>Ga0209096_1002334_pt1 | contig 18555 bp, 17 predicted proteins | sample AD_UKC034_MetaG_FD_184407 | JGI IMG/M metagenome (GOLD analysis project Ga0209096, IMG submission 184407) | Active sludge microbial communities of municipal wastewater-treating anaerobic digesters from USA - AD_UKC034_MetaG (SPAdes) (version 2) | ecosystem: Engineered > Bioreactor > Anaerobic >... | reverse complement strand
TCGGCAAGCGCGAACTTTATGTCGTCCATGTGCTCTTTCCATTTCTGGGCCTTGGAAAGCAGCTTGTAGCGGCCGATAGCCTTGTTTATCTTGGTCTTGGCCGAGGGCGACGGATAGCTCTCTTCCTCTTCGACCACTTTTGTCATCACAGGCGAAAGTATTCCGATCATTTTTCAGCTCTCCATTCCTACCCGGATAACACTGCCCACTTCTTTTATTGCGGGCGATCCGGAGATCTTTTTCATCGCTTCAGAAAAATCCCTTGCGTTGACGTTATGAGTTATTATAACAATTGTGGCGGCATTATCAACTGTTTCTTTCTGGAGTGCGCTCTTTATGCTCACGTTTTTCTCGCCAAAGGCCCCGGATATTGCCGCAAGCACGCCGGGCTTATCGTCTGCCCTCAGCCTTATGTAATACCTGCCTTCGATATCATCGGGGCTTTTTATCTTTGCCTTACGGAGCTCGGGATAATGCGGAGGACCTCCTGCCGATGCTATCTCCACAACATCTGATATTGCTGCTGATGCCGTCGGAAGGGCACCGGCTCCCTGGCCGTAGAACATCGCCTGGCCGACCGCGCTCCCCCTGACATATATGGCGTTAAAGGCCTCCTTGACTGACGCCAGCGGGTGCGAAGAGCAGACCAGCGTCGGGTGGACGCTTACATCCACCTTCTCCCCGTCTTTCCTGGCCACCGCAAGAAGCTTGATCACGTATCCCATCTCTTTTGCGAACTCAACGTCCTCCAGCGACACTTTTGTTATTCCCTCAAAAGGCACGTTTTTCCAGTCGATCTCCACGTCAAATGCCGTCGAAGCGAGAATTGCCGCCTTGTAGGAGGCATCGTATCCTTCAATGTCGTTCTTCGGGTCGCTTTCCGCAAATCCCTTGTCCTGGGCCATCTTTAGCGCCTGGGCAAACTCCATATTCTCTTCGGTCATCTTAGAGAGTATATAGTTAGTTGTGCCGTTGACTATCCCGAATATCTCTTCGATCCTGTTGGCGGAGAGGCCTTTGCGCAGCTGGCTGAGTATTGGGATCCCCCCTCCTACGGAGCCTTCGAACAGGACCCAAAGCCCTTTTTCTTTGGCAAGTGACAGGATCTCCCTGCCGTGCTTTGCTATCAGCTCTTTATTTGTGGTCACAAAGTGTTTCCCTGCATTCAGAGCATCAATCGCGAACTTGAGGCCGGGGTTTTCCCCGCCTACCGCTTCTACAACTATCGATACTGAGGGGTCGTTTATCACATCTTTTGCATCAGTCGAAAAAATATCCGGGCCAAGCCCCATCTGTTTGCCTTTTGAAGGATCGGCGTCCGCGGCCTTTGCCAGCTCTATCATGATCCCTGTTTTACCATTTATATACGCGGAATTATCCCTGAGAACGGAGACGATGCCCCCGCCCACGGTACCTAATCCTATTAATCCTATTTTTGCTTCTTTATTCATTCTTATAACTTTGTACGGGCGGGTTTTAAACCCGCCCCGACAATCTCCTAATCAAACAGCGAACTTATCGAAAGATTATCAAAAGCCCTTCTTATCGCCTCGCCCATTATCGGCGCTATAGACAGGACCTTTAGCCCGTTGATCTTTTTATCCTGCGATATGGGAACAGAATTGGTAACGATAACCTCCTTAAAACCGGCCTTGTTGATGCGTTCGACAGCAGGCCCCGAAAAAATGGGATGCGTAGCCATAAGATAACATTCGTTGTTCGCACCCATATCGAGCAGTGCCTTGACGCCGGCTGTAGCCGTTCCGGCCGTATCGATCATGTCGTCAACAATGATAGGGCTCCTGCCCTTTACATCGCCCACAACATGCATGACCTCGGATTTGCTGTGTTCGGGCCTCTGCTTGTGGATTATCGCAAGCGGCGCCCCGATCCTGTCGGCAAACTTTTTAGAGGTCTTTGCCCTGCCTGTGTCCGGCGCCACTATCACCGGGTTTTTTATGTTCCTGCTCTTGATATAGTTCGCCAGAAGCGGGGTTGCCGTCAGGTGGTCCACCGGAATGTTAAAGAACCCCTGTATCTGGTCGGAATGCAGGTCCATCGTCACTATCCTGTTAACGCCGGCAGTAGTAAGAAGGTCTGCCAGCAATCTGGCCGATATCGGCTCGCGCGACGCCGCCTTGCGGTCCTGCCTGGCATATGGAAGATGCGGGATCACTGCCGTTATGCTCCTGGCTGAGGCGCGCTTTAGAGCGTCAATTATTATGAACAGCTCCATCATCTCTTCATTAACGTTGGAAGTGCCCGTCTGAACGACAAATACGCTCTGCCCCCTCACGTTCTGCTTGAGCCTGGCGTAGATCTCTCCTGAAGGGAACCTGGATATCTGTATCTCGCCCAAGTTCTTGCCTATGCCCGACGCGATCTCGGAAGCCAGCTCCGGCGAAGAAGTCCCTGAAAAGAGCATCATCGAACAGTTGTTGTCGCTGGTCATTTATTAGTTCCCTCCGTGATCATTATATCAACCTATTATCTCTCCCTGCAATACCCACGATTTTGCGGCAGTGATCCTGGCCCTTACAACATCTCCCTGCTTTGCTTTTTCGGGACCGAACCTGACTATCTTATTGGTCCTGGTACGACCCGTGACCGGGGACTCGACTAGCAGTTCCTGGACGGAACCTGTCAGGGCGGAGTTCTTTTTAAGAGCCGTTTCTTCGACCACGCGCATCAGGCGCTGCAGCCTGTCCGATACCACTTCGCGCGGCAGGCGTCCGGAAAGCTTTTCGGCAGCCGTCCCCGGCCTCGGATCAAATGCCAGGGTGTTTACGGAGTCGAGCTCCAGCTCCCGTATCAGATCAAGAGTGTTCTCAAAGTTTTTCTCTGTTTCCCCTGGAAATCCGGCGATGACATCAGACGTGATAGCAGAGACAGGTACCATGGCCCTGATCTTTTTTACAAGCGCGGCATAATATTTCCTGTCATAACCCCGGTTCATGCCCTTAAGAACATCATCATCCCCGCTCTGGAGAGGCAGATGGAAGAACTCGCAGACTTTATCGTTTTCTGCTACAGCCCGGATGATATCATCGCTCATGTCGCGGGGATGCGACGTCATGAACTTTATCCTGCGGATGCCGTCTATCTTTGACACCTCTTTCAAGAGATTTGCGAGCCCGAATTCATAGGAATTAACGTTCTGTCCCAGCAGCGTCACTTCTTTAAAAATATCTTTATCCAGGCTATCGATCTCCTTAAGCACTTCAACGACTGGACGGCTTTTTTCTCTCCCGCGCACATAAGGGACAATGCAATACGAACAAAAATTGTCACATCCTTCCATGATCGTGACCCAGGCATTTACCGAATCTTTACGCTTTGCAAGTGCTGAGTCCTTGAAACCGGGGGAATCTCCTGTGCACAATAATGTTGTACGGGCCGGTAGCGCCGTGCCTGCCGGCAGGCAGGACCGGCCCTCTACAACATCCTCTAGCTCCCCCTCCTTATTCGGCCCCAGCACAAAATCCACGAACTTGTATTTTTTTAGGATCTCCTCCCCCATCCTCTCGGCCATACAACCCGTTATGCCTATAAGCAGGTCTTTATTCTTTTTTTTGAGATGTACCAGGTCGGCGATAAAACCTTTTGCTTTTCTCTCGGCTCCGTCCCTGACGGAACAGGTGTTGGTGATTATGATATCGGCCGATCGGATGTCGTCAGTCTGCCTGTACCCTTTTGACTCAAGGATGCCCGCCATTATCTCGGAATCGTTCTCGTTCATCTGACAGCCGTAAGTCTTGATCAGGTAGTTCTTCGCGCTCATATACCAATTCTACCCCAAGATATTCCCAAAAACCGCGTTGTGCTCAGCCTTTAAAGCTTATATAATGGCATTTGAAGACTTTCCAAAGGGGAATTTTCTTGAAACTAGCCAGATTTTTTATATTTTTTTCATTGATGGGTCCCGGGCTGCTCACGGCAATCGGCGACAACGATGTCGGGGGCATTGCCAGCAATTCAGCCGCCGGCGCGCACTTCGGTTACAGTTTTCTATGGGTACTGCTCATAGTTACTATAGCGCTGACCGTAGTCCTAGACATGTGCGCAAGGATGGGGGTCATTACAGGAAAAGGGCTGATGGATCTGATACGCGAGAATTTTGGGCTGAGATGGGCGGCTTTTTCCGTTTTCTGTCTTTTCATCGCGAACATGGCCACTATTATTTCAAATTTCGGCGGCCTTGCAGGCGGCATAGAAATGTTCGGGATATCGAGATATATATTCGTGCCTCTTGCTGCAGCAGGGATATGGTATCTGGTACACAAGGGCACTTACAAGATAGTTGAAAGAGGCCTGCTGGTGCTATCCATGGTAGTACTAAGCTACATAGGCTCGGCCTTTCTGGCAAAACCGGACTGGGGACTTGTGATCAGACAAACCTCTATCCCCTCCATCCAGATGAACAGTGGTTATCTCATGCTTATGGTAGCTTTTGTCGGGACCACAATAGCCCCTTGGATGCTATTCTTTATCCAATCGATGATAGTAGACAAGGGGCTCACGAAGAGACACATCAATTTTGTCAGATGGGAAGTATGGCTGAGCTCATTCCTTTCGGATTATGCCATATCTTTCTTCATAATAATCGCCTCAGCAGCCACGCTTTTCAAGCATGGCATCAGGATCAACGATTTTTCCGACGCGGCCATGGCTCTCAGGCCTCTTGCGGGAGAGTTCGCTTTTATTTTGTTCGGGGTGGGATTGCTGGCCGCGGCTGTTTTGGCGTCATTTCTCCTGCCTCTGACCACGGCATACGCGGTGTGCGAAGCTTTTGGATTTGAGAACGGGCTAAACAAGCGACCTGAAGAAGCCCCGATATTTTACAGGATATTTTCAGGTCTGATCATTTTCGGGGCTTTGTTTGTTCTGATACCGGGGATCCCCATATTCCCTCTTATAATACTTGCACAGGTGGTGGCCGGCCTGATAACCCCCGTGCTGCTGATCTTCATCCTTCTGCTTGCCAACAACCATCACCTCATGGGCAGACACCGCAACAGCAGGATATTCAATGTAATTTCGATAGCCGCTGTAGCGGGAATCATAGCCGTGGTCACCACGTATCTATTTTTATCAATCACCGGGAAGGCATAACAACTCTTGTCAGCTCATCAACGAAGCAATAATCAGACTAATTCTAATACTTAATCCGCTTTGGTAAAAAATACAACGTCCTTCACCGGCATCTCAATGCCCCATCCAAAGATCTCCGCGACATGCCGCATTGTCTCTTCCTTGTAAAAGACCACGTGAGTTGGGTCTCTGCGGTAGTGCCATTCCTTGAATTTGGCATCATCCGTCTGAAAACACGTCATGACCGCAAGCAATCCGCCCGGCCTGAGAAGTCTGTCAAGAAGCTTTAACTCGCGCGCCGGATTATGGAAGTGTTCGAACACCTCCGTGCATGTCACAAAGTCGTACTGTCTTTCGAGCGCTGCGCCGTCAGGACAGAAAAAAGGATCAAATAAAGAGATATGGTGCCCGACATCTTCAAGCATCTGTGCAAGCGCGGGGCCCGTACCGCACCCAAAATCAAGACCTTCTTTAGGAGTACCCAGACGATCAAGAAGCGGATCTGCCAGTTTGCTTAAGAATCTGCGGTATTCTTGGTCAGAAGGATCGTTCTTGTGGCATGCGTAACGGGACCTTTCTTCTTCCGGTCCAAGAAGGAACTCACCGCCCGCAAATGTTGCAAGACATGACGGACAGCGGTAGTAATCTGTCCCGTCAGCCGAAACAAAGAAAAAGGACTTTTCCGCCCCGCAGACGCGGCACTCAGTTTGAGCCAAGATTTATGCCGAATTTCGGAGGTTCCGGAGATTCTTTCACCGAGCCGAACTTTTTCTCAAAATTCGAAACGTTCTCGCTCAGCGCTTTTAAGAACCTTTTTGCGTGCGACGGCGACATGATCACTCTTGAGACTACCTTGCCCGCGGGGGGATGGGCAAAAGCAAAATCCACCACGAACTCGTTCTCCGTATGCGATATCATCGCCATATTCGTATATCGGCCCGCCGCGGTCTTTTCGTCAAGTGCGATCTTTATCTGCTGTTCGGCCATTTATGTACCTTCTCTTTCTATCTCACCAGGTCCAGGGCGCTGGGTTCCGATTTGTCCTGCTTGCTTTCAAGCTCGGCTGCTTTTTGCTGCATTTTGCCCAGGAATTCCGGGGTCACTATATGCGGAGTTATCAGCACCATGAGGTCCCTTTTTTCGGATATGACCTCTTTCCTTCTGAACAGAGTACCTATTATCGGGATACTCGAAAGCACCGGAACACCGAGCGTGATCTCGTTTTTATAGTTCTTTGTGAGCCCGCCGATCACTATGGTCTGCCCGTCCTTTACCAGAACATGGTTCTTGGTCTCAGTGACAGTCTCCTGCGGTACGCCGTCCACAAGGACGCCGTCGCTGAGCGAAGGATATATCTCCATCCTTATGTATCCGTCCCTGCTTATGCGCGGGGTGAACCTGAGCTTGGTTCCCACGGATATATACTGGACTTCCTGAAGTGTCCCGTATGATATCAAGGCTATGAAAAAGAACGATGTACCCAAGAGGAACTGAAGAAAGTCTATCTGGTAAATAAGTAGTTCAGTTATGTGCCCCATTGTCACGTATTATACATTAAAGGGTGGTTTTTTGGAATATTCTGTGCAGGATCATTTTACCGATATCTTTAGCAACAAATCCCCTTTTTTCCCGCAGCACGGGCACGGCTCGCCGAGTCCCGCCAGACGCAGCTTGGCTCCGTTGGTCACCCCTTTCGGGATAGTGACCGTTATGGGTTTCCTTCCCGGCACAGTAAGATCTATCCTGCCTCCGTTATCGGCAAGGCTTTTCGGGATCTCTATCTGCGCGTTCAGGTCGGTGTTTACCTTTTCTGTCTGCGGAGCGCTTGCGTAAACGCGGGAAAACCCCCGGCGCTCCCCTTGTGAAAAAGCCTCTCCGAAAATATCGTCAAATATGTCAAAGTCCATCCGGCTGGAGCGGGCGCGCCGCCCGCTTTGCCTTGTCGCATAACCAAGATGGGACAAAAGATCTTCGATATCAAAACCCTGTTCATTTGCATATGATTGTCCCGATCTTCCGTCATAGGCAAACCCGCCCTTGCGGAACATGTCATATTCCTGTTTTCTCTTCTGGTCGCCAAGCACATAATACGCCTCGGACATTTCCTTGAACTTCTGCTCGGCGCCTTTCCGGTCATTGGGGTTCATGTCGGGATGGTATTTTTTGGCCAGTTTGCGGTAGGCCGATTTTATCTCATCGACCGAAGCGCTCTCGGCGACCCCGAGTATTTTGTAATAGTCTTTGTTTGGTTCCATAATCTTTCAATATTGTAGTGCCGGTCGCGACCGGCACCTACTATTTCACCCTCGCTCCCGGCTCCATCGGCTTTTCCGGGGATATCAATATCGGCATCCCGTCCGCCCCGGTTGCAGCCAGCAGCATGCCGTTGCTTTCCACCCCGCGCAGCACCGCCGGCTCCAGATTGTTGACAACTACGATGTATTTTCCTACCAGCTCTTCCTTAGAATATGATTTTTTTATGCCTGCAACGATCTGTTTTAATTTCGGGGCAGGATCATGTACAGGCACCGCATCAACAGCATCGATATTTTCCGGCAGAGGTCCCGTTTCTCCAACATCAATTTTCAGCACCAATAATTTATCGGCATTGGGATGGTCCTGCGCGTCCACTATTTTTGCGATCTTGAATTCGAATTTTATAAAATCATCTATCGTTGGCATATGATTACATCCTTTCAATTTGTACAGGCGTCGCATGCCTGCCTGCCGGTAGGCACGGCGGCGCCTCTACGGAACTATTATATCCACCCTATCATCGCAAACGATGCTATCGTCTTTGCGTCTAATATTTTACCACTTTTGAACATTTTCCTGACCTGTGCCCTGGTCACAACAACGGGTTCGATTATCTCATCTTCCTCGTTCTTATGTCCTACCTCTTTTAATGATCCGGCCTTAAATATCCTGAGTATCTCGGTGGAATATCCCGGACACGGCATGAGGTCGCCGAGATACTTGATCTTTCCTGCCCTGTACCCTATCTCCTCTATCAACTCGCGCTTGGCGCAGGCGGACGGCTTCTCGCCTTTATCTATGGAACCCGCGGGAAGCTCATATATATATTTGCCGACCACCACTCTGAACTGCCTGATGATCACCGCTTTGTCTTTGGAAAGAAGGGGGATGATGACTACGGCGCCCCTGTGCCTGATAAAGTCGTAATATTTTGTTATGCCGTTGGGAAGACGGACTTTTTCGTTGACAAAATCGAAGATACGGCCTTTGTGTTTGATCATCTGGTTCGCTATTGTTCAAGGTTATCACACAAAGGTCTCAAAAACAAACGTCATGCGATATCCGCCGAAATGTTATTATTCAGGCATGCTCAGGCCTAAAATACTCGACACGCTCAAAGACTACTCACATGAAAAATTTTTCCGCGATGCTTTGGCAGGCATTGTCGTCGGAATATTCTCTCTGCCTCTGGCAATAGCGTTCTCCATCGCTTCAGGGGTCGGCCCTGAGAGAGGGATCATTACAGCGGTCATAGCGGGATTTATCGTTTCCTTCCTCGGCGGAAGCAGGACACAGATCGGAGGCCCGACAGGGGCTTTTGTCATCATCATCTACAGCATTGTTCAAAATTACGGGATCAACGGGCTGCTCATCTCTACTGTCATGGCAGGAATATTCCTCATTCTCCTAGGCATCTTTAAAGCCGGGACTTTGATCAAATTTATCCCTCACTCGGTAATAGTCGGATTCACCTCCGGGATAGCGTTGATCATTTTTTCCTCTCAGTTAAGCGATGCGCTCGGCCTTGAGATCGGATCCCTGCCAAGTGATTTTATCGAAAAGATGTCGGTCATCTTTTCCAATATCAGCCATTTCAACGCCTATTCTCTTGCGATCGCTGCGGGCACAATACTGCTCATGACATTATGGCCCAAGCGTGTAAAAGTCCCGGGTTCGATTGTTGCGATATTCATATTCTCTTTTTTGGCTTTCACTCTGAGCCTGCCTGTTGAAACAATAGGGAGCAGATTCGGAGAATTATCCATGTCCTTGTCGTTCATCTCTTTCCATTCAATAGACCTCTCGATAATAAGGAAGCTTATCAGCCCCGCATTTACCATCGCCATTCTTGCGGCAATAGAATCCCTTTTGTCGGCTGTGGTTGCCGACGGGATGATCGGCAGCAAACACAGGCCTAACACCGAACTAGTTGCTCAAGGAGCGGCAAATATTGTTGCCCCTCTGTTTGGCGGGATCCCTGCCACCGGAGCACTGGCAAGGACCGCGATAAACATAAAGAACGGCGGCAGAACCCCTATTGCGGGCATCGTCAATTCATTTGTCATCCTTATCACTATGCTGTTTTTGGGAAACTACGTGAAACATATTCCCATGGCCTGTCTTGCCGGTATTTTAATGGTCGTCGCATACAACATGAGCGAGTGGAGATCGTTCCTTTCGATGATGAAAATGTCAAAAAGCAGCCTCACGGTAGTGCTGGCCACTTTCTTTTTCACGGTGTTTGTCGACCTGACTTTTGCGATAGAAATGGGCCTCATATTGGCATCTTTGATGTTCATCAGCAAGATGACCATGTACACCAACATCTCCAAGATCAACATCGAAGACGACAGTGCCGGCGAATCAGAGGATCTAGAAGCACTGCCGGAAGGCATCCTGGCATATGAGGTTAACGGCCCGCTGTTCTTCGGAGCTGCCTATAAGCTGAAAGAAGAGATGGAAAACATCAGCAGTGATGCGGAAGTGATCATTGTAAAAATGGGGAATGTCCCGATGATAGACTCGTCCGGGATACATCTTCTGGAAGACATAGTTAAAGAAATGAAAGCCGAGAAGATCGAGATGCTGATATCGGGAATGCAGCCTCAAATACTTGAAATGTTAGAAAGGTCCGGACTCGAACAAAAGATTGGCAGAGATAAACTCTTTGACAGGTTTGATCAGGCTCTTGATTCGGCAAAAGAAAACATTCTGAAAAAATAGCGGCTTTGGGGAATACCTTTCGGCCGGTTCGTCTAGATCCTTACTACTTACTCCTTAAATTCGCGAAGGAAGGAGTAAGGAATAAGGAGTAAGAATAAATTCGCTTCGCGAATTTATAGCGGGGGTGGGATTTGAACCCACGACCTCCGGGTTATGAGCCCGACGAGCTACCAGGCTGCTCTACCCCGCGATTACTATCTCATTTTGTCACAGTTTGACCTCTAATTCAACCTTACGGATATTGCAAAAGTGAAATTATTAATTTTTGCGCACGATATTAATGTACAATGGTGCCCAAAATAAACATCGGGAATGTTAGGACGCTTGCAAGAAGCGAGGCTTTTGGCAACCCGCGCTACGTCGCTTTCCACCTGAACACCCATAACCCGCTCAGAGAAATTCACGGCTTGAGACCGGCCCACGCGTTGACAGCCCCTGCTTTTCCGGAACTCTCGGCTACCAGACAGCCCGGCCCGACCAATGCGAATTGGACCGATGTCTGCTTCCATCACAGCTACCAGCCATTAATGGGGCAAAAACCCGAAGTAAGCGCATATAGATTTTCTACTTACAATTTCACTCCGGCTCTAGCCAGGCAGTTAGAATTCATTGATCCCCACTTTTTGCGCCAGCTAAAAGCCGCCAACGATCTGAGCTGCCATGACCAGAGGGGCCATGGAGGCGCGATAGCCAGCGGATTTGATCACGCGATACTGCCCCTGGCCGCCGTATCGGACAGAGACATTCAGATCAAATGGGGCATTGAGCATTTTAAACACACTTTTGGGAGGGATCCTGAAGGTTTCTGGGCTCCTGAAGCTGCCTTGAGTGATGATGTCCTGGCCGCTCTGGCATCAAACGGCATTAAATTCACCATTGTATCCCCTTGGCAGGTCGATACCGTAAACGGAAAAAATCCTATTTGGACACAGGACAGTTGTCCGGTCATGGATTTTGGGGTTCCTTACAAAATAACTACATCGGCCGGAAGTTCAATATATGCTTTTGTATACAACAGATATTTGTCACAGGACCTTGCATTCACCGATTTTCTTGACCTAAGGAACGGCGATCTGCTCGCAAAACGTTTGAATGAACACCTTATGTGCAACACCTCGATAACATGCGCTTCAGATACTGAGACGTTCGGACATCATAAAGCGGGAGGAGCAGCGACGCTTCTGGATTATTATTCAAAGGCAGCGGAATACAACCACCGCCCGGTAAATTACGCTTTTCTGCTGGCGCAAGCTCTTTCCTCAAACAAAGAAATCGCGACTCTCGGCATAAAAAGCCCTTCGTCCTGGAGCTGCCCGCACGGGGTGGGAAGGTGGGAAAGCGACTGCGGATGCGCCAATGACAATCCATGGAGAGGGGCTCTCAGGCAAGCGCTCAACGGTCTGGCGGCAAGGGCGGATGCTATTTTCGATGAAGCGGCGAAAAAACTGGTGAAAGATATCGGGGGATCCAAGATCAGATATATCGACGTGCTGCTCGGGAAGCTGTCGTTCGAGGATTTTATATCGCAAGAGTCCGGGGGAAAAAAGATTTCCGGGCCGCAGCTAAAAATGCTGTCTGCGGTTTTTGACAGCCTTGTGCCCAGGCAGGGCATGTTCGTCAGCTGCGGCTGGTTCTTCCACGGCATGGGGCTTGAGGCCGGCATCTGTCTGGGACAGGCCGCTGATATGATATCCAGGCTGTCCGAGCTTGACGGCGGACTTGAGGACCAATTCCTTTGCGAACTGGGCGGGATATTCAATTCCGCCGGTTTCGGGGACCGCGGACAGTGCGAAACAGCCGCAGGGCAATATGAGCTTACAAAGACCGAGCACGCCTATTGGACCGAAAAATTGGCCGCACAGTAGATGCCTCTTTTGTATACAAAAGAAGTGAAATTTTCCGGAAAAAGAGTCTATAATAATACGAAGGAAGCAAGGTGAAATGCAACTGGGGCTGTCGCATAACATAGGACTAGAACTGTCGGCCGAGCTCAGTATCATGCTGAACCCCAAGATGCTGCAGACGCTCAAGATCCTGAATATGCCCTATGCCGAGCTGATCGACAAGATCTCATCCGAAGCCGAAACCAATCCGCTCATTGAGATAGAGAAACGCGACGGGATGATCGAGTATCTGCGTTATCAAAGCTCTCTTCCCGTCCGCGAAAAGGACGGGCACAGCGCCGATCCCGCAGAGATGGGAAGATATCTTAAGGCCGGAACAACGCTGCCGCAGTTCCTTTTGACACAGCTTGATCTCCTGGATACCACCCAAGAACAGAAAGAGATCATTGAGCTTTTAATAAAAAACCTGGATGCCAACGGCTATATACAGGGTTACGCTGACCTGAAAAAGTCGATAAAAAAAGACTTGGATGCATCGGACAAAGAAATTGACCTGGCTCTAAAAGCACTGCAGTCCTTTGAACCGGACGGCACAGCCGCCAGAGATCTGAAAGAAAGCCTTCTTATCCAGATAAACGAATTCAACTTTGAAAGCGACGAGCTCAGGACAATATTGAAAGCTATCGTCGAAAATCATCTCGACACGCTGGGAAATGGAGACCTTGCTTCTGTCGCAAATGCGTTAAAGATATCCGAAGAGGGCGTCAAAATGGCGGCAGATTTTATAAAAGGGCACCTTACGCCGTATCCTGGAGCCCGTTTTGCAGAAACTTCCACCCCGGCCATCCCCTCTTTCGCGGTCAAGAAGACCGAAAAGGGATATGATGTGGTCAACCTGGAGACAAAATACGGCCCCTCGATCAAGATCGATCCGCAATACCTGAAAATGCTGTCCGACCCTGCCACTGACGAAAAAACATCGGCCTACATCAGCGAAAAGCTATCAAAGGCAAAAGAACTCGTGGAGCAGATAACAAAAAGGCATGAAACCGTCGAAAAGGTCGTGTCCAAAATAGTGGAAAAACAGATCGGATATCTCAAAGGGACATCAAAATTCCCGGAACCCATGACACAAAAAGAATTGTCCGAAGAATTCGGCATTCACCCGTCCACGGTCAGCAGGGCTGTTGCCGAAAAATACATAGAAACCCCTGTTGGAGTGATCAAGCTAAAATGTCTCTGCCCCAGGGAGACGATGGGGCTGACGGCAGCTCACATCAGGTCGGAGATATCCGAAATACTCTCCGGGGAAGATCGTAAACATCCGCTTACCGACTTGCAGATCATCGAAAAACTGGCGGAAAAAGGGATAATGCTTAAAAGAAGGACCGTTTCCGATTACAGAAAAAAATTGTCAGCCGGCACATCGGCAAAGAGGAGGGAGAAATGACCTCCCGCAAGAAACATATACTTGTGGTGGACGATGAAAGGGGCGTAAGGGAGTCGATCAAGATGACGCTCAAGGACAGATACCGTATCGCCGAAGCCGCGGACGGCAAAAGCGCGCTGGCAAAGATGCTTAAAGAACCGGTAGACCTGGTGCTTTTGGACGTGAACCTGCCCGACACCAGCGGAATAAAGGTCCTGAAAGAGCTGAAGCGGATGGACGAGACCGTGAACGTCATTATGATCACAGCCGACAACTCGGTAAAAACAGCCGTACACGCCATGAAGCTCGGGGCATACGATTACATAACCAAGCCTTTTAATATCGAAGAGCTGATGCAGCTTACTGCAAAAGCCATAGAAAAGACTGCGCTTCAGAAAGAGAACCTTTACTTAAAAGCTTCCGCTACAAGCTCCGAATCGCAGATCGTGGGCATGAGCCTGAAGACAACCGAGCTGCTGTCCCTCATCGAAACAGTCGCACAAAGCCCTTCCACCGTTCTCCTCTTCGGAGAGACCGGGGTTGGGAAGGAGCTTGCGGCAAGGCAGATACACAAATCATCCCCCAGACACAATAAATTCTTTGTCGCGGTGAACTGCGCGGCGATTCCGGAGAACCTGATCGAATCCGAACTGTTCGGGCACGAAAAAGGGGCCTTCACCGGGGCTTGCGAAAGATATATAGGGAAATTCGAAATGGCCGACGGCGGGACCTTGTTTCTTGATGAGGTGGGAACTCTTCCCGCAGCTATGCAGGCAAAATTATTAAGGGTCCTTCAGGACAAGACAATAGAGAGGCTCGGGGGAGAAAGGCCTATCCGAGTTGATACGCGCATAATATCCGCCACCAACATTGACCTGAAAAAAGCCGTCGAAGAAGGCAGGTTCAGGGAAGACCTGTTCTACCGGCTTAACGTGATCCCAGTAGAGGTTCCGCCCCTGAGAGAGCGCAAGAGCGATATCGAGCTCCTCGCAAATTATTTTCTCAAGAAATACGCTGCCGCTTTCGGCAAAGAACCGAAGGAGTTCTCCCCCGAAGCCATGAGCACGCTTATCTCTTACAGGTGGCCTGGGAATATACGCGAACTTGAAAACCTTGTCGAAAGGCTTGTGGTATTGAGCAAAAACCCGTCAATAGACGAGGAAGACCTCCCCCGCGAAATGACCATGATAGAGGCCGCCATAACCGAACCGGAAATGGAATTCAAAAGCCTCAAAGAAGCCACGATAGCCTTTGAAAAAAGCCTGATAGACAAGATCATTTCAAAAGCCGGAGGGAATAAAGCCAAGGCGGCTAAAATTCTGGGCATACACCGCAACACCCTGGCCCAGATAGAGAAAAAGAGCGGAGACGCGCCCGAAGCACAATAAAGTGTGCAAGATATGCACATTTTATTGTGCACATGCACTTGCACCATGAGGACTTCCAGCTCTAATGATAGCGACGGCGGGATAATTGCTGTTGTAACAGCAAAATATCCGAAGGGAGGGCAAAAAGATGCAGGAGAAGAGCTTTCAGCCATCGACCACTTCAAGGCGCGCGGCATCGCACGAACCGGCTGTTTTGTTCGGCATAAAGGACGAGGAAAAGATCGAGGCCTTTGAAAAGATGCTTTCTGAGCTTCTCCGGTTTTCAGACACCATCCCTGAAGCCCTTAACAAGATGGTCAAGGCTGCGCTGGCCTGCGAGTTCGGCAACGGGATCCTGGATGGCAAAAAGTCCGACATGATGGTAAAATCAATATCCGGGAGTATCCTGGCCGACGGCGAGCTAAGGCGGCAGGCCCTTCTGGTAATAGATCGCTTCGCCAAAGCCGATGAGCTTAATGCATGAAAAGTGACAAGCCCTGCATACTGATAGTGGACGATGAAGAAAGCATAAGGGAATCTTTTTCGCTTATTCTCCAGGACGATTATGAGCTGATATCGGTATCAACAGGCGAAGCCGCGCTCAAAAAAGCAGTCGACCACAAGATCGATCTTGTCTTCCTCGACATCAGGATGCCCGGAATGGACGGCATGGAAACCCTTCAAAGGCTTAAGAAGATAGACCCTTCGGTAGAAGTCATTATGGTGACAGCGGTCAACGATGTGCAAAAAGCCGGCGAGTCCGTAAAGATAGGGGCCAATAATTACATAGTAAAACCTTTCGACGTATCGCAAATAATCTCAATGGCCAAAGCTCTGACACGAGGAAAGCAGCTTTTGGCATCGGCTTCAAGGATCAGAGAGGAATCTCTGTCCGCCCCATCGTTCCCGGAACTGACAGGCCGTAGCAAGGCTCTCCAGGCAATGATGGAAAAGGCATTGGAACTTGCGGATTCCGAACTCCCGATATTGATACTCGGAGAACCGGGCACCGAAAAAGAAACTGTCGCATATACCATACATTCCTCCGGGGCAAGGAAAGGCTCCCGTTTCGGAGTGCTGGACCTCCCAAAGGGGCTGAACGAAATAGATATCTACAAAAAGATCTTCGGTTCAGGAAAAGGCACTTTTGTCTACGACCTGGACAAGAGCTCCGGAATGCTCGAACGGTTTGCCGGCGGAACATTGCTTATCAACAATATCGAAAATGCCACAGAAAGCCTTATCAAGGCTTTGTCCGAGGCATCAGAAAAAAAGACGGCAAGAAGACACGGGAGTTCCCAGGACATCCCGGTGGATATCAGATTCATCTTCTCTTCTTCTGATAACGTGTCAGGCAATGCGGAAACACCGGAAAACCCTGCGCTGGAGCGTCTTTTCAGCAAATCCCTGCTGATCCCTCCTTTGAGGTCGCGGCGTGAAGACATTCAGGATATCTGCCAGGAGCTGGTCTTGCAGCTCGGGAAAAGCCTGGGAAGGAAAACAAAGGAGCTCAGCCTTGACGCACAGGAGATATTGAGCTCCTATCCGTGGCCGGGAAATTACAATGAACTCCACGGAGTGTTAAAGAAGGCAATCGCTTCAAGCGGGAACGAAGTTTTGACCACGCAGGACCTGCCTTTCTCGATTCTCATGTGGTCCCCGGCTTTTTCCTATATAGAAGAAGCTTACGGATCCTCGCTGGACAGCCTGAACTCTCTGTTTGAGAAGGAGTTCATACTCAAGATACTGAAAAAATGCAACTTTGAGATACAGACTGCCGCAAAAGTCCTGAATATGAACAAGAACATTCTTATTTCAAAGATCGAGACGCTGGAGATAAAATAGATCTGCCGTTGGTCGGAGTCGAACCGACATGGGTTTGCACCCAAGGGATTTTAAGTCCCTCGTGTATACCAATTCCACCACAACGGCTACTGCCTGTCTTTTACAATGACCTTGTAAGCCGATTCATCTTCCCTTACATATCCCAGCCTGCGCCTTGCCAAAAGCCCTATATGCCCGTCCGTCTCAAGGGCTTTTAATCTGGATATAAGGAGTTTGTTCCTTTCGCTTTCCCTTGATATCTCGGTTACAAGCCTTTTTTCAAGCCTTTCCAGTGAGTCATAACGGCTCAAATTGCCCCTTATCACCGCGACTGAGGCAACTATCGCCAACAGGAGTAAAATTAGATCATAGCGAACCTTTGAGCGTTTCATTGTCTTATTTAAGGAATTCGAGCATCCTTCTGGCAAATTCGTTAGACCCGTCCAGGGACAGCGCCTGACTGAAAGACCTGGCTGCCTTCACTCTGTCGCCCCTCTTAAGATAATAAGCGCCCAGGCCGTTATGTAATATGGAGCTGTCGGGGGCTATCAGCATTGCCTCCTGGAACTTATCAAAAGCATCCCTGTCCCTGCCCGTCTGCAAAAAAACCATGCCTATACCTACCATCGCCTTTACGTCCGAAGGATCGATGGAAAGCGCGGCCTCATACTTATTCAAAGCTCTCTCATTGAGCCCGGATTCCCTGTACAGATCGCCCAAAAGCACCAGCAAGACTTCGTTGGCGGGCTCTATCTCAAGAGGTTTTTCCAGGACCTCAAATGCTTTTTCCTGCTGTCCCGTCTGCTTGTAGTACCGATATATCGATACGGCAATATCGGTGTTTACGGGCTTTGCTTCGAACGCTTTTTCGTAAAATCCTATTGCTCCTTTCAAGTCCCCCCTCTTTTCGGCAAGATAGCTCAGGTTCTGATACGCTTCCGCATAGTATGGATCGATTATCACGGCTCTTTCGCTTAGTTCTTTTGCCGTCTTGACATAGTCGCCCTGGCCCATGTCGTTTAGTATTATATGCGCCCTTCCTGACATGTAGAAATTATCAGCGTTGTAAGGATCTACCTTCTGGCCTCTGGAAAATATATCTACGGCTTTCCGCAAAAGTCCGGCATCAGGCGCCTGGCCTGCACGGCTGTTAAGGATGGTCATGCCGTAATGTGTATAGTACCCTCCGTCAAACGTCATGTATTTGAGCGAGCGCTCAAAGTCTTCAAAAGACCTGTCGAATTGCCCTCCTGCGGCATAGTTTTGTGCGGTTTTGAAATGCTTGTCGCCTATATACGGAAATGAAGAGACGAACAGCAGCGCGGCGATGACGGCCCAGACGGCTATGATAATCTCTACCTTTGCAGCAGCAGGTTTTGCACCGGACATCTCCTGTTCTTTGGGGACCATGGCCATAATGATCCAGAACAAAGATGTGATCGCCACCACACCGAAGCTGAATTGGTTCTGGATAAGATAAGAGGTCAGCGCGCCGAGCAGCCCCGCAGTAAGCACGTTGCGCGACGGGTCATCTTTCAGATTCTTTAGCCCCAGCCTGAAGACAGAAAAAAGCAGCCAGACATACACCGCCAGGCCGATCAAGCCCCTGGTAACGGCCATGTCCAGCGTTTCGTTATGAGCTCTGTCCTGCTTAACATGAAAGGCCTCTTTGAACCTGAATTTCGGGGTCTCATACTGCGGGAATCTCATTTTTACGACCTCCGGCCCGATGCCGAAAAGCGCGTTGTCGGCTATTACATGAAATGAGCTTGTCCAGGTCTCTATCCTGCTGCCGGCGGCCGCCTGCGCTTCCACCTTGGCGCCGCCCTCCTTTGAGGATATCTGCACCTCTCCCACAAAGCGGGCTATCTGGTTGGCACCGATGGTCGCAAAGGACAAAACAGTGATGATCAGTCCGAAGGCTCCTGAAATAATTATCTTGACCCTGTGTTCATAAAGCGTCTGCCGGCCGCACAGGAGCGCAAAGACAACAAGCCCGCAGGCAAGCCCCACCAGACCT
>Ga0209096_1002331_pt1 | contig 18567 bp, 15 predicted proteins | sample AD_UKC034_MetaG_FD_184407 | JGI IMG/M metagenome (GOLD analysis project Ga0209096, IMG submission 184407) | Active sludge microbial communities of municipal wastewater-treating anaerobic digesters from USA - AD_UKC034_MetaG (SPAdes) (version 2) | ecosystem: Engineered > Bioreactor > Anaerobic >... | reverse complement strand
CGGTGACCACCATTGGCGGTGGCGTAATTCTCGACCCGCTTCCTGTGAAACACAAAAGGAAAAACAGAAAAATCCTCGACGATTTCAATATCCTACAAAACGGCGAACTGCCGGAAAAGATCAGCGTCCTCTTGGAACGGGCCGGTTTTGCAGGCATGAGCATCCGGATGCTTGCCTTCCGTCTGGGGATTTCGGCCAAAAAAATCCGAGAATCTCTGGAAAAACTGTTTTCCAGCCGGATGGCCGTCCTCATGGGCGGCGACGATTTCACCGCACTTTCTTTTCAATGCTATACCCAATTGGAAGAACGTATGCTTCAGAGCATGACCGAGTATCACAGCAAAAATCCCCTGAAGGAAGGCATGCCCAGAGAAGAACTCAAGGCGGCGCTCCACACATCCGTTACGCCAAAATTATTCAACATGGCGCTTTTAGGCCTTTGCAAAAGACAAGCGATTATCAGTGACAAGGACTATGTTCGGATCTTCTCTCACTCGGTGCAACTGGCAGGAGAAGAGGACCGTCTGCGCCAGTCCATCAGCACAATCTATACCCAAGCCGGACTGACGCCTCCATCACTTGTCGAGGTGCAAAACAGCTTCGGGGAATCGAAGGCCAAGGCGCAAAATATCGTAAAACTGATGCTCAGAGACGGTGAGCTTGTGAAAATCAACGAAGACATGTGTTTCTCCCGCATCGTACTGGACAAGCTCCGGAAAGATTACAAAGAACAGCTTTCCAAAGACGGCAAGGCTACACCGGCAACATTCAAGGATTTAACGGGACTTTCACGAAAATACATTATTCCGCTGATGGAATATTTTGATGTCAGCAAGCTCACCGTGCGCGTCGGCGATCACCGAATTCTGCGGGAAAAACCTGAAACGAATCCATAAATCCATACTTCAGAAAGGCAAATCCTTTGAAAATTTCAAAAACCTACCTGCAAGACATTAAGCAGGGCGATAAAATCGCCTCATCATTTCTCGTCGCGGAAAAAAACCTTGCCTATTCCCAGAAGGGCTCGGCTTATTTGAACATCCGCCTGAAAGACAAAACTGGCGAAACGGACGGCAAGGTGTGGGACAATGCCACAGAGTGGGACCGCGTTTTTAAAAAGGGAGAGATTGTATTTATCGAAGGCCGGGCGCTGAGCTACCGTAACGCCCTTCAGATTTCCGTCGTCACCATCAAACCCTGCGCCCTGGAAGATATCGATCCGTCCGATTACCTGCCGGTGAGTAAAATGGATACCCGGACCATGTTTCAGGAACTTCTCTTTTTCATTGGCGCCGTTTCATCTGAACCCTTAAAAAAATTACTGGAAGCTTTCTTTCTTGATGAAAAGACAGCAGAGCTTTTCCGGCGCGCACCCGCGGCTAAAGGATTTCACCACATCTATCTGGGCGGCCTGCTTGAGCACACGCTTTCCGTCGTGCGCCTTCTGGATCACGCAGCGGATCATTACCCGGAACTCAACAGAGATCTTCTTGTTGCTGGAGGCATGCTGCATGATATCGGTAAAATCTTCGAATTTTCCTATGACAGCCTGGTCAGTTACAGCGACGAAGGCCGGATGATCGGCCATCTGGTCATGGGAGTGGAAATGATCAATAAAAAGATCGAGGCCATCCCGGATTTTCCTCCCCGGCTTGCGCTTGAACTTCGACACATTATTTTGAGTCACCACGGTGAATTTGAATATGGATCCCCCAAGCGGCCAAAAACCTTGGAAGCCTTGGTCATTCACTATATGGACGACCTCGACGCCAAGCTCAATGCGTTTCAAAGTTTTGTCGCCGCCGACACCGCCAATAGTGATTCCGAATGGACTTCCTACAACCGGTTTTTTGAGCGCTACCTGTATAAAGGAAGACTGGACAAACCATAAATGCAGCCCCCTTCTATCCTGTACAGTCGGCAGCAAAGTTTTGTCCAGAATCCGCAAAATCACGAATATCTCAAAACCAGAACGGGAATATTCCCCCCGATTATAACATAGATCATTGCCGGCATCCGAATTCCAGCCGCGCCATCCACGAAATTCGGACAAAGCACGCCACATCTTGTAGCCCAAAATCTCCTTGACACGTCAGAGCTCGTTCCTTATATTCAACGCCCAACAAGAACATTTCTTGTCTATAAATTTATATATTTAACCCATCTCGGGTAGGCTATGAAAAAAGACATTCACAAAAATGACTCCTTCACAAAAATTCATATGGGCCGCAGGTCGTTTTTTAAAAAAATGGCAGCTTTTCTTGGTGGATTCACTCTTATAGATTGGAGGGTGTTCCCTGTGAAAAGAGCGATAGCCTCTATCATGGGAGGGATTCAAGAAGACAGGAAAAAACTGATCTTCGTTGCCATCGATGCGCTTCATCCGAAATACTTCGAACTTGACGCCAGAGGGATGCCGGGAGGCAGTGAAGGTAATTGGCTGATGCCCAATATGCATGCTTTTCTGGAAAAATCATTATGGTACAAGAACGCAAAATGTTTCTTGCCCTCAGCGACGGACATGAATCATCTCAACGCGCTGGCCGGAACTTCTTCCGCGCAGACCGGCATGATCAGTGTATGGGCGCAGCCGACCGGATGGAATGATGAAGGAGATATGATGATCAAGCCGACCAGTATGGCCTTTGCCCGGGATGACAAGGGCAGACCGGTGGATACCCTTTTCCATGCATGGAAAAGGCGCTGGCCGGAATCTAAAACGATGCTGATCACAGGCAAGGAATGGGTCGGGGAAATGTTTCGTGGCGATGACCAGACGCCTTCAGGTATTGATATTTTAGTCACGGGTCCCAAACATCCGGATTATTTGAAAGCACCACAGAAAGAAAGCCTGGCCGATCCACCGACGGACAAGGATGCCGCCTGTGATCCGGAATCCGATCGCCTTACATTCTTTGGGAAATCGATGAGGCTGAGCAACATCATGACCCGTGTCTATAGCGGGCAGGGAAGCCTCTTGACAAAACAGATGGAACACTTTGCCGATCATTTTCCACCGGACAGCTGGATTGTTGATTCAACTCTGGCAAATCTTCAGAAGGAGAATCCGGATATGGCCTATATCCTTCTTGCCCAGTGCGACGATGCCGGGCATTGCATTGGAAGCGCATGGGACCCAGCTGAATTCGTCAACGTCGATCCTCCATATGAACCGCCACAGGAATGTGATCATAAGCCTGAATATCAGCTGGTCAGCAGCCGGAACAAACTTCTGTATAAAGAAGCTTGTTTGGATGTCATTCGCGACGTAGATATGCAATTCGGACGCCTTATGGAGGGATTTCGGGAACAGGGAGTACTCCGTCATGCGCATATTATTCTTCTGAGCGACCACTCCGCAGTAAATCATCTTTCAACCGAGAATTTTTTATCTACAGATTGCGAGAGTATTCTGGAAAACGCCGGAATTATCGAGAAAAGAAAGATTCTGAAAAAGAAAGAAATGTATGCTTTCAGTGTGAGCAGTTACGGTGTTTTGTATTGGCGCGGCAATAAGGAAAAGGTTGTCGATGCCAAGAATGTCTTATTGGCACATCGGGCACGAAATCCTCAGACCGGTAAAGAAGAATGTCCCTGGTGGGTTCTGGACAGAACGGATATGAAAAACGGAATCGATGGAGTGTGTTTGCCGGGCGAACTCTATCATTCCTATTATGCGGATATAGATCAAGAAAAGACCATTATCTGGCCCGATCTTATTCTTCTGGCGAAGAACGGCTGGCAGATTCCCGTTTATAATGGGCAAATTCCTAATGTCGGTATTAAGGCCCCAAAATGGATGCCTCCCTGGCGTGTCTATAATGGCGGGCATGGATCAGTTGATACGCTTCCCATTGTCGCCGCAATATCCATACCGGGTGGCAAAACGGGCGTGCAGGACAGGAAGATCCGCATTGCTGATCTGGGTGTCACGGCCGCATCGTTGTCCGGCTTGGAACTGAGAAGCACCACGATCGGGATGGATTTGAGTAAAGATTTAATTTGATTAGCCACTAACAGAAAACTCCGGATTCAATCGCTTTTCTGTAACAATCATCTTTCAACGAGATGCCGGAGTTTGACTTTCGTTACAGGAAACCACAACAACAGGAGCATCGACGCATGAAAACCTTTCGAAAAATTTTGATCGCCAATCGAGGAGAAATTGCTGTACGCATTATTCGCACCTGCCGGGATATGGGCATCCGCACTGCCGCGGTTTATTCTCAAGCAGATAACGAAGCCCTACATGTCAAGTTAGCGGATGAAATCTATGAAATCGGCCAGCCGGAGGCAGCAGACAGTTATCTGAATTTTAAAAAGATCGTCGCTGTGGCCAAGCAAAGCGACGCCGATGCCATTCACCCCGGTTATGGCTTTTTATCGGAAAACCCCGAGTTTGTCGAACTGTGCGAAAAGGAGCAAATCATTTTTATCGGACCTTCAAGCGAGTGCATGTTTAAAGCCAAACCCAAAAATCGCGCACGGCAGTTAATGAAGATGATCAACATCCCGGTAACACCGGGCTGCGATGATGCCATCACCAACGACGGCCCCGAAGGCATGATTCAGGCCAGAGAAATTGCTGCTGAAATCGGCTATCCTGTGATTGTCAAGCCGTCGGGAGGCGGTGGTGGAATCGGCATTATGATCGCCCGCAATGAAGAAGAACTTGGACGCGCCATCGCCGGCGCAGAAACACGGGGCCGGAAAGCATTCGGCACCTCCTCCTTTTATATCGAAAAATTTCTTCACGGAATGAAGCATGTAGAGTTTCAAGTGCTGGCCGATCAGTTCGGTAACGTAGTTCATCTGGGAGAACGTGACTGCTCGGTTCAGCGACGGTTCCAGAAACTGGTGGAGGAAGCCCCCTGTCCGATCGTCAGTCCATTCTGGCGGATGAAAATGGGCGCAGCCGCCATCGACGTTGCCCTTGCACTGGATTACGTGGGAGCATTAACCGTTGAATTTTTTTATTTTCCCGATGAACGAAAATTCTATTTCAATGAAATCAATTCCCGTCTTCAGGTGGAACATTGCGTCACCGAAATGGTCACCGGCATCGACATTATCCGGGAACAAATCCGCATTGCCGAAGGAGAAGAGCTCAGTTTCAGCCAGGATGATATTCGCATGAACGTCCATGCCATTGAATGCCGCATCAACGCTGAGGACGCCCGGCGCAATTTCATTCCTTCACCGGGCCTGATCCGCAAACTTCTATTACCACACGGTCCGGGCATCCGCATTGATGAAGGTATTTATGAAGGCTACAACTTTCCCTACTATTATGATTCCTTGATGATGAAAATGATGAGCGTTGGTAAAACTCGCGCAGACGCCATTGCGCGAATGCGGCGGGCGCTTTGCGAAGTGGAATTACATGGCCCGAAAACAACGATTCCTTTTCATCACGTTATCCTGAATGAAGAGGATTTCATCAATGGCAACTATACAACCGATCTGGCCGAAAGAACGGATATCAGAACCAAACTCAAAGTCACTCCATCATTGCACTCAAGCTCTATATGAACCGTCCAAAATTTTCTTGACACACAATGCACCGCCACATATATTCAGCATCACAAAAAGGGAAAACCGCATCAATTCCTCTGGCGGAGAAATATGGTTACATAAGATGGAATGAATGTATTGTCACCAAAGCCGGATAGATGACCACTATTGACTGGATCTGTAAAACCGAACAATCGCTATACGGGCAACTTTAGCATAAAATTCAGGAGGATCTCATGGAGAGTCAAAATGCATGGACACGGATGCGGGAATCTTTCATCGAGCGGTTTGCAGACCAGGATAACCATACCCAGCAGCGGGCCTGGTTTCTGAATATTTTTCTTATCTCTGGGATGATTTTATTTGCCGTCATGGCCGTAATGTTTCTGGTGGCTGACGTGGAGAAGTTTAAAAAAGCGATCGGTCCTATGGTTATCGTCATGGCATCGCTCGTCACTTCTTTTTTTCTCCTGCGGTCCGGCAAATATCATGCCGCCGCCAATCTAACTTTGATTGTCAATGCGCTTATGGCCTGCCTGGGCATGTACATCAAATACAAGGGAACCGTCATATATGAGGGATTTACCACCTACATGGCCTTCATGTATGCAACCCAGGCCATTGCAACCCTTTTCAACGAAAGAAAATACATCATTATTTCAGGCGTCACGTTTGTCTGCGTTCTGTCCGTATATTTTGTCGCCATCAAAGACAAGCTGCCCCCGGAAATCCTCAGTCTGGTGAAAAGCACGTTTATTGACAACTTAGTCTGCCTGATCCTGGTGACCATCATGGGAATCCTGGTCAGCACAGCCATGCACCGGGCGAACACCAAACTCGTAGAATCCGTCGGAGACGTCCGGGATTCTTCCAGTAAGTTGACTGAAATCGCAAATGTTATCGATAGTTCAAGTACCAATCTCGCCAACGGCGCCTCCTCTCAGGCAGCGGCTATGGAAGAAACGGCGGCCATGCTCAAGGAAATTTTTGAAAAGACAAAGAAAAACACGGATACCGTTCTTGACGCCCAGAAACTCATGGCCAATACCTCCCAGATTGTCAGAAGTACCAATGAATCCCTCAAAAACCTCCGAAACTCGATGGATGAGGTAAACGAAGCCAGCGTGAAGACCGTCCGAATCGTCCAGACTATCGATAGTATCGCCTTCCAGACCAATCTTTTAGCCCTGAATGCCGCTGTGGAGGCGGCCCGGGCCGGTGAAGCGGGAGCCGGTTTTGCCGTAGTCGCCGACGAAGTCCGAAACCTAGCCCGCAAGTCTGCCGAAGCTTCCAAAAGCACCCAGGAAATCATCGGCAGCAGCATCCAGAACATCAAAAAAAGCGCCGAACTTGCCGTTAGTTCCGACGAAGCCTTTTCAACCTTCGTGAAAGTCACAGAGGATCTCGTGGACCACCTCAAAGTCATTACGGAATCCTCTCAGGAACAGACTCAGGGAATTGCAGAAATCGAGAAGGCCATCGACAACATGAACATCGTCATCCAGAGCAATGCCGCCAGCGCTGAAGAAACAGCGGCCGTTTCTTCAGAACTGATCACCATGTCCGACAATATCGAGGCATTTGTTCAAAAGCTGGACATGCTGGTGAAATCATAAAAAAATAGGCGCACTTTTTTTAAGCTGCTCAGGAACTCAAAACCATGAACCGTTCCTGTCGTTAAATAGTAATCATTATGACCAGGAGGGAAGAGCTCGCTCCCTTGGATTCCAGCAAAACTATTTCACGGAATTCTCCTCGCTTGCGGAAAACCATGTGCCGCGTTTTTTCAAATCTTTAAAGTGCTAAGCTTTTTCACTGCGAAAACCAGTAAAAAAAAGGAGATATTAAAAAGAACAATCGTTGCGCCTGCCGGAAGATTCAAGAGAAAGGCAAAAAGGATTCCGCAAAAGACAGCCCCAACTGCAAAACCGACCGCCGCAATCATTGTCGTCCGAAATTTCAGGGAAAGTTGCAGAGCGGTAAGCGCCGGAAGAATCAGCAAAGCGGAGACAAGCATGATTCCGGCGACTTTCATGGCCAGAACGGCTGCAATGGCCGTCAGGAGAAAGAGAATGACATTCATCCGCCCGGTTTTCACGCCCATGCTTTGAGCCAGTTCCTGATCAAAGGTTATCGCAAACAGCTCATCGTAAAAATAGACCACCACAAATAAAACCCCTGCGAAGACGAAAAAAGATAGCAGTAACTCCGTATTATTGACGGTAAGAATATTTCCAAACAGATAACTGAACAAATCAACATTGAATCCGCCAGATAAGCTGGCCAGAATAATTCCGATCGCAATTCCCAGTGAGGAAATCATGCCGATGGCAGCATCCGCATTGATGGTTCGGGATGACGTTAATTTGTATATTGCCAGGGACGAAACCATCACGAGCGGCAATGCCGCCAGAGTAATGTAAAAAGGACTGACACCGATCAAAAGAACAACGGCAACGCTGCCGAAGGTGCTGTGGGCCAGTCCGTCACCAATCAGGGAAAAACGGCGCAAAATGAGAAAAAGACCCAGAAGCGCCGAAACAGAGGCAATTAAAGCTCCAGCCAGTAAAGCCCGCTGAACAAATCCGTAATAGAATATTTCCATCAAGCCCATCAGACGCCACGCCTCGGCCGGTCATGTTGATGACAGATAATGTGCTGGCTATTCAGCCCGAAAACTCCTGTCATTTCTTGAGACGAACAAAAATCCTGAAATGTTCCAGAAAAGATGACTTTCTTGTCCAGATAGAGAAGATTCTGCGCGTATTGACCAACGATCCCGCTGTCATGAGTCACCAGAATCACGGTCGTTCCTTCCGTCCGGCTCATCTGCTGCGTCAGAGCATAAAACATTTCCCTGGTTTCCGGATCCAGGGCGGTTGTCGGTTCGTCAAAAATCAGCAATTCCGGCTGTCTAATCAGCGCCCGCGCCAGCATGGCCCGCTGCTGCTCACCATAGGACAATTCGCCGATCAGGCGTGACGAAAGATGATCGATCGCCATCTTCTCTAATGTTCGTTTGAGACGGTTCTTGTCCCCTTTCGGAATCCCCATCTGGACAATTTCGGCCACCGTTCCGGGAAAGTGACTATTCAGGCCACTAAGCCGTTGTGGCAGATAGCCGATTTTATGCCAGTCACGGAAATGCCCCAGTGACTTGCCGAACAGTTCCACAGTGCCTTGCTCCGGTTGTAAAATTCCTAAAATGTTTTTGATCAGCGTACTTTTTCCCGAACCGTTGGGCCCGACGATGGCCAAATAAACGCTTTTTTCGACAGCAAAGGAGATATTGCGGAGCACATCCGCGCCATTGTATCGAAAGTTCAAGTTCTTTACACGAATTATGGACATTGCATTCCCTTTTTCAGATTGACCAGATTTCTTTCCATCAAATCCAGAAATGTGACACCATACTGAAAATCCTTTTTACTGATGTCGTGTCCATTGTATAGCTTGAGCAGACCGGTGGCGGTTTCGCCGGCAATGGTTCTGGCCAACTTTGGCTCAACCAGGTCTTCATAGTAAATATAGGGAAGTTTTTTGGTCTTGACCTGTTCGATCAAAGCCATGATTTGCTGTGGAGACGGCTCCGTATCGGCAGACATATTGTACGCGGAGATATATTTTAAGCGGTACTTTTGTGCCAGATACGCAAAAGCCCAGTGTCCGGCATGCAAAACCGTTCTGGTTTTACAGTTTGCCAACTGCGCCTGATACTTTTGATCCAGTTGCGTGAGCCTGAATTTGTAAGCCTCAGCGTTTCTTTTATAATACTCACTATTTTTCAGATCTTTATTGATGAAAGTTTTTGTAATATTATCAACCATAATCCGTGCATTATCAAAATCCAGCCAGATGTGCGGATCATATTTGGAAGAGTGTTCCTGTTCGGCATGTGAAAGATTTGTTTGATCTTCCCTGCCGTCATGTCTATGAATCTCCGTCAGAGGCAGCAAAGTAGTTCCCTGGCCTGTTTCGACCGCCGTCATGTTGGTTTTCTCAGCAGCGGCCTTGATAATTTTGTATGCCCAGTATTCCATCTCAAAACTCGTGAAAAGGAAAACGTCCGTTTTACTGACCCGCACGATATCACTGGGTTTTAATTCATAATGATGCGCATCAGAGGCAGGAGGAAGAAGCATTTTAACCGTTACTTTGTCTCCTCCGATATGGCGGGCAAAATCAACCAAAGGAAAAATCGTAGCCGTGACTTTCAAACGATGATCCTTGACAACAGGCTCCTCTGCCGGCTTACAGGACAAAATCAAAGCAAACCCACAAAGAATCAGGATTATTATTTTATTGACATTCATTATTTCCCATCCATTTGTTCCTCTATTGCGGCAGTTTGATTTTCTGCCCCGAGCACAAAACATCGTCTTGCGACATGTGATTGAGTCGTCGCAATTCATCAATCGTTACAGCATTGTTTTTTGCAAGCGCAAACAACGTGTCGCCTTTTTTCACTATGTATTCCTTCAGGGGTTTCGCATCTGTGGTATCCGTCTCCGCAACCGGAATAAGGATTTTCCGTCCTACATACAAGGAATCGTCCATTTTCATCCGGTTCAATTTTAACAACACGATTAAACTGGTGCTATGCTGTTTTGCGATTTTATTAAGCGTTTCGCCCTTTTTCACCTGATAAGAAATCGTTTTTACCGGACGGGCGGCGGCGGGCTTTTCTTGCTCATGCGTGGCATCGCCCTTGGCGTCTACCAGATCCGTCGCGGAATTAGAAGATGATGCGGTGGAAAAATAACTGACGACGGATGAAGCCACCGCTGAGGCAAGAGTCTTGCGAAAACTGTTTTTTTTCAATAGCTTCTCCTCTTCAGCATTGGAAAGATAAGCTGTTTCCAAAAGCACCGCCGGAATATCCAGAAGTTTTAAAACGCGAAAGGGCGCTTCTTGAAAAACAGGATATTTCAGGCATTGGATACGACCAACATAATTAATTAAATCAACAGCATACAGCTTCGACAGATTGATGGTATTGGTCTGAAACATATTGAGAATAATTTCGTCCGACTGATTATTGCCTTCACCATCGGGAACCCCGCCGATAATATCCGATAAATTTTCATTTTTCGCGAGTAATTTTGCAGCTTCGTTACTGGCAGCGCCTGTCGAAAGGCAATACACAGAACTGCCTCTGGCCAGACGGTTTCTAGCTGCATCTGCATGAACGCTGATAAAGAGGCTGGCGTTTTTTTGTTTGGCCATATTCAGGCGTTTGCTGAAAGCCACATAATAATCTCCGTCACGGGTCAACAAAGCCTGGTATCCGGGTATTTTATCAATGGATTTTTTGATTTCACGGCTGATCGCCAAAACAACGTCTTTCTCATAGGTTCCATTCTTTCCAATAGCGCCAGGATCCTCTCCACCATGTCCGGGATCTACAACAATAATCCTTTTTTTTCTGGTTGCAGGCTTCTGTTCCCTGGATGTTTTTTTCATTTCAGCCTCTTCCGGAACAATATCGACAACCACCCGGTCCGGCTTTTCCATGAATTTTTTCAGCTTAAAGACTTCAGCTGTTGAATGGCCACTCAAGATGATTTTGATTTTACAGGTATGATCTTCCGTAGATTTGAAGAGAATCTTATGGACACCCGGTTTTCTGATTTTTTTTTCGACTGGCAGGGACGGGGATAAAGAAGCGTTGAAAAAAACCAGACGAATTTCATTTTCCTTGATCTGAAACTGATAGTCCGGCTCTTTGCTTAAATCAAATACGATGCGTGTCTGGTCGGGCGCTGTCCAGTAACGGACATTGGATATTTCCGTAACGGCAAAACATTCTGACGGACCCGTGCCAACGATCAGAATCACCAGATAAGCCCATAATTGCCATAGAATATTTACTTTTTGACGAAACATGCAGAAGAATTAACAAATTTCTCCATCAACTGCAAGAATTAGCTTGAAAAAGGCATTCAGTCGATTCTGTTCCTCTTTTCTTTCCCCGATGAATTCCGCGTACCGTTTCTGGAAAAGGAACCGGAATCAATCGGGATACTGTTCGACTCACTTCAGACAGTTTTGAATAACGGCCAAGATGCTATTTTGGACGTCTTCATGATGATCCAGTTCTTCCATGAATACTGCTTGATAATCGGCAATTCCTTCCAGAACCACCGCCGCTAGTTGCTCTTTATTCGTAAAATAGTGATACATGCTTCCCGTGTTTCATCTTTGCTTTTGATACCGCATGATCTCCGCCACAACTTCACGGGGATCAAAATACACCTCATTGCGTCTGATCTTCCCGAGATCATCAAACTGGACCAGTCAAACCCCGATGACCTGAACAACCTTTTGCACCACGGGTATCCTAGCCAACCACTTGCAGAGGAATCCGCCTTCCATGGGAATTGCCTCAATGAGCGTCCATACCCATTCGGGATTCTGCCCCAGCAATTTGCGGAAGTGTGCCAAGATCTTCACTTTGCCGATAACACCTTTTGGAACGAGGTGATCGGAGTACAGGGCATCGTCGGCATAGAAGGCAGCTAGCTTCTCCGGGTTGTTTCCGGTCCATGCCGGAAGCCAGCGGGAGGCAAACTCTCTTGCTTCATCTTTTGTCATCATGTTTTTTTCCTCCTCATTTTTTTCTTGGCTCACATCCTATCCCTTGCATTAGGAAAACAGAAGTGGCATAATTGACAAAAAAGAGGGGATTAACGACATAGTTACCAGAGGAGGCGATGATGAAGAAAGTGACCATTCTCGCATTGCGCGGCGCCCAGGCATCCAGCATAACCGGCCCCATGGATGCTTTCCTTTTTGCCGGTGTTCTCTGGAATATTGCCTGCGGCGAACAAGCTTCTCCCTGTTTCGAGGTTATTGTCGCCTCGCCGGACGGCAAAGGAGTGAAATGTGCCAATCGGCTCTATATCAAACCCCATTGTGCCATTCATGAAGTGACAGGAACAGATTTGATTATCATTTCCGCCATTACGGGTGATGTCAGAAGGGTCATCGAAAGAAATGGAGAAGTTCTTGACTGGTTGAAACAGCAATATCGATCGGGGGTCCAGATCGCCAGTATCTGCACCGGTGCATTTCTGCTTGCCGAAACAGGACTCCTGGATGGAAAAACAGCCACGACCCACTGGGGATTTATCGATCTATTCCGCAGCAGATATCCTCTTGTGCATCTCAGGCCGGAGGCGATGTTGACGGACGAAGGGGATCTTTACTGTTCAGGCGGTTCAAACTCCTTCAATGACCTGTCATTTTATCTTATAGAAAAGCTAAGCAGCCGTGAGGTTGCGGTACAGTGTGCAAAAGCGATGATCCAAGACTTTGGTCGCTCCACCCAGGCCCCTTATGCGGCTGTCCAGTTCCCGAAAAGCCATCACGAGCAGGATATCCTAGCCATCCAGCGGTGGATCGAGGAGAATTACAGGGAGAGCATCACTATTTCCATGCTTGCCGAAAGATACGCCATGAGTCATCGCACCTTAGAGCGTCGTTTCAAGCAGGCAACGGGAAGCTCTCCACTCGTCTATCTGCAGAAGGTGCGGATCAATGCCGCGAAGGCTCTATTGGAAAAACCCTATACAACCTTTGAAGAAGTCACCTATCATGTGGGATACGAAGACATCAGCTCCTTTCGGAAGATCTTCCAGCGGCACACCGGCCTGCGTCCGAAGGAGTATCAGCGTCTCTTTGTCAAAGGTATCGGCAGCATGACCTCCTGCAATCCGATGACCATTGACAAGGCGCACATCGACATGATTGCTGGCGCAAGACAAAGTTGATGAATGCCCCGATCTACTTGAAGTAACGGGGAAGCAGCTTTTTCAGAAGATACCGGTTTCGGGACTTCCGGATCCCGAAGGGCCTGTTCGTCATAGACGCACCCCATAACCAATCCAGAATAGGAAAACGGATGGTTCAGAATAAAACAGACATAACAATGGATTCCGCCGGGAAAGACGGAGGTCACTCGCACACTTGCCCGGTTATCAGGGATTTGATCATCCGTCCTCCCTTCCGGAAACTCCGACTGGGACTCGCCGGTCTTAGCCTGCTCTTGGCCGCACCGCTGGCCTGGCTCATCTTAGCCAATCAGGGAGGACAGTCTCCCGAACTCCTGCTCTCCTTTTCCATCATTTTCACCGGCGGCATTGTCCTGGGATTCCTGGAGCGGGTCATCATCTTCTCCTCACAGCGGCCCGAAGCTACGGTGTCCTGGAAGCTCTTCGGACGCATTTCCTTTCTAACCAGGAATCACCGTCTGGAAGGAACGGACCGCATCAAGGTGGGAATGATAAAGCTGGCCATCGCTCCTGATTCCTCAACCGCTTTCGTGGCCGACGAAGCCTATCCCGTCTGGTGCATGAAAGGACAGGAAGCACTCCTCACCGTGATCGGCTATCCTCCGGAAAAGCCGCGAAATTCCCGTTTCTTCTTCTACACCACTCCCATGATTAATGCGGCAATGTTTGAAGACCAGGCCCAGCATGTGGGGGCCCGAGTCGCCCGGGCTCTCAACCTGCCGCTGGAGATCGAAAACCTCGGCAAGACCTATGAGCCGGCCGATATTCCCCCTGAATGGTTCGATGAGACTCGCGTTCGGGCCCGGCTGAAATGGCGGCGTCTGTAGCTCAGCCGTTGCTCAGAGAAAGCTATTCCCGGTCCGTCTCTCAGAAATTCATCGCATTTTCCGGTCACTATAAATTTTTACGGTACCCATTCCTACAATAATCCCCAAAATCATCAGCATCAGCAAAGCCGGAAACACCCACACCTTCAGGCACAGGTAGCCAAAACCGATGGCCGGGAGAAGCACCGTGCGAACAACAGCTTTGGCAACATAATCGTTTTCGATAACTTTGTCAGCACCAGGAGACACCCGGTAGTACCAGTCAACCAATATTTTACCGAAACGGCCTTTTTGATGACATCATCCCGGCACTGACAGAGAATCTGCAAACACGGATGAAGATGGGAACCAGAGGCGGCAGTTGCGATTAAACATCCGCTTTTTTCGTTTTCAGCAAGAGAAAACTTCTGAATCCGGTTATAAACATTGCCGGAGGTATCCACGGCAATGCCTCGGGGCGACTCAAATTGTCCGTCTCCATCACCCCTTGTTCCCCGCTGGGTGACATACTGATAGCTTTACTCCCTGGCCGGCTCATCCAGAGAAAGCAACATGACCGATAAAGCCACCAGAAACCAAGTGAATCCGCTCCACGTTTTTTTCATAACGTCTCCTTGTGCTAATCAACAAATTAATAAACAGAATCATGCTCAGTAACGCCTTGAGCGTGGTTACCGGTTCATTTGTCTATTGGTGTAGCTATAGAAAATCAATCACATTGATGTTATCTGTTGACAAGGCCAGAGGTAAATGCAAGTTTCAACCTATTGAGAAGAAAGGCTGGATATCGTTTTTCATGAAAGGCAATCGTTTCAAAGAAACATTATTACGTAATGAAAATTTTTCCGTTACCTGGGAGTTGGTGCCGGGAAGAGGTGCGAAAGAAGCGGCACAGGACAAGGCCATCGCGCTGGCCGGACAGGCGGCTGCGGGTGGACGGATTCATGCACTGACACTCACAGACAATCCCGGAGGATCCCCGGCGATGTCTGCAGATTTCATGGGAAGCGAAATTGTCCGGCTGGACATTGAACCTCTTGTGCATCTGACATGTAAAGACAGAAACCGCAACGCCATTGAAAGTCAGCTATACGCCCTGGCCCGTGCCGGAATAAAAAATCTTCTAATTATGACGGGCGATTATCCCGTCTCCGGTTACCAGGGAAGACCCCATCCGGTTTTTGATCTGGACCCCATTCATGTCCTTCAATTAATTACGGAAATGAACCGTGGCCTTGAATTTCAGAGTATCAGGGGCATGGTCCGGCAAAAACCCTTCGATTTCTTTGCCGGAGCCGTCGTATCCCCCTTCAAGACGACGGAAGCGGAATTGATAGGTCAATATTATAAATTAATGAAGAAGATTGACGCGGGAGCACAGTTCATTGTCACACAGCTGGGGTATGACGCAAGAAAATTTCATGAACTTCTTCTTTTCCTGAAATTTAACGGTCTCAAGATTCCTCTGATCGGTAATATTTACATTCTCCCTTATGGCGCAGCCAAAATGATGAACCGCAATGATCTGCCTGGATCCGTTGTCACAGATCAACTTCTTGCAGAAATCGACCGGGAGCGCACAGAACCTGATAAGGGAGAAGAAGCCAGAATGCTGCGCGCCGCCCGCATGTACGCCATTCTTAAAGGAATGGGATACAACGGTGTTCACATCGGCGGACATAATATCGCATATGAACAGGTGGAAACCATTATCCGGCAGGGAGAAGATCTTGTGTCCCAATGGCCCGATCTGCTTCGTTTTTTTGATTATCCTGTAGACGGAGGCTTCTACTTTTTCGAAAAAGATCCGGTAACGGGACTCAATCGGGAAACCCCGACAGAGCGTCAGAAGCGGCCGCTTGATTCCCCGGTTCCCTATTCATACGAAGTTTCACGTTTTTTTCATGCACTGATGTTCGAACCGGGGAAAAAACTCTACGGTACTTCTCAGAAGTTTTTCAACAAGGTCCGGAAAACCCGTTTAGAAAATCCTTTACATAAAATGGAGCATTTAACCAAAGTTCTTCTTTTTGATTGTCAGGACTGTGGAGACTGCGCTTTGATCGACACAGCCTATCTGTGTCCGATGTCGCAGTGTCCCAAGAAGCAACGCAACGGCCCCTGTGGCGGAAGCTTTCAGGGATGGTGCGAAGTTTATCCCGGGAAAAGGCAATGTATATACGTTCGGGCATACGCCAGATTAAAGAATCATCAAGAGGAAAGGCAACTGGAGAACAACATCGTTCCTCCGTGCAACTGGGATCTGCACCAAACCTCATCGTGGAGCAACTATTATTCCGGGAAAGACCATACTTCCCAAAAGCAGGTCACACAACCGGCCGGCAAGCCTAAGGGATAACCTCGTTTCCGACAGAAAATGTTGTGGACAAACCATTCCTTTGAAGGAAAGTAAATTTACAGTGATCGGAATCATTTATTCATTGAAGATTGCGCCCGGATATAGTAGAGACAGCCAATAAAGGGCGATTAGCTCAGATGGATAGAGTACTGGCCTCCGAAGCCAGGTGCCGTGAGTTCGAGTCTCACATCGCCCACCAATAAAAACAATGACTTAAGCCCGTTTCCTCAATCTTTTATTTCGCAAAATGCGTCCCCCACTCTTTTCCCCCTTGTTCATACATCAAAATGCATCTGCACCCGACAGGAGAATCACTTCTTTTGGCAAGCGTTTTCCGATTTTAACCATCGGTAAATAGTGGCCGTGCCGATATCCAGAATACGTGCAGCTTCAATGCGGTCCTGGTTAGTATGTTCCAGGACAAGCTTCACGTAACGATTCTGAAGTTCCGCAAAGGTCGGCATATCCGCGGCAATGGAAGAAAGAGAGTCGGTAGGCGGCGATGCTATCGCAGGAGGCAAATGCAAGGGCAGAATCATTTCTTTACCGGAAAGAATCACCGCATATTCAACACAATTTTCCAGTTCCCGAACATTGCCCGGCCAAGAATACTTTTCAAGAAGACGAACCGTTTTCGGATCAAAACCCGGATGGTCGGCATCCAGACGATTGAGAAAATAGCGGGCAATCAATAAAATGTCCTGTCTTCTCTCTTTAAGAGGCGGCAAGGACAAGGGAAACACAGAAAATCGGTAATATAAATCCTCACGGAATCGTCCGTCTGTAACCATATTGCGCAAATCCCGGTTCGTCGCGGCAATAATGCGGGCCTTGATGGGAAAGTTTTTCAATCCACCCAGCGGGCGAACTTCCTTTTCCTGAAGAGCGCGAAGCAACTTGGCCTGAATATCCAGCGGCAACTCGCCGATTTCATCCATAAACAGAGTTCCATCAGCCGCTTCGGTAAACAGACCCGCCTTGTCCCTGTCCGCTCCTGTAAACGCTCCTTTGACATGTCCAAAAAGCTCAGATTCCAAAAGATTGTGAGGAAGGGCGGCACAATTGATCGCCATAAAGGGTTTGTCGGCTTTTCCGGAACGCCGATGAATAAAACGGGCGATAAGTTCCTTGCCCGTTCCACTTTCACCCTGGATTAAAACGGTGGAAGGAGTGGGAGCCACCTTTTCAGCCAGTAGTAACAACTTTTCCATGGATTCACTGCGAAAAATGATATCAGAGTCCGTAACAGATTTTGCAAGGTGCTCTTTTAAAGCGAAGATCTCCTGCCGCTGGCTCTCCAGTCTTGCTTTCTCTTCTTCCATGATTTCCCGCAAACAGGCAACTTCGTCAGCCAGACGATCAACATACATGTTTTGACGCAGACTTTCTCCATCTTCACCCCATTGCGACAGCGTTTTCCCCTCAAACTTGCAAGTGGGATGACCTTGCGCCTGACAGGAAAGTTCACGTACTAGAACTTCTTCTCCAATAATGGCACTGGCATAGCCACTCAAATAACCGGTCGCGATCAGACAAATCGGATTTTCACTGGCAAATGTCGCTTCTATGGAATTTCTCCATTTTCCCGAAAACGACATGGATTTTGATTCCTTGTCAATTTCCAGCTCGGATATTTCTGTATTGGCCATTCCCGACATCGACTGCATACGAATTCCCGCATAAAACCATTCTTCCAGTGTGTCAAATTCATACAGCTCGGCCATTTTCATGGCCGTTTCGATACCCGTTTGATATCCGTAGCGGGTCATGATCACTGATGCCCGTTCCATACCTACTGAGGTAATTAAATCATCTCTCAATCTGACGAGAGCGGCCACAACGATGATAAGACACCGATGATTATGACCCAGGATCGGAAATCCTGTCAGTTCATCAAAGTGTAACAGTTCACTACTTTTAATCAGTTCCGCCAGCATCCAGGACCCTCCTTCTGCCTTTCTTATATCATAATGATAATATTTTACCATAATGAAACACCTTTTCTCCGCTATTCTGCACATCCATAAGCGGCTTTGCAGGCGTTATCTTCGTAAATATTAGATAATAAACATTA
>Ga0209096_1002328_pt1 | contig 18574 bp, 19 predicted proteins | sample AD_UKC034_MetaG_FD_184407 | JGI IMG/M metagenome (GOLD analysis project Ga0209096, IMG submission 184407) | Active sludge microbial communities of municipal wastewater-treating anaerobic digesters from USA - AD_UKC034_MetaG (SPAdes) (version 2) | ecosystem: Engineered > Bioreactor > Anaerobic >... | reverse complement strand
TGACCTCGAGCATCCGGCTGAGGGCCCGGTTCGCCGGGACCCGTATGTCATCGGGCACTTTCACGACGAAACGCGTCTCCAGGAGGGACCGCTCGATGTCCTCGAGGGTGATGGTTTTCATGGTGTGACATACCATTTTGTCCGAAACGGGGACGAACGTCTTCCCGGGGTTCTGCTTTTTCAGCTCGTGGAGGATCCCCACTTCCGTTCCGATGATGACCTCGCGGGCCGCCGTCTCCCGGGCGAACCGGATGATCCCGCCGGTGCTCCCCACGTATTCGGCCAGGTCGAGCACCTCCCCGCGGCACTCGGGGTGCGCCGCGAAGGGCGCCCCGGGGTGTTTTTCCTTCACCTCGAGAACCTCTCGGGCCGTGAGGAAGTGGTGGACCGGGCAGTACCCCCGCCAGGGGATGATCTCCTTTTTCGTGAACCGGGCCGTGTAGCGGGCCAGGTTTCCGTCGGGAACCATGATCACCCGGTCGTATTCCGACAGGGACGCGACGACCGGGACGGCGTTCGCCGAGGTGCAGCACACGTCGCTTTTCGCCTTCACCGCCGCGGTGGAATTCACGTAGGAGACCACGGCGGCGCCGGGGTACTTCGCTTTTTCCGCTTCCAGCTCCTCCGCGGTGATCATGTCCGCCAGGGGGCAGCCCGCCTCCAGGCGGGGCAGGAGGACCGTTTTTTCCGGGGAGAGGATGGAAGCGCTCTCGGCCATGAAGTGGACGCCGGCGAAAACGATGACCCGGGCGTCCGTCCGGGCGGCCTCCATGCTGAGGGCCAGGGAATCGCCCAGGATGTCGGCGATGTCCTGTATCTCAGGCCTCTGGTAATAGTGGACGAGAAGAAGGGCGTCCCGTTCCGCCAGGAGCTTCCGTATCGCCTTCTGCCGTTTTTTCGTCTCCATGAATCACGCGCCTCTTGCCGCGACGGGTTTGGGGTGCCGGCCGTCGCCGGCACGACGGCCCTGAAGGGGGGTCACCGTCAAACCCCGTCGTCAAAAAAGGGAGTTTATCGAAAGAGGGGAACTTCTTCAAGCAAAAAACCCACAAGAAGGTTATTTCATTGACAGGAAGGACCCCTTTTGGATAAGACTAAAGCCGGTGAGGGCGCGGGCCGGTATGCCGGGCATCATCTTTTCCGGCCGCAGCGGCAAACGTCACGGTCACAATATCCCTGTTACACGGAGAGAAGCCATGATCACCGTCGAGAAGGCCACCGGGGAGATCCTGGACGCGATTCCCGTCCTCGGGTTGGAAAGAGTGAACATCCTCGAAGCCCTCGGGCGGGTCCTGGGTGAAGACGTCTTCGCGCCCCGGAACATCCCCCCCCAGGACAACTCCGCCATGGACGGCTTCGCCGTGAACGCCGAGGACACCATGGGGGCCTCCCCGGAGAATCCCCTCCTGTTCGAGATCAAGGAAGACATCCCGGCGGGGCACATGCCCCAGAAAATCGTCGGGTTCGCCGAGGCCGCGCGGATCATGACGGGAGCGGCCATTCCCCGGGGAGCGGACGCGGTGGTCCCCATCGAAGACACGGAGATGGAGGAGGACCGCGTAAAAATTCTCGTTCCCGTCGAGAAGGGCGAAAACGTCCGCTACGCGGGAGAGGACGTCCGGCTGGGCGAGCTGGTCCTTCCCCGGGGCAAGCGGGTCCGCCCTGCAGAAATCGGCATGCTCGCGTCCCTGGGCCGCTCTTTCGTGGCCGTTCACCAGAAGCCTCTCGTGGCCATCCTGGCCACCGGGGACGAACTCGTGGAGGTGGATGGTCTCGTTTCGCCGGCGGTCATCGTGAGCAGCAACAGCTATTCCCTGGCCGCCCAGGTTGTCGAAGCGGGCGGCGTCCCGCTCCACATCGGGATCGCCAGGGACCGGGTGGACGACCTCAAGGAAAAATACCAGGCGGCCCTTCGGGCGGACATCATCGTTTCTTCCGCCGGGGTTTCCGTGGGGGATTACGATCTCGTCAAGGACGTGATCCAGGACCTCGGTACGGATATCCAGTTCTGGAAAGTGGCCATGCGGCCGGGACGGCCCCTGGTCTTCGGGACCATGGGGGGAAAACCGGTCTTCGGCCTTCCCGGGAACCCTGTGTCTTCCATGATCTCCTTCGAGCAGTTCGTCCGCCCCGCTATCCGCAAGATGACGGGACACACCGCTCTTTTCCGGAAAACGATCCAGGCGTCCCTGAAGGAAAAAGTCGAAAAGAAGCCGGGCCTGCGTTACTTCTTCAGGGGCATCATCGGGGAGGAAAAGGGGAAATACACCGTCGTGACGACGGGGGAACAGGGGTCGGGAATCCTCAAGTCCATGGTCATGGCGAACGGCATCATCGTCCTTCCCGAGGACGTGACCAGGGTCGCCAGGGGAACCACGGTAACCGTCCAGGTTCTCGACGACTCCGTTCAACCCTTCACGCAGGAACAGGCGGAAAAGACGGCCTCTGCGGCGGATACGTCCCGTTGACACCTCCCGTTGTTGACTTTAGGGGATAATTCCCGTATATGTTTTATCCCACAGCGGAAGTGCCAAGGTCACTGGTGGGCCTCCTGGACTTCAAATCCAGTGTGGGGTGTTAACAGCGCCCCAGGTGGGTTCGATTCCCATGCACTTCCGCCATTTAATTTCAGGCAGTTACACGGACTCTTCATCTTATCCCCCCTGTACTTCAACCCTCTTTTCCTCCTCAAAATCGGAAATTGTGCCCATTTTGTGCCCGTGACGGTTTTTCTCCGTCTCTCTGAAGAGGGTTTCCATTCGCTCCGCTGCTAACTTCAGGTCTTCTTCATTGACGATGTTGTAGCGGTCAAAAACAGATCTTGTCTTGTGTCCCGATATCTTCATAGAGACCCGTTCCGGCACCCCGGCACGAACCATGTTTCTAACGGCTGTTCTTCTCAGGTCATGGAAGATTTTTCCGGGGATCTTGGCCCTTACGCAAGCCGACATCCAGGCTGAACGGAAATACCTGATCGGGGCACCTTCATTGAAAAAGACATGCTCACAATCGGGATATTTCTGGTCTCTCAATATCCGTTGTTCCCGGATCACTTCATAGAGTTCCCCGGTGAGACAAAGAACACGGGGTTCCCTGTTTTTCGTGTTCTCCGCTTCAAGGGCGATCTTCCTCTCGAAGATGTTGACCTGATCCCACTTGAGGGTGAGGATTTCGTTTTTCCTCAAGCCGGTGAAGTACCCCATGGTGAGAACGGGTTTGAGATATTCCGGCAATTCTTCCCTGAGTCTCAGGTATTCGTCATACTCGAAATATCCCTTTCTGATGTTGTTCTCTTTCAGCATGGGGACGTATGGGACCCTGACCACCTTTTGGGGGGTCTGTCTTGCCCCAAGTGAAAGCATCCTTTTAAGGGCTGCCAGTTCGCGGTTTATGGTGCCATTGCTTGCCTCTTCTTCCCTTCGTAAAAGGATGTAGGTCTCTACGGCGCTTGTCGTGATGTTGACAACCCTCATCCCCTCAAAAAACTTTTTTAAATGCTGAGCGCTGACCTTTGCCCGTTCCTGAGATTTCCTGCCGTTGATCTCGTAGTCATTCAGAAAATCCCGCTCCAACTCGTCATACAGGATCTTTTCAACCCGCAGGCCGGGGAACTTGCCTTCGGCGATCTGCCCTTCCCGCATCTTCAAGAGATTCTTAGCCACACCCTCCTTATCCGTCTTTGCAGCCTCCCGGTAGGGTTTCCCGTTCCGGTAATACTTTATCCAGTATTTACTGCCCCTCTTGTAAATCATACCCATGGTCCTTTCGCCTCCTTCCTCTTTTTTTCGCTACGGGCCTTATCTCTTCTCCTTTCATTTCCAGGTACTTCAAAGCCAAGTGAAGGAAAGAGGGGATTTCTCTTTCACCCCGTTCCCAACGGCTCACCGATATGGGAATGACTCCCAAAACTTCGGCGAGTTGGCTTTGAGTGTATCCGTTTTTCACTCTCCACTGTTTCAATTCATTTGGTCCCATGGGTATATTACTAATCACTTGGATTAGTATTTGTCAAGAGGTTTATCAAAACAGACATTTTTGCATAGAAATCTTGCATCCTCATCGATACAAACAAATTTTGTCATAGGAATTGCTTTCTTAACTATTTTTTCTCATATTTCTCATGAATATGATCGAATAGTATCTTCTGCATCTCATACCAACCCAATGCATGATATTTGCATTTAATGTTGATTTTAAACCCTTGTTCGTGCGGAGAAGATTGACCATCAAAAAACACCTTAGCTTTTCCCTTAACTGTATTAGATTTCTTCACTTGTATATATACAGTCCCATCCAAACCCACTGTCCTTTTGGCATGAAGGCGATCGTATGCATTATGTATTAACCATTTATCATCATGGCAATCAACCGAGTATGCGCTTTCGTATGGTTGATGCACATTGTCATTCATAGCAAAGAAATGTGTCCTCGGCTCGGAAATTTCATCACCATCTAATAGGATATCAACGTCATTCGAGACAATTTCAAGAACAACCCTAATGTTGACAGCTTCTCGATCCCCCGTGTTACTGATAGCAAAATGAACTGGTACATATGATGATATGAAATTAATATGATTCACATAATCCCTGTAATAATCTCTACTTGTTAATCCAAAACTTTCTCTATTAGAATAATCTGGTATTTTATCAATAACATCATAATATGTTGTTTCAAAAGTTAACTCTGACCCAACTATATTATCTTTAGATTTATCATAAAATCCAATTTCTATAGCAGCCTTGCGGCTAAGGTCATACAAATCGATCCCCATCTTACTGATTTCATCTGGTGTTGCCTCACCGGTAGAAGATCCTCGCCGAACATATACTGTGTTTGCTTTTAGCTTCCCATAATTTCTTGATAGATATACGGGTCTTTTCTGCAGTGGAATTCTTATGATGCCGTATGTATTTTCATCTTTTGTATATGTTTTATATTCAAATGTGCAGGCCCGATGCAATTTGCTGTTTACAAACTGTTGGATCGTGGCATCATCAATGTGGAGCGCTACACCATGTAATATATTGGGTTTTTGTGGACGTTCCTCAATTCCAATGACAATATATCCATCGACACTACGCCAGGAATTGACCATGGCCACAATATCCTTTAACAATTCTGACTTATCATTGTCACAAGCACCCTTAAATCTGTATTGTTCTTTTTTAAATTCGAGCGAATCGCCTTCTGATTCGTACTGCCACCTCTCAAACAATTTTTCGTACATAACTTACACCCTTTCTGACAAAATACCTAAATACGTTTGCATTATCACATATATATAAACTCTTGTTCAATAATTATTATTCCAATATCATTTATCCAGAATACAATAAAATCTAATTTTCATAAATAATCCTATGCTGTTCAATCCATTTGTCTATATCACGAATATCAAGCTGTGTTCTTCTACCGTCCTTGATGACGGGTATCTTCCCTGCGTAGATCATCTCCCGGATTGCCGAAACAGACCGTCCCATGTATTCCGCCGCTTCTTCAATATTGTAAATTCTTTTCTTGTTGTCCCCCACTGGATTATCAATCCCCTTTGTCTTTGTTAGCTGTTGGTATGATTAACGATATCTTGTGCCTGTGCCCGGAATGTGCCCGTGATTTCCATGCACCCCACCCCTGATGTTCTTAATGAAGAACCGTTCCGGCACCTTTCCATTCTTCCGCCTTGCACCGATAGTCAACCAACTTCCTGATTCCGTGGAGAACATCCATATAAACAGCATGAAGTTCATCCTCCAGTTTAGTGATCCTCTCGTTAAGCCTCCACTCTCCGCCCCTTTGGATGTCTTCCATGGTCGTAAACAGAGTGGCATCCATGCAGGCCTCAAGGGAGCGACGGCGACTCTCTTTTATGGGTTCTCCGAAGGGAAGAATATCAGCTGTATCTGTCTTTTTTCCGGCGTTGCCGTCATCATTTACAGCTTTAACGGTCTGCCATTTTTTCATGAGACTCATCGGGCACCTCCGGTTTTCACCTTAAGAAAACCGTTTGCAAAAGTCGCAAAAGTCCTTTTTGCTCAAACATTGAGCACTTTTGCCAATTATGCGGACATGTTTTCATCAAATATTTTCGGATTTACCTCGTAAGAATCTTTCTCCGGCCTGCCAAAACCAGAATAAGGTGGATCAAGCTTCCTGATGTATCCCCGATGCTCAAGGATCTCCAACCCCGGATTCATTTCCTTCACCCTTGCAATTCCGGTGGTGTTCAAAATATCCCTCGGCTTGAATACCGGAAACCGGTGTCGTTTCACGGCCTCCAGAATTTTTCTTGCAATGATTGCTTCCTCACTCTCTTGCATGAGCGAGAAGACAGCCCTTGCATGATCGGCAAAGAATCCCCCAAGCGTTATTCCCGCCTCAACGTCATCTACTGAAATTGATTTCACAGCGGCTTCCCTCCCTGACCTTGCAAGGTGAAAGAGTCCCGCTATCCTGGCAACAGCCCCCGGCAACTTCGACCCCCACCCGACAAGGTGGTGTAATTCACCCCCGGGGAGAAGACACTTTTCCGCATCTCCATAAAAGGCGGCCCATTTTCGCCATGCGTCATCTGTAAATGGCAGATTTATCACTCCCGGTGACTCAATCCCCAGAATGGATTGAAGAAGATTTGAATACCCCCGCTTAAGATCTTCGGGGATCTTTCTGGTACTCAATTTCCGATATCCGGCCCTGGATTCACACCAAGCAAAGAGAAATCGCTGTAATAAGCCGCGCCCCTCAAATTCACGGGTTTTCTTAAATGTTTCTAAAAAATCAGGCTGAATTGATAGGCACATGGTCATTACGGGTCTCTCCAAGGAAACCTGTGCGGAATCTCCCTTACGATGAATGGTGTGAGTGTCTCCGCAATGGCCTTTTAGAAATAGATCCATCGTGACCTTATTTGAGTAGAGACCCCCAATCACATCTATAATTCCACCCTCGGCGGATACAAAACCGACAGTCTCAAACCTCATTGCATCACGGTTTTGTGTCAAAAGACGCGCAAGAGCCGCTTCCGTTGAATCAGATGTAATCAACTGAAGTTCCCCGGGTATATGAAGACTCTCCAGTTCCCTCGAAACCCTCATAGATTCTTCTTCCGCCCACTTCCTGTCTTCAGGTTTCCCCTTAATTGCATCTTCGCGCAATTTTCGTAACTGCCCCCGTAAAATCTCACGTTTGTTCAAGGCTTCCAGACGGTTCGGCTTAATACGGTCAATCTCCTTTTCTTGAAAAGCATGAAAGGGAAAGAAGAAGTCGTTGACTGTCTGCGATTTTCTTTCCCCGCTCTTAGCAAGGGCAATCAGATACAAATTAAGCGTTTCAGAATGAGAGGGTGGGACAACATTGAATCTTCCGCGTGCCGCAAGTGACAGGGCACCCAGGCAGTTCACCCCGGCAAGGCCAGGATCGACTTGATTAACATCTGTTACGGTCTTTGTGTATTCCCTGATAATGCCTTCTGGCAAAGCCTCAAGGGGAAAAACCGGTAGGTCGGAGATTAAGCCGCCCATCAACGGTTTAAGATCAGGCCATTCTTTTACAGATTCTCTTGGCTTGGGGATAGTCTGTGCTTCGTTTTCTGAGAGGATATTTTCAAGCAATTCACGGCGAAATTCTTCCGGGGTGGGGATTTCAATTCGGGTCTTACTCGGCATATTATGCTGCATTTTCACCTCACAAAGTCTTCGTAAATGTCTATAATTGTTTCAAGGTCTCCCGACTGCATGAGTTCAATTTTCCATTCCAAGTGCGGGATTTCCGCCATCAGGCTCACACGGTCCCATGGATCGGCTCCGTCAACCATTGGATTGTTCCTGATTTCGCTGTCGATGTTTTCCAGTTCTCGGAGTCGATCAATAAGGGCATTTTGATATCGCCGCCGCCATTTGAACAAAAAGCCCCTCAGGTTCTTTTTTCGCCTCAACGCATCCTGACGTTTGTGTCCGTCTGGGGTTGGTTTACTCTCGATCCCAAGATATGAAATGGCACCCTTGAAGCTCAGGCTCTTGTATTCCCGAATGAAGGAAATCACATCTCCATGTTTACCGCAGCCAAAACAATGGAATGTCTGAGAATCGGGAAACACTTTAAGGGATGGGGTTCTGTCATCATGAAAGGGGCACCTCGCCATATTGTTCCGATTAAGGTTGATGCCCTCCGCTGCAAGTACAGTAAGTAGGTCTGGCTTGTCTATCTCTCCTTTTGCAATGGGCAAGATCATCTGTATGCATTCACCCTTTCCTTCCCCCCCGGGCCTCGCACAGCGCCCCCGGAAGCAAGATCGGGGCTTATTGGGTCCTTGCTCGTCTTGTCGTCACGGTAAGGCATGAACGGATAAAGGGGACATCGCTTGATGTCACAATCAACAAGGCCGTCCCTATACATTCCCATGCAGTCGTAACATTTTGCCCTTACAGCCTGCCCCCTGGTGACGGGTTCACCTCTCAGGTAAGCACAATACTCTGACCGGCCTATCGCTCGTTTTCCGTAACGCTCCACATCCCGAAGAACATCACTAAGTTTCATGACACACCCCATAGTCATCGAGGAATTCAGATCTTAAAGAGAAGCAATCGATTAGCTCTTTGACGAGATAACAAATTTTCCGACCAACCCGGATTATTCCCCGTGGACCCCTTCCAAGTGAATCGAGATCAGCAAGGTTTTTGTGGGAGACAAGGCCCCCGGAAAAATTACCGACCCCGGACCTTGCTACTAGTGAAGAGGGCCAACACTTTAGACGTGATTTGAAAAGATTTCGCTGCTTCATCTACACCCCCGGTTTTGATTTTCCCGGAGATCGCGCAGCGCAAACGGGCAGGATTCTTGATTGTAATGGCGTGAAAGGCCTTGACAAGGCCTAAACCATATGCCATTGTACAATCAAGTAGATCGCGGAGAGAAGTTACCCAAGACTCTCCATTGACCCGCCCGGGATTGCGCTGCAACGCATCCCGGGTTATTTTTCGTCTAAATCATCTCACAGAAACTCCTTTTTTAGAATGGAGGAGTTTATGATTGGAAACGAAATTGGGAGACCGCCCCTTCCTTTATGAAATCATATTATATACGGGATACTTTGTCAAGCTAAATATTTAATATTATCAGTATGATGTGAGCAACTAATTTTGTATCAGTAGGTCAGGGTAAATTAATATATTTAATTATTTCGTATTATTATATTTGGAAATATTTCTGAATTATATCGAATAAACGGGTATCAATTACATTGAATTCAATATGTTACAGGATTACCTTGGCCTACTGACAACAACTTAGTTGCTCATCCCCGTATCCCATCGATATCGGTTATTATAATATACAAGCCCTGACCATTTATCACGATGTTGTCACGTTTATCACGTAATTGACCCCAGTCAAAACGTCATTAGCCGGTCTCGGGGATGTAATTCGTAATGGAATTTACCTTTGATCTTTGTCTATGGTTAAAAAGACCATCTCGATTTGCTTAAAAAGGAACCGGCTCTCTGGTCCGATCCACAATTTATGATGAATGAGACGTTCTTCAGCATATCTCTTGTGATGTAAATTACTGAACGTGGGTATTGATCACTTGCGCCCATTTGATTCAAGTCCAATAAAGACAACTGTGTTCCGCCGCCGATGAGCTCCAGGTTTTTGAGAACATCACAGACACCAGCATCTTAACTCTAAGTTAATTTAGGTTATGACTCCACCACCTCTTTGTTTTTCCTTTCCAATTCTTTCAGCCGATCTACCATTGGTTTGACATAATCGGATTCATACCGAAGTGTAAATTCCTGAATGTCCTTCAGGTAATTTTCCAATATCCCCTTGATGTTAAGTAACGTTCCGGCAACGTGACGAACCCTTTCAGGCGACACTATACCACCTTCGATTTCCTCAATGCTGTTGTCAAGTAGGCCAAGCAAACATTGCACTGGGTTGAATCCCCAAATCCCCAACTCGTCCAGTGTACCGCACCCAAGGGGTATTTCTGAAATTCTCATTGTTAACCTCCCTTAGCTTTTCTGTAATCAATCCTTACCATATATAATATATATATTGCTAGCTATCTAACATTATGATTTTCGATTTGTCAAACTTTATTGTTGCGCTCCATTTTTAAGTTCTGCTAAAGAATATGCATGACTGAAAAAAAGATGTTCGCCACCAGAATCGATAAGGAACTCCTGAAGGAACTCAAGATACTGAGCGTCCTCATGGAAAGGCCCGTCAACTCACTCCTTGAAGAAGCAATCAATGACCTTATTCAGAAAATGGGAAAACCCACTTCCATTACAAAGAAATAGCTTCATATTATTGGCAGGTTGACACTTCAATCCAAAGCAATACGCAGGGGGGGCATGGCGTGCAAACATTAATTGAGCTTGCATTGTTCGGAATAGCAACGGCTTTTGGTGCGTGGTGGTTTAGTGTGATCGTTTTGCCGATCTTTTATGGTGTACCAAGGTCATTGTTTTTAGCGATACAAGGCAAAGTCAAAGCAACATCAATCCTTATATACATTAAGACCTTTTTGCTCTGGTCGTTTCTCTTCACACTGATTGCAGTTATCTTGTTAAATATTTTCCCAAAGGTAGCTTTATTTTTATGCAACAGCACTGGATTCTTATGCGGTCAAGTTGTCGGTGTCTGCGGTGCCGCGCTATCAGCAATTTCAGGGCCGGGACGCAAAAGCCTTAATGAAGATTTCTGCTTGACAATGTCCAAATTCAAAAAAGGCGCTGATCATTTATGCATTAATCCTGCGGATGGCAATAATATCAATTAGTCATCACAAATAAGTACACTGATCCTCTTTAAAATCGAAAAACTCTGCTCATGATTCAGTTGATTCGTTTTCCCATTATTGTCTCAGGAACAAACCGTAAGATGAGTGCAAAAGGAGCATAAAATGGAAAATCAGGAATTTCTGATTTATCGACTACTTCATGCCAGTCAAGAAATAGTCTATTCTTGGCTAGAGGAAAACAAACCAAAAAAGGATGAATCAATCTTTTCGTCTGGTAGTGAAGAATTGGAAAGGGCTTTACTTTCAAGGAACGATCCCTTGGTTAAACTTGGATTGGCACTATATGCTCACAAGGAAGAAACCGGCATAAATCTCTATAGGAACTCAGATGTTTTTCTTAAAAAAGCTGTTCTGTCTGGAACAACAATTAGACCATCACTTGGATATAGTTGGATTGAAAGCAAGGGGATTTTGACAGAATTGATTGATTCCAAGAATTCAGAGTTATTGGGTGCATTGCTATCAAACCCTTTTATAAACGATAGCATCCTGGTAAATCTTTATGAAAGAAAATCTTATTTTGAAAAACTAGATGATGAATTTTGGTTTACGCTTCTTATTCACACGCTGAAGAATTCTAGATTATCAACTCCCTATGACAAAAAGTGGCGGGATGGGTGGACTGAATACTCATATTCAAAAGTTTTTTTTTCTGGATGGGAACTTTTTGAAAAATTGCCTGCTAACGATAGATCTGCAGCCTTTCTGGCCAGGTTGGGAGAAAGGCTTGTACCTGATAAGCCGCCCAAGATGTTGGTTTCATCAGCAATTAAACGTTGGGAAAAAGAAAGTGCCGATGAATCGATTGATGAGTTTTTTGATAATTTTTCTTTGTGTCGAACTGCACTTGCCTGCCTTTATAACGATTATAGCAACGAATTCAAAACATTAAAAGAAAGCAAGGATATTGCCTTAAGGAAATCCTATTATCGCCGCTTTAAACCACTTCAAAAAGAGGAAGTAAGGCAACTATTTAAAAAAGATAAGAGTGTGTTTCTTGATGAAGCCATACATAACGATAATCTATTTAAAAAGAGTGAGATTAGACAAGAGCTTGAGCAGTGTTGCTGGGACGATAAAGATCCGGATAATCGCCTTTATTATGTAAATTCTATCACGTACCGCATTGACCATTTAAAGAGAAAATATCCAGAATGGTTCAGCGATAATGAGGATGAAGACATCGTTAATCCTGATGATGACCCATTAGAGATGCTAAAAATTAAAATATTGAATGTTGATCAGAAAATAACACAAATTGCAGAAGACTTGCGTAAGAAGAATTCAACAACACATTTCTTTATGTGGGCAATAGTTGGCTTTTTAGTAGTGTTTTTTTTGGTTAGGTGAAAGTCCCTGCCTTCGTTCGCCCCCATAGTAGTTGAAGAAAGCAAACGAGAGAATGTGCGTGTTTACGAATTTAGCCTCTTAGCGTTACACAAACCCGGCCCGAATCTTTTGGGGTGTGCCGGGGTGGTGGGGTATCCCCACCAACTCTTTTTTGTTCTTAAATGGTCAACAAATCGCCTATCACCGGCGACAATATTGACCCCCCCTCATTCCCTGCTTTGTCACGTTCTCCTTCAAAATAAGCAGTCGGCAAGAGACTGTTATTTTTAAATATTCAACCTAATTAGCGAAAGTGCATCTTTGGGCTTTTCACCATGCCTTTCAACATGCTTGCAGCGTGCCTGAATGGTTCAACTTATGTCCACTAAACGGTCCCCTTCGGGCCTCTTTTTGTTTTCTCGCCAAGAAACGACGAAATAACATAACGTGAGGGTGTCGTTTGCCCCCCCGGGGGTGGTGGGGTTAGCTTAGAAAAATGTGCCCATTTTGTGCCCGCCACAGTCAAACTGTGCCCAACCCCACCCAACTCGGGCCAAGTAGCACAATCTTCTTTCTTGTTGTTATCGCTTGTTAATTTAGGAATGGTGCGTGTTGTAAAAGGGGGGGCTCTTGGCGTATTTTGGCCTTCAAATCCAGTGTGGGGTGTTAACAGCGCCCCAGGTGGGTTCGATTCCCATGCACTTCCGCCATTTTTTTCGTAAATTCAGCGATCCCCCGATAAAAATCCTTTAACCGGACTTTAACCTTCTTTAACCTGCCTGCCTTGATGCCACAATGGATTTGAAGCCGGTATAGTTAATTTCTTCGTCGGTTGATACGGATTTGTCCGGGCTGGCTTGATTTCTCTGATTGAAGAATACAAAACGGCGGAAGTCCAACTTGAAATGCGGTACATGTTTCAGGGGCCGGTCACGAGAAGAGCCGGTCTTTTTATCCTTCGTGTTTCCTCATCTTACTGAATAATTAAATGCTCGCCTTTCGCTTCGAAGCATAACTGAATAGTGATCAAGTAATGCGATTTGTTATGCGGTAATGCCTTAAAAGTCCATAGTCCCCATTTATCTCTATTTTTAAATTTTCTCTTTTTAGAAATTTGCCGCAATAAACGTCTTCAACTTCCCTGTTACAATCGTGGACAAATATATCTCCTGAATTCTTGATTAATCTTGAAGATAAAAAAATACTTTTCATCCTGCCGGTGCTTTGATCATTCTGACCGTCCGGACCATCCACCAAGATAATGTCCCATTTTTCTTTTTCTATAATATTTGGCAAGCTCATATCCAATAATGATGGCAAATCAAGAAGCCTCTTCCAATCACTTCTTTTAGTATCGTAATCAACAAGTAATACTTTCAGTTCATTGGATCTTCCAGTAATCGCCTGATACCAGAGTTCGTTATTTTCGATAAAAAAAGTGACTCCATCCTTGTTGATTTTGGACCAGAATAAACTGTCATTGCCCACGCCAAATATTAATAGTTTACAGGGCGCCTCTTCCTTTACAATTATCGAAACAGCCTTCAATTGGGTTGTACTGAGCTGAATAATATTCAGAATTCTCATTACTGAAATAGAAAGACGTGAAGGCCAACGGCTGGCCAATTCAATGCTCGGTAACGCAAAAAAGTGTCTTAAGAGTATTTTGACAATTATCATCATTTTTATTCAATATTATCGGCTTTTTATGAGAGATATCGAGAATTATTAATCCATTTTTCTGCAAGAGGGCACGGTCAAAAAGCATTTTAATCAAAAATTATAAGCCATGGTTACGAGATGGTAACAGCAGACATGCGGTTACGACCGTCGAGTAGCGTATATCGCAAGATTGTTATCCATCGTACGACGTGCAGTTTTCAGAATCTTACCTTAAGCAGCTCCATGGTGCGATTGCACCAGAATTTACAGCACCGATTATTAAATAATTTTGACATCATATCTGTCAACTCTGCTCTAATTTGATCCGATTTTTTATTAAACCCACAACAGCTTCTGCAGACTTGTTGAAGTTAGCGAAACATTCCGAGGCTACCCTCCGTCTTTCCACGCTCAGTACCTCAGGTTTATCAATTGCCTGTTTTATCGTACTTTTCAGATCGTCCAGATGGTCGCAAACCAATGAACCCCTCTTCATCAGACTCGATTTATCGACGTCAACAGGTTCGGTGAAGGGCACCTGAAAAATCAAAATGACAGGTTTGTTGAGCATCATGAAGTTAAAGGCTCTGGAGGAAAAATCCGTAATCAGGATGTCGGAAAACGCGAGGGCAGGGATATCATCGATATTTCGGTCAATGGCGATTGTATGTAACCCTTGCACTCGTTTTTTCCAGTCGACCCCTTTTGCATGGAAGTTATTAAGTAAACAGGCATGCAGCTTCAAAATAACATTATAATCTGATTCATGGAGAATATTAATACACTGGTCAAAATATCGATTTAACATTTGCGAGCTGGCTTTTGTTGCTCCCCAATGCGGTGCAAATAATATGGTTTTCTTGTTTGTGTCGAGAGACAGGTTCTTTAAATACCTTTCTCTGGATATTCCCGGGTCTGTAAATCGATCAAGAAAGGGCAGGCCTACAGGGACCAACTCGGCGGAATAACCATTCTCCCTGCAAAATTCCTTTACGACACTCACATCATGGGGCCCAGCCATGAGCGACAGATCGAAGTCGAACAGCGTTTTGTGACGAATAGAAGCCATTATTCTTCTCGGCGCTATGCCTGCACCATGCCACATCAACCAATTCAGCGTTTTCCTGATCGGGAATTTCGCATATGCGTCATTATATATGACTAAATCATATGTTCCCAAGATTGTTTTCCAGTAAAATTTAATATTTTTATTTGGAACAAGCAGAACATCCCGTGCATACGATCTGAGTTCGCGAGCCGATCTCAATGGAAACTGCGGATGGATCAATATGATGAACGAAAATTCAATTTTTTCTTTCAGCAGTTGGGTTATGACCGGCTGGAAGTGCTGTGCCAAGTGAATAGAGTAGGTCTGAAATGCTATTCTCTTTTTACCGCCCCTCCTCTTCCAATTCATAACATTTAACAGGCCTATTACGTTAAGCATTGTTATGATTATTAATCGGATTATTATGAGTAAATATTGGACGAACCTTCTAACGCTTCGGGCCATCTCTCCTGTTCTCCAATTTCTATTGGCCATCAGATCTTTAATTCTACCCTGATCTTCTCGCGCTTCCCGAGAATTTTCGTACTTCCTGGTTTCATCCTTCATGCAGACTTAATTGTACGCGTCTCGCGCAAAAACGATTAATATTTAAAAGGAACTTTTTTTGTGAATGCGCGACGAGACACGGCAAATATTTTGCGGAATTTATATGGAGCATACAGAATTGTCAAATTTCATCGAGAATGGGACCTGCTCTCGAAAACTTATCCAGATTTTCAGTTGGTTTTCCAGTCTGATTCCGAATCATTTTGGACGAATAAAAAATATCCATAACCTTTAACCCAACTTTAATCTCGTTTATATTATCGATATTACGGATATTCTAACTCCATCAGGTCGGTTCGATTCCCATGCACTACCGCCATTTAATTTCAGGTCGTTACACGGACTCTTCATCGTATCGCCCCTGTACGTCAACCCTCTTTTCCTCCTCAAAATCGGAAATTGCTCCCAGAGCACAAATCGGCATTTATAAAACCTTAATCTTCCTCTGCTATCAGCTATTCATGACCGGAAGGCTTCAAAAGGTCCGCAAGGCTCACTTCCTTGCTGTCCTTCATCGAATTGCGATCTTTTCAGATACTCACCGGTTAAATCCTCTGTCCTTCTCCTTCCCGTTTGCCTGTCCGGGAGCGAGAGAGCACCTGACATGTCAATTCATCTTTGACACTTATCGCCTCTTGTGCTATCGGGAACCTGAAAGGAAGATTGATACCTATCAAACGGCTGATTAAAACCCTTCTGCTGAAATACCTTTTGAATCATGACCTGCAGAACCCCACCTCTGCGTTTATTATATTTGCTAGAAGATTTTGCTACAGCCTCATCCTTCTTAAAATTCACGTGAGGAACTACCGATACGGTTTTTACAGGACATACGATCTGCCCGCAATATTCGGATATGTTCCCTTGAAGATGCGAAAACTGATCAGCCGATCTCCAGGGACGATTATCATACCGGCCCTGACATACGGTGAAATCCTCACCAGCTTCAATCTAATCCGGGAAATTAAACGATTATATCCACATCCCGTAGTCTTTCTTTCCAGGCAGCCTCAGGTTGTCCGTCAGATTCATCAATCCGGGGGATCATCTTACATGGCTCTTCCCTATCCTTTTTTTTTCGGGCGTTCTATTGTCTCATACTGGCTTAACAAGTTCAGACCCGCCTTGGTTTTGTGCATCGAAAACATGGTGGAGTTGAGAGCGGACATGCTCGAACTCGCAAAAGAAAGGTATGGGACATCCGTGCTTCTGGTCAACGCCCATGCTTTCAGGCCGAGTACTTTCTGGTTGGAGATGCTTGAAGAGGCCGATTGCGAAAACAAGCGCAAATTCAGATGCCTGGATATGGCCGGCGTCGTCTCGGATGAAGCCGGAAAGTATCTTCTCGGAAAAGGCCTTTCCGACAGCAATATCATTAGGGTTGATAACTTGAAATTTGACGCTGTAAAGCAAATCGCACAACGAGAGGGTGAGATGCTGCGCCGTCAACTTGGGATACCCGGCGATGCGCCGGTCTTGATCTGCGGCAGCGTCCATCTTGGTGAAGAAATTATCTTGCTGAAAGCCTTCCAGGATCTTATCAGGCGTCCGGGATTGGAGAACATCAGGCTCATTATCGCCCCGAGAGAATCCTACGATCTTAAAAAAATGATAGAATCAATCAAAAGCCTTGGATTTCCCGTCATGCTCAAGACGGCCTGTTCAGGTGCACCTCATCGTAGTTCCACAATCCTGATAGTGGACACGCTCGGGGAATTAAAGACGCTGTACTCGGTCGCTGATGTTGTCATTGTCGCGGGGAGCATGCTTACTGATTCGCTGGGCCATAACCCGATTGAACCGGCGATCCTGGGTAAAGCAATTATAGTAGGACCTTATACGCCGTCCTTCAATGACGTCATGAACAAGTTTCTTAAACGAGGTGCGATAATCAGGTTGCAGAAAACTGAAGACCTGGCAGATCAGGCCGCTGTTCTTTTTGATAATCCCGAAATCAGAAAACGCATGGGCTTCCATGCTAAAACCGTCGTTGAAGAGTGCAGGGGTGCTACAGCAAGGTACCTAGATATGATTGACGGACTGCTGCCTCGACAATCAGTGAAATCCGGATCGACCAGGGAGAATTGATGCGGCGTTTGGCAGCAGGTTTACGGTATGTTTCAGAAAGGCTCGAGGCCATGGTTCGAAATAGGATTCCTGACACTGCTCAGATGGCTGGATAAGCGCGGAATTTGTCGTCTGCACGACAAGTTTTACGGCAGTTGCAACAGGGAAGATCAGGGTTCGGAAGGGATCCGGTAGAAAAACAGCGATTATTTACGGCCCATTTTTTTCAGTCAACCTTGGAGTAAATCTCTATAAAACGTTGTATTTTATGTATCTGTTCCGACTGTAACCCCATGAACTGAAGACCGCATCTTCTCAAGATCAGAGAACTCCAAGGGTCCTTTTCCAACACGAAATTATAGGCGACTCGGCACCGAAAAATCCCATAGGAAGGTGTGCTGAACTGGCCGAAAAGCTCTACGAGAACAAATTCATTCTGTTGATATGATCCATTCTTCGACGAGTACTTTATTCCAATCCCCCCTATGCTCATGTCCAAAATTTGACCAAAGTGCATGTAGTAATTCTTGTTCTCTGTAACAAACGCCGCAAAAGCCTCTTCTTTCGCGAAAACCCGTTCATATCTTCGCAGATCCCTGGAAACGCTTTCTTCATTGATTTTTTTTGTTTCCATCGAAGGCCTTACTTATTCTCTTTTTGATGATTCCCTGTAAAAAATCATCGGTTCTTCGCATAAAGACTCTGAAACGGTTTTAAAAAAGGCCCTCCCCGTCTTTTCTCCGAAAATTCATGCCGGATGTGGCAATCGCCCGCATCTTCCATCCTTTACAGGTCTCACTTTAAACGTTTCCTGTTGTTGTAACTACTATATTATTCAATGATGACCTTGTCTATATAAAAATTTTGCCCGAAAGAAAAAAGTGCTTGACAGCAAATCTTAAATAAGAGTAAATACTACCTGGCAGTAAGTACGAATATTAACCACAGAAGAAAGTAAGGAGGTATGGTTTATGGCAACGGAATATGATCTCTGGAAAGTTTTCCCGAGGATGCCGAAGAAGGTGAGCATCGGGGACATCACGATTCGCGATGGTTTCCAGCACGAGGAGAAGTTCATTTCCACCCGGGCGAAG
>Ga0209096_1002321_pt1 | contig 18628 bp, 15 predicted proteins | sample AD_UKC034_MetaG_FD_184407 | JGI IMG/M metagenome (GOLD analysis project Ga0209096, IMG submission 184407) | Active sludge microbial communities of municipal wastewater-treating anaerobic digesters from USA - AD_UKC034_MetaG (SPAdes) (version 2) | ecosystem: Engineered > Bioreactor > Anaerobic >... | reverse complement strand
ACTGGCAGACAACACAATGCACAAGCGCTTAAAGCAATATCTGTCACCTGAAATCCTTCTGATCGATGAGGTCGGACTCGATAAGCTCGAACAAAGTGAAGCCAGGCACGCCGGCCTATTCCACAAAGTCATTGACGGGCGTTACTGCAAAGGCTCTACTCTCATCACAACCAACATCGACTTTAAAGAACTTGGAGACTACCTTGGAGACCCGGTAACGACGACAGCATTGATCGACCGGATGATTCATCATTCAATTCTGATAACTATCCAGGGCCCGAGCTGGAGAATGCACGAATCCAAAAAACTCAACGCCAGGGTAAAGGAGCAGAAAAAGCAAAAGACTCTGGAGAATGAAGCTCAATAAACGATAAAATATAAACGTCCGAGCGTCAAAAACGCCCACCGGCATCGATATAACAGCCGGTGGGCGTTTTTCATGTTGGCCGACAATAATGACAGGAAAAAAACAGCCTGAAACAGCGATCGGGAAGGCTGAAAACTCAAGTAAATTGACAACCTGCAGACAATAAACTCAAAAACAGGCAACTTTGCCCGGGTCCAATAAAATATGGAACATGGGTCAGAAATTATTCGGTGTTAGCAGTCTGGCCGGCTTCTGCCGCTCCTGGAAAGATCGGCAATTCATACTACAACATGGATGCATTCATACACTGGTTGTATCTGAAAAGCGATCTTGGCCAGTCCGAATTTCTTGAAAAACTCCTGGCTGCAAGTGGAGAAGGCCGGTTCGATCAGATTCTGGCCGTCGCCGGGCATTCTTCGATGAATCAGGCTTTGCCTGAATTTATGGCCTTTTGCTGGTGGATGTCGCTTGCTTCGCCCGAAGAGATTATTGAGCCATTCAATTCATCTTTTACGGGCCTGAAGGAGAAAAGCTTTTTCGCCTCCGGTTCTCAGCATGATTTCAACTCAATCAAATGGGATGTTGATACGCTTGATTACTGGAAATTTTTTCCTGTACCAGGTCACAGTTACTTCTTGAAAGGTGACATTAACCTTCTTAAGTCAGGTTGGGAGCTGGTGACAGAAATTTCTGAAGAAAATCTGATGATTTTCATGGCATTCCTGGTCGAGGGAAAAGTTCTCGAAGTTCGTCGCCTGAAAGGCTGTTCTGAGTTTGGCATTGTCCGCAAACAACTGCCTGCACAGGCCGATAGCTGGTCTTTGTGGTTTCATTACAGACTGCCGGAAAATGAAGAATGCGCAGCTGCAGATGATAACCAGCGTCGGGAAGAGATTATGGAAATGTTCAAATCAGGTCGGGCTGCGGTCACAGGCTCTCAATAAATCGCAGGAATTCTGTGGCAGACATCTCAGTGTTATACAAAAGCTTCGGCCATCAGACGGGATGCTTTTTCTCCAGCGATTCGCTTCGCTCACAAGCTTACGAAAAAGCAAACCCGTCTTCCGGCCTCGCGACAAAATTCAATGCTCGTTAATATAACATGGCATTTCTTGGAATTTATGCCCGTATAAAAAAAGAGCTCATTGACTTGTTTTCTGAAGCTTATCGGCGTTTGTAATTGAAAACAAATCAATGAGCTTTTTATTGCAGGTGGTTAATAATCAGCGGTTTTTAAGGATGTTGACCATGAAATACCAGTTGGCTTCAGCGACGCCGGGATAGCTGTATGACTTGACCGTGTTGTAGAAGTATTGTGCGGAAGTTTCGTTGGGCGAGGAACCAGACATGAGATTATTGTATTTGAAAACGTAATTGCTGCCGTCTTTTGAGTCCCATAAATCGTTGAGATAGAAGGCGACTTCAATTCTGTCGAGCCGGCCAGAGCGCATGAAGCCATAGAGATCGTTATTCAATGAGAAAATGCTCAGATTGCTGCTGAGATAGCCGTTTCCCTGCCATTCTCTGCCGATAGTGGTTCTGACTTCAAAAACATTTTCATCTTCTCTTACGAACCTGAGCAGAACATTAACATTGGAGCCAAAATTCAGTTTGCCGGATTTCTTGTAACCGATGATGAATTCAGGGCCCATTATGCCGCTGCTCACCATGGCAAGAGTTGCCGGGCCATCGACACCGACTCTCAGTCTCTGATCGGTATAATCAGACGGGTAACCGGAAGCGAAAAGGCTGCCTGAAACGAGAACGGTAAAAAGAACCACTGTCATTAAAATCGAAAAGTTTTTCATAATCATGCTCCTGAATAATTTTTTGTGCTTTAAAAGCAATTATCCCTTGAGCATTTATCGTGCCAATTTCAAATTATTTTTCAGGAAAATCGCTGATCAAAAACTGCACAAGGCTGATTCAGCGGGCATAAGGCATGTCACATTTAAATAAAATGATATGCGTATAAATGATGAAGCTGTTGTTCGATTTCTGTACATGCAACTGCTGAATTTTCTTGAACAGCTGCTGAAAATATGCAGTCTTCCTGTCATTATCCCCTGGAGGCAGGAAGAGCCTGTCGATGATTTTACGGAGAAGTATATTACTATCAGCTTTTGCTGATGCGACAATAAATTTTAAAAATTTCGGTCAGTCGCTTTTTGCTGCATTCGCCGCTGGCAACGGCCATCATGAAGTCGTAGGTCTCATCTTCAGGACAGAAAAACTCATAGCCGTTCAGATCGAGGAAAACCAGAGATGTGGCAAGCGCTGAGCGTTTGTTGCCGTCCAGGAACGGGTGATTTTCACAGATGTGGAATGCGTAGGCGGCAGCCATTTCAGGAATTCCCGGGTGGAGATACTCTCCGGCAAAGGTTGTTTCCGGCATTGCAATTGCTGAGCTGAGAAGTGCCAGATCACGGATTCCGTATCTGCCGCCGTATCTTCTGATCTGATCTTCCATTATCATCAGGACTTCGGCAAGATTAAGAAAACGAACAGGCTTCATCATTTATTCGCCAAGCTTCTTCAATGTTCTTCCGTAACTGTGGTTTATTTTTTCAAGCGAGTTTAACAGGTCTTTTTCATCGCTTTGATGGTTGGTTGGCGAAAGAATCAGATTGCGGCCATCTGTTGTTATCTCGATAGAAGAACCGATTTCAAGTTTGAGAAGTTCGAGCAGTGGTTTATCGAGTATCAAAGCGGCACTGTTGCCATGTTGAATGATCTTTTTAAGCATTTCCGGTCACCTCACTCTTATTGTATCTACAAAGTTGTTATCAGTCAACGCCAGCATTTGCTTCGACGATAAAAACGCAGCAGTTTGATGACTTGTCGTTGAATTGTCTATTGTAAGAAACTGCTGAAATCGAAACTGTTTGCAGCTATAGCGATAAGATGATAAGATCTTGTCACATAATTCATTGTCCAATAACAATACAGGAGAGCTAGTGTGAAACGCCAATTGATGGTTTTCGTAAAGCAGGTACCTGACACCAAGAACATTTCAGGCGAGGCTATGACACCGGAGGGAACAGTCAACAGATCTGCTCTGCCGGCAATATTCAACCCGGAAGACCTGAATGCCCTGGAGCTGGGCCTGCAGTTAAAGGAAAGATATAACTTCAAAGTCACAGTTGCTACGATGGGCCCTCCGAATGCAGCGGAAGTCCTTAGAGAATGCCTTTATAGAGGCGCTGATGAAGCAATTCTCATTACAGACAGAGCATTTGCCGGAGCAGATACGCTCGCTACCAGCTATGCGCTGAGCTGTTGCGCAAATGCGGTTGGAAATGTCGATCTCATTCTCTGCGGCAGGCAGGCTATTGACGGCGATACCGCTCAGGTAGGACCGCAGATCGCAGAAAAACTCAACATACCGCAAATCGCTTACGTTGAAGAAGTGATGAGTCTGTCCGCTAAAGCAATTAAGGCAAAACGCGCCATTGAAGGCGGCTACGAGATTATAGAATCCCCTCTTCCCGTTCTCCTTACGGTCATTGACGCGAACGAGCCAAGATCAGCCTCAGCAAAAGGCATCATGAAGTTCAAAAAAGCGAAAACCCGTTCCGAAATACACAAACTCATGAGAGATGCGGATTATACAGATGCTCAGGCTCTAGCTGACAAGGAAAACGAAATGAAGGCCAAGAACCTCTGGATTCACGAGTGGGATGCCGCAAAAATCCAGGCCGATGTAAACAGAATCGGATTAAAAGGTTCACCGACCAAAGTCAAGAAAATTGAAAGTGTCGTTCTCAAGGCCGGCAAAGTCGTTTCGATTGAGCCTACTGAAGCAGGCATAAATGGGCTGATCCGCGAACTTATTGAAGATCATACTTTAGGGTGATAAATATGAAAACTAAGGGAAATGTCTGGATTTTTATCGAACAGGAAGGCGGCAAGATTGCCGATGTCAGCCTTGAACTCGTATGCAAGGGAACTGAGCTTGCACAGAAGCTTGGAGTCGCAAGCGAAGCAGTAATACTCGGCGACAAACTTGACGGAAAATTTGATTCCCTTTTCCATTACGGATGCGCAACCGTCTATCAGGTAGAGGACAAGGCTCTCGAACCTTTTACCGTTCTTCCGTACGCTCAGGCTCTTGTTAAACTCTTAAAACAGCACAAGCCCAATATTTTACTGTTCGGTGCCACGCTGAAGGGCAGAGAACTTGCACCAAGAGTGGCCTCAGAAATGATGTGCGGTCTCACTGCTGACTGCACGGATCTGCAAATCGATGACTTCGAAGACAAGGTCAACAAGGTCAGCTACAAAGACAAACTCATGCAGATAAGACCTGCTTTCGGCGGCAACATCATAGCCACCATCGTTAACACCTGGGAAGACCCGCAAATGGTTACAGTCAGAGAGGGCGTAATGAAACTTACGGCTCCTGATGCTTCGAAAAAAGGCAAGGTTGTAAAAGTTACTCCTGAACTTTCAGCTGAAGCAAAAGTAATGAAGGTAATCGAAAGAGTAAGAAAGCCGAAAACTGTTGACCTCAAAAAAGCCTCAATAATCGTTGCCGGCGGATACGGAGTCGGCACAAAAGAAAACTTCAAATTGATTGAACAGCTCGCTGAAGCTCTCGGCGGACAAGTCGCGGCATCCCGCGCGGCAGTTGATGCAGGATGGATTAACCATGATTATCAGGTAGGTCAGACAGGCGTTACCGTAAGGCCGAAACTCTACATTGCTTGCGGCATCAGCGGTTCCGTTCAGCACGTCGCAGGAATGAACGAGAGCGCGAAGATTATCGCTATCAACAATGATCCGGGCGCTCCAATATTCTCTGTAGCACATTATGGAATCGTCGGTGAACTGAATGACGTCGTTCCAAAACTGATCAAAGCCTTCAAGGCTAAAGTCTAAGGAGATTTAAAATGTCCAACTATTTTACTGATAATAAGGATCTCCAGTTTACCCTGGCTAATATCGAACTCGAAGAAGTAGTAGGTCTTCGCGAGAATAATTATAAACAGGCTGAAGATTTCGATTACGCTCCTGAAAATTACGACGATGCCAAAGACAACTACAAAAGAGTGCTTGAACTGGTCGGCGAAATCTCAGGCGAAAGAATTGCCCCAAGGGCAAGAGTTGTGGATGAAGAAGGTCCTCATTTCGAAAATAATAAGGTTACCTACCATCCGCTTACTGTTAAAAATCTGGAAGAACTCAGCCAGGCCGAAGTTTTCGGCGTTATGCTCCCAAGAAGATACGGTGGGCTGAATTTCCCTGTAACGATCTATACAATGATGACGGAAATGGTTTCCAGAGCTGATGCCAGCCTGCAAAACCTCTTCGGCCTCCAGGATATAGCTGAAACTATCAGCGAATTCGGTTCAGAAGAACAAAAGCAGAGATATCTGCCAAGATTCGCAAGTGGCGAAGCTGATGGTTCAATGGATCTTACAGAGCCAGACTCAGGTTCAGACCTTCAGTCAGTAAGGCTTAAAGCCACTTTCGATCCAAAAACAAATAAGTGGTATCTCGACGGGATGAAACGCTTCATCACCAACGGATGCGCAAAAGTCCACCTCGTTCTTGCCAGATCTGAAGAAGGCACCTCTGACGGACGCGGGCTTTCAATGTTTATCTGCGAAGCATGTCCTCAGCTTGTTGTCAGAAGAATAGAGCATAAACTGGGCATACATGGTGTGGCGACTGCAGAATTGCAGTATAACCATGTACCTGCCGAACTCTGCGGACAAAGAAAACGCGGTTTGATAAAATATGTAATGAGCCTCATGAATGGCGCACGCGTCGGAATCAGCGCGCAAGCCCTGGGTATAGCCGAAGCAGCCTACAGAGAAGCAAGAAAATACGCGGCAGAAAGAAAACAATTCAAAACTGCTATCGAGGAATTCCCTCCAGTATTTTCAATGCTGGCAAGCATGAAAATGGAGATTATTGCCGCCAGAACTCTGCTCTATGAAACAACCAAAATGGTTGACCTGAGAAATGTATACAACAGCATAGTTGAACATGGCAAAGCTGAAGAAGTAACTCCCGAACACAAGCAGAAAGACAAACTCTATACCAGAATCGCGGCAGTGCTTACTCCCATGAGCAAAGCTTTTGCTACAGAAATGTCGAATAGAGTCTGCTACCAGGGCATACAGATTCACGGCGGAACAGGCTACATGAAGGACTTCAATGCCGAAAGGTTCTACAGGGACGCCAGAATCACAAATATCTACGAAGGAACGACTCAGCTCCAGCATGTCGCTGCAATAGGCGGCATCATGCAGAGAGTTCTCGATCCTCTTATGGATGAAATGGCCGGTCTCCCTTTCCATGGAAAACTCAAGAGGCTCTCGACTTATGTAGACGAAATGCGCAGAAAACAGCAAACCGCTGTTCAGTATGTTGCTGATAAGAAAGATTCAACCTATTACGATTTAGTCACAAAGCATCTTGTTGATATGGAAACTTATATCTTTGTCGGTTACCTGATGCTGAGAGACGCTCTCAAAGACTCCGAAAGAGAACTCTTTGCAGAAAGATACATATTGGATGCCGTTCCGGAATTCGACAGATCTTATGCAGTAGTAATGAGCGGCGATGTGACATTGATCGATAATTATCGAGAACTTCTTGATTACTGATCCGTCATGAGGAAAAAGGATTCAACCGATTTCCTCGACTGGAAGGGCTAACCTTAAGGAGCGGGTTTTCACCCGCTCCTTTTTCGACTCCAGGATTCAGCGAACCTATGAAGGCAGCTTAAAAAATGTCCACTTTTACTAGACCATTCCAGTTGTAATTGCTTAGCTTGACTATAGATTGCGGGCGGGTTATCGTAAGAATCGAGACTGCAGCTGCCGTATTTTTACCGCCTGATGAGTAAAGAAATGAACAGTATATTCAGGACTCTCGAGCAGATTTTAAAGGACAGCGAAGATTATCTCTCGCACGAAGCCGGTCTTTTCTGTCACGGGCTGTTAGCTTATCTGCCGCAGAAAATAGTCATCGTCACCTCGAGTCGCCGTCGTGACCGGGTCTGCGAAGGCCATCAGATCGAATTTGTCTTTCATCACCCGAAGCGGCCGCGCGAAACCTGCGCCATAAATTTTCAGGGCGCTGAAATTCGCATTGCGAAGCTGTCGCAGGCCCTGGTTGATATTGTCGCCGACTCGCGTCAGACTGCGTCGATCGAGGCTCTCGCCGGCCTGTTCTGGCGGCTTCCCTACAATGTCGGCGAAACTGTCGAACTGGCCGCGAATACCAGCAACACAGCCCACAAGCGCATCCTGTTCTGGTCTCTCTGGGCCGGCCGCATCAGTTTTGCCGGCTTGCCGCAGAAACTCGAGCGCACTCCGGTCAACCTTTTTCAGAACGACGATGACAAGCAGGTCTGGGAAGGCACGCTGCAGCTTTTTTACCCGAAACGTCTGCTCGGCCTCGCTTTTGCCAGACCTGACGTCAGTCTCGCCGATGATCTTGCCGACTGGATGCGCCTGCGTTGCAACCAGCGGTTTGCCGATTATGCCATGCGTTGTGAATGGCTGCCGATCGCCGGCGACACACGCAAAAAGCCGCTCGAACTGCTTGAAACCTTCTTTGCCGAAGAACTTGCGCTGCTGGTTGCTGACGATCTGACCGGTCTGCTTGAGCAGATGCATCGGCAGCCTTCCGACCCCGAACCGACGATGTCGCAGCAGTTCATCAGCTGGGTGCAGGCCTCTTCGCATTTCGCTGACGGCGTCGGCAAAAGGCTCGCAACCTGGGTGCGCGATAAGCTGCGTGCCAATAATCCGCGGCACTGGGAGATCGCCTTCAGCTATGCGCCGGTGACCGGCAGGGTCGACGAAGCCTTCTCGCGCATTGCCGCATCAGCCCCGGAAATCTTCAATTCCGGACGCTTTCGCGGCCTTATGTCGCTGTGCCGTTATGCCGGGGAAAATGGCGTCGATGTGCCGCGGCCGGTCAGGATACTGCTGAGCCGCATTCTCGCGCGTCTCAACCGCTGTGACGAAGCGCTTGCCGAACTCGACAGGGCCTCTGCCGGTGTCATGACCGAGCGTGAGGCGGTCGATGTCGCGTTCACCGCCGGAATCATCAACCGGCAGGCCGGTCGCCTCGACGAAGCCGTTCGTCTGCTGAACGAAGCGGCGTCTCTCGCCGCGCAGGCGGCGATGCGTGACAGCGCCGCCGCCATTTTGAGCGCGCTCGGCAACGTGCATCTGGCGAGAGGGGAGCTGACACAGGCCCGCAAAAGCTATCTCAAGGCTGCCGCGCATTCGCCGCGTGACCGTCAGGCGCCGATCATCGCCAATATTCAGACTAATCTCGGGCTTGTCGAATTCAGAAGCGGCAACCTCAAAAAAGCTGACTGCTGCTTTTCGCTGGCCGCGAAAAGTCAGAAGCTGCGGAACAACCTGCAGGGCGAGATTACATCCGGAATCATGCTCGGCCGCATCAGACTCGCGCGCGGCCAGATACTGCAGTCGATCGAAAAACTGCTCGAGGTTGAGCAGCTGTTGTCGCAAATGGCGGCCAGCCCAGACCGCCGCGAGATTCAGGCGGTTATCGCCTGGGCCTACGAGCTTCTCGGCCGGCCTGTCGTTTCTGACCAATACTGGAAAAAGGTCGAAGATGGCGAAGCTGCATCGGTTACTCCTCCGGCTGAGTTCATGATAAGGCTGCTCAAGGGGCTGCACGCCCTGATTCGCGGCGAACTGCCGGCGGCCGAAAATCAATTTGCCGAGGCGGTCGGGTTCGGCAGAAAGTCGAATCTGCAGCCCGCTGATGTCGCGGTGGCAGAGTTCTATCAGGCTCTGACCATGCACCTGCAGAACAGATCTAAGGCATTGCAGCTTTTCAGGCAGCTGCCGGCGATGTTCTTCGAAAGCAGTGACCATCCTTTTCATCTGTTCGTTAAGATCTTTCTCGGGCTGACTTTTCCCGGGGCATTCCCGGAGGTAGACCTGGACGCGTCTCTGGCCCGTTTCAATCTCACCGACTACTATGAGCCCGTCTGGATGTTCGCTGCCGACCAGGTCTACAGCTACGGTTCGGCCGCTGCCCTCGAGCTGGTCAGATCGCACATCGACAAGCTGCCGCCTGACCTGAAGGCGCTTCTCGAACAGCGCTTTCCGGCAGTCAGAAAGTTTTTCAAAAAGCTGCGCGGAACGAAATATGCCCGCAAAAGTTACACGCTGATCAGAAACGGTCGTCATTCTGTAGTCAGTGAACAGCATTATCAGGACTTCATTGCCGGATCGCACCGGGGAACACTCGTTTTCAACGGGGTAAGTGGGAAGCTTTCTTTCTCGACCCGTGCTACCAGCATCAAGCCTGGTTCGATTCTGCATCGCATTCTGGCCTGTCTGCTTTCAGCTTTTCCGGAGGCGGTGCCGATCGAAACCCTTTACGAAACGGTATGGGGCGGCAAATACGAGCCGGAATACGCCCGCATGGCAGTGAAGGCTGCGATGCTGCGCCTGCGCAAAACTCTTCAGCAGGTCTGCCCGACCTCGCGCGTCGAAGGTTTTGGCGTGGAAGGCCAGGTTCGCATTATTCTCGAATCCCCATTCGAGGCCATTCTATAGAGATTACGACAGGCCTTTTTCGAGGCGCTGCAGCAGAGTCCAGCACAGCCACAGGGCGCGCGGAACATGAAAGCAGCCTTTGTATGGCCCGCCCTTGAAACGGTGCGTGGCGGTGCCATAGCGGTCGAGATAGCCATACCATTCGCCATGCGCCGGGTCGGGAAAATGCGAAAAGGCGTAGGTTTGAGTATGCATGAAGCGCAGCCAGTCTTCAGGGCTGCGGGTTATCGAATAATTCAGCAGATGTCCATACAGCGCTTCACAGTGCGGCCACCAGAGTTTCATGTTCCATTCAAGCTGGGAGGGGGAGAAGCAGCAATAATCAAGAAAGTAGTAGAGGCCGCCCCATTCCTTATCCCAGCCAAGGTCGTGCGACCAGCGGACCATATCGATGGCATTGGTAGAAATGTCCTCGCGACCCAGCCTCTGCGCCCAGTGCTGCAGAAACCAGCCTGCTTCGATGGCATGCCCGGGATTGAGGTGGCGGCCCTGACAGCTGTTGATGAAGCTGCCATCCGGGGCTATGTTTTCAAAGACGACTTTTCTTTCGTAGTCGACATGCAGCAGCATGCGCCTGATGCAATCGTCGATTTCCTGGCGATATTCGTTTGTATCGCCGTCGGCAAGGACTTCTATCAGATTCAGCAGGATCATCGGCACAGCCAGGTTCTGACTGGCGGTTTCGCCTTCGAAAACCGGCCGGCCGACCTGGCGCCAGTCGAAAGCCCATTTCCATACTCTGGCGAATTCTTCCTGCGCCTCGATGAGACAGGACTGGTCATCGGCTGCCCGCGAGTATTCGGCCAGTGCCATGATGTAGAAACATTCCGAAAATATCTTGCGTTGCAGACTGACCGGCTTGCCATCAACAGTTAACGAGAAGAAAACCCTGCCATCGACGCGGCGCGCATGGCGGCGCAAAAAGCTGACGCCACTACGCGCCATTTCAAGCCAGGCCGTCCGCTGTTCGACGGCACGGTAGAGTTTGCTGAACATGAACACCTGACGGGCCTGCAGCCATACGTGTTTGGTCGTTTCATAAACATAGCCGTCGCGGTCGAGACAGTTGAAATAGCCGCCGTTTACAGGGTCGGGCGAATGTTTTTCCCAGAACGGAATGACGTTTTCAAACAGTTCCTGCTCGAACTTAAGCCGCAAACCGGCGATTATCGAACGATCCGGATAGGGTGATGGCTTTTCGCCAGCATCTTGCGGCTTTGGCGGTGGATTGAATGCTGTCTTGTGCGGTTCAATCGTGGTTGGGGCTGTTGTTGTCTGGTTCATAGGCTGCACTGCCACTCCTGATAACGTTGGTAAAGGTTGCGGGCTGCGAGGTAACACGAGTTCGGGCTCATGAAATGCGAAAACTCGAAGGTGATCAGTTTGCTGACCCCGGCGGCGGTCGCCTGCTCGATTTTGTAGCGAAGGTTGCGGAAGTCGATCGGCGGGAACTTGATCGGCATGTCGCGGTCGAAGCACTCGACATTGCTCCAGGTCTCGATGCCGCAGGCCGCGGCCAGCCGGCCGTTGGCCCTGAGATAGTCGGGCAGTTCGCGGTAGTCGATCTGCCCGTCCTGAAAGGCGACTATATCGACATGGCCGCGCAGCGCCTGAAAAACCTTTTCCCACTCTTTGACATGACTGGTGAGGTCGATTGCTTCACCGGCGAACTGTTTGACGCCTTTTACATAAGGGGAAATCAGTATCGGCAGCTTTTTGAGACTGCGCAGATGAGCCGAGAGGTCGAGGTAGACCTTCATCATGCCGTCATTGTAGGTATTGATCTCGTGGCTGATATACCAGCCGGCAAAGGCTTTGCGGTGCCCGTAACGGGCGGCGACCTCGTCGCAGAAAAGCTTGTTGATGTCGGCTTCGGCCTTGAAGTCGCCATTGATCCAGTGTTTGCCGGAGTCGTAGGTGCCGAAGAAAAATTTCATGCCGCAGCGTTCGGCCTGGGTCAGAAAAAGATCGACCAGGTCGACATAGGCCGGAAGCATGTCCTGCGAGAATTTGAGCGCCCTGGAATCGAATGTCACGCGGTCGCGATAGCCGGCGCGGATAAGGATCACCGTGTCTATGCCGATCGCCTGCATGGCGTCGAAATCGGCGGCCCATTCGCGTGCGCCCCAGTTCTGCGAAGGTATGTCGTGCGTAATTTCATCGAGAAAGGTCCCGGTTATGCCCTTCATTTAACTATTACCGTCCTGATTGCGTAAGGTTCGATCGTAAAATTGATGCTGCCGTTGTGCAGCTGTTTTTCGGTTTTGCTGTTCCATTCGTCATCGAGAGTCGCCAGACACCAGGCCATCGCCAGAAAGCCCGTTCGCAGTTCGACTTCTCTGCTTTCTCCGCACATGTTGTAGAGACGCACGACCATGCCTCCTTGCTGGCGCGGCCGGCAGGCCGTGATGCGGACCCAGGGATCGCTTATCTCACAGAAAGATTGACTGCGGGCAATGCTGCCGTTACGTGGCGCCTGCGGGAGATATGGCAGTTCCTGTGCGTATACCGGGTTGGCAAAGACGGTCGCCAGCCTGACGACATCTGGTCGCGACAGTTCTCCGCTTCCCCAGGCGAAATTGTGCTCAAAGTGGCGTAGACATTGCGCACCCGGCACTGGCACGGCCGGCCCGGCGCCGCACTGGCGAATCGCCCCGCCGGTGACCGAAAGCATTGCGACCGACCGGTGAAGCGTCAGCGCAAACCAGGACTGGTTGTCGCGCTTAACCAGGCTGATTTCGGGGTTGCCGCGATTGGCCAGCCAGGTGCGGGTCTCGCCGTTTTCGGCGAATGCGAATTCATGCTGATGGAAGGTATCGTAGGGCTTTTCGCCGGGGTAGGGGCGTTGCGGCTCGACGTCGGCCGGCAGAACCCGCCCGGCCAGACGGAAATGGCTGTCGACGACCAGGCTTTCGCTGGTGAAACCGAGCGGCAGCAGCGCGCGCAGCCGGCCGCCGGTGCGGCGGTTTTCGTAGCGCACTCTGAATTCAAGGCCATTTTGCCGGCCCGGCCAGACATCAACATGTAGTTCGAGCGGAATATCGCGGCCGCCGCTTTCGCATTCGCTGCTTTGTTTCGATTCCAGCCGCCAGGTGAGCGACAGTGAGCCGCCTCTTTGCGGGTTCCAGAGAGCATCAGACATCGTTGCGAGCTGCGGTTGTTCGCCAGCTATCGGGCTGAATGAATAAGTATCGCCGGCATCGCTTTCATACTCGAAGCGCAGAACCTCGGCAAAACTGCGGCCACCGGTCTTGTCGACAAGGCTCAGGCATTTGTCGGCTGCGGTAACGCTGATATGGTCTGTTTCCAGACGCGGTTCGTGTTTATCCGCGACCGGCGCCGGCTGCTCGCCGGTCTCGCTGAACCTGACGATCTGGTAGCCCAGCGGCGGCATTTCTACCGGCACGGTTACATTATAGCGCCTGCCCCAGGTCGTCTCGAGATAGGCGGAACGGGTGACCATGCCTTCGCTGGCGTCAACGAAGACCGGCAATTCTTTGCCCTGCGCCGAAATTGCCATAATCTTGCTCTGTGCGGTGGGCGGGGAAAACTCCCCGCCCGGGTTGGGAACCAGAAACGCACAGGAGATTTGAGCTTTGACTGAGAACGGATGAGGATTGAAAAGAAAAACGTCAGAAGATCGGCCTGCCGGATAAGGATTGTTTGCCGGTGCTGTCAGGCCTTTCATGACCAGCCTTTCAAGAGCCTCGGTGACGAGCGTGCGCGCAATGCTGCTGATTTCGGCGAAGCGCGCCTCGTTTTCGCCATGAACTTCATCGACACTGCAGCCGCAGATATCGTCGTGGGCATGGTTGCGCAGAAGCAGGCGCCAGGCCAGATCGAGAAACGGCTTGCTGTCGCGTATGCCGACAATGCGTGCGATGCCGGCCAGCAGCGGTTCAGCAATTCTGATCAGATCGTATTCGGCCTGCCGGTTCAGCTGTTTGAGATACATACGGGTCGAGTAGACACTGAGCAGTATCGGGTGATGCAGGTTGCCGAGCAGATCGCCCTGGTATGATGCATGCTGGCAGTTCTCTTCGCGCAGGGCCGTGATGAATTCGGGAAAGCTGGCATGCAGCAATGCGAGGTCATGCTTCTGAAAATTCAGGTCCTGAAGGAGCTCGGGAAGTTCCAGCTGCGGCGGCATGTGATCGCAGCCGTTGGGAAGCAGAAAACAACGTTCTTTCTGCATCGGTTCAAGCAGTTGCATGCTCGCTGATATGCGACTGGCAGCTGCCGGCGTTGCGGCATGGCAACCATCGAAACGCCCGAATGCCGAGGTGTGCCCAAGCGCACCGGCGGCAAGATAGCCGTCACGCAGGTATATCGCAAGAACACTCGAACCGTCGGGAGCCCGCCAGTCGAAGATCGATCCGGTGTCTTTGATGAATTCACCGGCTCCGCGCATGAAGATGAAGGAATCTATGGCAAAGCCCTGCAAGACCTGGGGCAGCTGGGCAAAATGCCCGAACGGATCTGGCAGGTAGCCGACGTTCATCGCCTCGCCATATTCGCGCGCTGACTCGCGGCCGAGCTGCAGGTTGCGGATAACTGCTTCCCCGCATGGAATAAAGAGATCGGGCAGGGTGTACCAGGGCCCGATCAGCAGGCGGCCGTTGCTGACGAGTTTTTGCAGGCGCTGTCTATTTTGCGGTTTGATTTCAAGATAGTCTTCGAGCAGCACTGTCTGGCCATCTAGAGTGAAGCAGCGGAAGCTGCCGTCTTTTTCGAGCAGGTCGAGCAGGTCGTCGATCATGCGCACCAGACGCACTCGATAAGCTTGAAAAGGCAGATACCAGGCGCGATCCCAGTGGGTGTGTGAAACGACGAAGCCGCGGCGTTGCATAAGCTGTTTTCTCTTTTATTTTCAGGGCATCAGCAGCATGGCTGATGAGTTTTTGCGGTAAGAACCGCCGTTCGAGGGGTTGCTGACGTTTCGGCCATCGATGACCAGCTGGGTCGAGCCGCCACCGTCGAGAAAGACCACGTCTTTGTAAGTGGTGTTCGCCGCGATGTATTCGGCCAGTTCGGGGTGCGACATCGGTGTTGGCGATGGCGTGCCTTCTTCCTGGGCAAGAAAGAAAACATGCCGGCCGCTGGCGTCGATACCGACGAGCGAGCGGGCGCGCCGCGAGGTGCGGCTGTAGAAGCTGGGGTCGAACTGTTTGCCGGCGTAGGCTTTCCAGGCCTGCGGATCGCCGTTTTTGACCAGCCAGCCAAAGCCGCCGCCGAAGGCGACAATGCGCTCGCTGCCGAATTTGGCGGCATCGAAAGAACCCGCCTGGTTCTGGCGCAGAATGTCGGTTCCCTTCTGCGTGGTTTCGCCGACGATCAGCCGACTGCCATTGGTGAATGCCAGATAGGAACGGTTGAGGGCATTCAGACTCGGCGACTCGAGGCTGTGAACCAGCCTGCCGGCCGCGAAAAAGCTGCCGACCGGCCAGCCATAAAGATCGCTGCCTGAGTCCATGTTGAAAAATGTGCCGTTGATGGCTGCCTTCGCTCTTGCCCGGCGGGCAAGCTCGTCGACGAAGAGCGTGCGCTCGCTGCCGGGATTGATCTGGTTGTAATAGGGGCTGACCGTGGTCGAAAAGTTATGAACCCGCAGATCGGCCTCGACTATATGCATGAGCGCACCTTTGACCAGCAGGCGGCGATAGCGGTACGGGCCGGTGTATGATTCCTGGTTGATTTCGGGCAGGGCATCCTTGCGTGGAATCAGCCTGACAAAGCCTTCAGTCACGAACACGACGCGGCCATCTTCGCGCATACAGGCAAGAAAGCCATCGTTACGGCGCACGAGCGCTTCGAGAACCTCACCGGCTTCAATAACGCCGCCCAGCGAAAACAGTCCGTTCTGCGGGTCATATAGATAAAACGGGGTGCGCTCGCTGATTTGAGCATTTTCGAACAGCATACTATCGAAAAAGCGGTTTGGGCCGCAGGCCTCATGCCCTTCGCGCAGGTCATGCGACAGCGCGGCATCTGGCAGGCCCTTTTCGGCAAGACGCATGAGCGCCGCGTAATCGTCGCCACCGCATAGATACTGCGCCAGCGCCGGCAGATTCCGGCTCCTGGCAGCCAGTCCGCCGGTAATGCCAAGCGTTTCCGGCAGCGTAAACTTCTCGCAACCTGCGCTTTCGAGGATTCTCGTCTCTTCATGCCCGGTATATGCCTGCACAGCAGGGCATGCAGCCAGCAGAAAAGCGCACAGTGTAATCGCAACAAAAGCTTTAACTAAAGATGTTCTGCTCATGATAATCCTTCCCCTGCTTAGTCAAGAGCCCGGCATGGCCTGGCAGGCCATGCCGGGGTGTGAGCGGTCAGTTATGCAGAAGGTCGGCGTTGCGGAGGCGGGCGGCTTCGGCGAGCAGGCGGCCGGCGGCGCTTTCTTCGGCAAATTCGAGCTTGATGGCTCTGAACTCACCGGCGTCGAGATCTCGCGCGCGCTGCAGAAGAGAAGCTGCCAGAGGACCGGCCAGCGGCGAAAGCGGGCCGACGCCGACAAGGGCCTTTTCGGTGAGCAGTGCTTCTTCGTAAGCGGCAAAATTTTCGCTGAGCCTTACCACGGTCATTACCTTGCTGATGCAGGCATGCGCGTCGAAGCGGCCTGAGCCATAAATATTATCTTTGCCGGCATCGCCGAGATCTATTGCAGTCGATTCGGCGATGGATCTGATCTGCAGCAGCGACATTTTTGGTTTGGCCTGCAGCATGAGAGCGGCAAGACCGGCAACATGCGGGCAGGCCATCGAGGTGCCGCTGTTGTAGATCAGCCCGCCATTTTTCGAGCAGGAAAGAACCTGAGCGCCGGGGGCGGCGATGTCAGGCTTGATAAGGGTTACGCCATCCCAGGTGATCGGCCCGACGCTGCTGAAGAAAGCTTTGGCATCGCTTTTGGTGGTGGCGCCAACGGCCCAACACTGCGGGTGATTGGCCGGAACGGCGACTTTGCCGTTGGGGCCGTTGTTGCCCGCCGCGAATACCGGCAGAATGCCGGCGGCCTGCCAGGCGCGGGTGGCTTCCCAGAACGACTTATCGGTGATTTCGTTGGAACCCCATGAATTGTTGATGAGACGAGGGCCGTCGTTGGTGTTCGGGTTGCCGTCGGGGTCCATGATCCACTGCATGGCGCCGAGCACCCAGGTGTCCTCGGCGTTGCCGGTTTTGTCGAAAACCTTGGCTACGAGCAGGCGGGCGCCGGGAGCGACTCCCACGCCGTCGCCGCCGACGATGCTGCCGGCAACATGGGTGCCATGGCCCTGTTCGTCGTAGGGCTCGGTTTTCTGTGCGGGCGTGAAATCCTTGAAGCGGAGCACCTTGCCCTTGAGCGCCGGATGTGCTTCATAAATGCCTGAATCGATGATGCCTACCACGACGCCGGCGCCATCGATCTTGAATTCAGACCAGACCTGCGGGGCCTTGACCAGTTCGACGCTCCAGACCGGCTTGCGGGTAGCCTGACCGGGCAGCGGTCGCCAGTCTTTACCGGGTCTGATCCACTGGCGCTTCTGGTCGGGAACTATGCTGGCAACGTTGGGCAGTTGCGCCAGCCCGGCGACTTCGTCGGAAGTTGCCGAAATGGCCGCAGCGTTGGCGATCCAGAGAGGCGTGGTTACCTTCACCCGGCCCAGCATGCGCAGATTTTCGCTGTTGCGCTTCTGCAGAAAATTTATCAGTTCAGCTCGGTCACCCGAGGGAAGAGTCTTTTCAGACTTGAAATTGACTATCCAGGAACGGTGAACTTCATTGGCACTGACCTGAGAGACCATGGTGGCCAGCACTAGAACCATAAAAAATGTAACCAGAACCTTGCGCAACATACTTACTCCTTACTGCAATACCGGATTCAGAGACCAGATGGCCTTCATTCACGGTTATCTTAACATCTTGATGCACTGTATTCTCCGGTTTCACACCGTTTATACCGGTCGGCCCAGCATTCGCTGACCATCGCGGTTTCAACTGCATCTTTCATGTAGCGCCAGCACCGTGCACGTTTTAGTTTGTCGGGGAAATAAAAGCGGGGGCTGTCGGTGCGGCCTGTTGAGGCTCTGCCGGCAGCCCCCGGCGAAAGGGGCAGGTCGAACCGGTTATTTGCGCTTCAGTATTACCAGTTTGTTCGCTTCATAGCTCGAGACGATGATTTCGAGGTTGCCGTCGCCATCGAGATCGGCCGCTTCAACGCCACCCTGAGGAACGTTTTCGATGAGAACCGTAGTTTCAAACTGACCCGAGCTTACCTGCTCGAGCAGAAATGCACGGGGATCGCCGTCGCCATGCACGACGATATCGATGAGGCCGTTGCCGGTGATGTCGCCCCAGGCAAATACGCCGGGCGCACCCTGTGGCATCATCGGCGGCGACGGCCGGCTTTTGATACCCTCAGAAATCATTTTTGCCGGCCAGAGATTGTAGATGTCACTTTTCTTTTCGGGTATCGGCATGACGAACACGCCTTCTTTCGGGCCCTGCGGCTTGTCGGCTGAATTGACGTGATTGGCAAGAACCGCCATGGCTCTGCCATCGCTGATCAGATTGGGAATCAGCGACAGCTGAATCGACGGGCCGGATTCGCGATTGATGAAATGCTTCTGCCATTTTCCGTCGCCGAGATTTTCGAGCCAGGCGGCGGCGCAGTCTTCAACGAAATACTGTGCCGAAATCAGGTCGGGTCTGCCGTCCTGATTTACAT
>Ga0209096_1002314_pt1 | contig 18651 bp, 14 predicted proteins | sample AD_UKC034_MetaG_FD_184407 | JGI IMG/M metagenome (GOLD analysis project Ga0209096, IMG submission 184407) | Active sludge microbial communities of municipal wastewater-treating anaerobic digesters from USA - AD_UKC034_MetaG (SPAdes) (version 2) | ecosystem: Engineered > Bioreactor > Anaerobic >... | reverse complement strand
TCAGCTACATACCCGGGCCATACAGCAGGTTCAATTTTTTCATCCATTCGAGTTCTCAGCGAAACTCAACCTGGAAAGGCTCCAACCCTTACTTCAATGTCGTTAAATCAGATATCAACGGCAGGTATCTCAACAATGACCACCGCAGGTTGATTCTTATCAATGCTCCCGATACTGAGTCTCTGAAACTTGCTGATTCAGCAGAAGTCCTCAAAACGAGCGGCTGGGTGTACCTCGGCAATGACCCACATTTCGGCAAGGACACGACTCTGTTGAACATCCCCGCCGGTTATCATCCTGATATAAGTGTCGATCCCAAAGACCCCTTCAAAAACTACCCGGAAGCTATTAAAAATGGAATTGGCGCCGGAACCTATCTTTCCCGGGCAACCTCTTCCGGCAGAGATGCGTCCAGTTATCTGCTGCAGAATGTAAGCCTGCGCCGTGGTCTGATACCGGTAATAAAAACGTTTGGCCTGTTCTGGGGTGCCGATTCATACGGTCCCTGGGGAGAATTAGATTACAACAACGGCAAGGCCAGAAAATTAAGTCAGCAGAACTGTCTTACCAGCTGGCTTTTGCCATTTGGCACTCAGCATTATCCTTCGCCTACTCTGGTTGTGGGGCCGGTTTTGTCGGCTTACCTGTCAACAGTCGTTATGTCGAAACCAGGGCAGAGCTTTGATACGCGCTTTTTTCTCAACAGCTATCTGACAGGCAGTTACATCAGAACCGGCAATTTTGCGATTATGACCCGTGCTTATTCAGGCGACCTGAACAAAGGCAACAACGACCTGGCTTTTTTTGTTTCACAAACACCTTTATCACAGTTCAACACCAGTCTGGGCATAAGCAATGGCACGCTGCTGACCATGGGAGACATCATCAACGAAACCGACCAGACTGGAATCAAGGCTTTGATGTGGAGTTACGCCAACTATCCGGCCCAGCCATGCCCTTATATACCTTTGAACTTTCTGTTCGAAGTGGTCAGGGACAAATATCAGAGGCTGGATTTTTTTAAACTGGAAAGCGACAGCGATGACAATTTGCGAAAAGTCCACGATCGGGCGGCTCTCCCCGGGAACTCGATCTGGGCGCCACCAGAGGCTCAACCAAACAGCTATGCCTATTTCCAGTCAGCCGACTCTTTGCCGATATGGCTGTACAGTGCAACTAACCCCAATCTTGGTGATACTTCCAGAGAAGTCTATTTTAAAGCTTCCCTTAAAAACTGTAACTTTGCTGATAAGGATTTTCGCAACGCCCTTCTCAGCAGGGTTACGGACACAATCAGACTCCCCGGAAGAAAAAACCCGGAGATGGCCGGAAAATCTGCAAACGCCGCCCAGGAGAAATACCTGGAAATTCTTAAAAACCGTAAAGTTTTTATTGAAAAGAGTGGCCGACTGGAATTTCACTCGCCGGGGGTTTATCGAATTATTGTAGGCGACGGTTCTCAGATCGAAAAGTTCGAATTTCTACAACCAGTTTTAACCGGCTGTGGCGGCATACTGATCTTTGAGAATGCTAACATCAGCGTCAAAGGCGTCTCACCCATACCGACAGAGAGAAACGATCTGGGGCAGGCAAAACATGCTTTCTCTTTGATCTGTCTGGACGGCAAAATATCGCTCAGCAGTTCCCATGACAGCAATACCACCCACCCCGTTCACGCCTATCTGGCTGCTTTGGGTAAAACTGACGCCGGCAGTCTCAAAAAACTTTCAGGCAATGGTCTTTACGTCAATGGCGGTGTCGCGCTGGCTGCCATCGATGACCTGTTTGAGGACTACAAAAGAGACGGCGGCATTATAAGATATAATCCGGTTTTCAACCCCAACTATCGGTTAGCGACAGAGCTCAGATACGGCTTCAGAGTTCTTGACGACAGCGAAACGGGCATAAAGTTTCAGGGAGCAAAATAGTAATGAGAAAAGCAGGCCTGACTCTGGCAGAGATTATTGTCGCCATGTTCGTAGCCGTCTTTGCCATTCTGCCCATTTTTACCGCGCTGCAAAGCTCATCGAGCAAAATCTACAGAGGCATAAATCACTATCAGTCGCAGTTTCTCATCAGTGAAATCTATCAGCAGCTCAACAATATCAGCAATTCATCGGGATTCGAGGAGCTGACATCGACAGCTTCTGACCTGAAGCAGCTGCTCGAAAGTATCAATGATAAACTCAGTGACAAAAATGTGCTTAACCATCGACACATCAGATTTTCAGAATCTAAATCAGCCGGGCTGCTGGTTTCGCCATTACCCGAAAATTTTGTCACTCGCCGGCTGCTCGTCGAACGGGTTTTTGACAGCAGCTCCGGCGAACTCAGTCACGACTGGTATAAAGTTACGATAAAAGTGGTATGGAACGAACCGGATGGACAGGAAGCAGCGTTAGAAAGCTATGCATTTATCGGAATCAGGCCTTAAAAGCTATAAAAGAACCGGATTTACAGCGGTTGAACTGATGATAGCCGTAACAATTTTTGCCATTGTTTCATATATAGCATTCGCTACGTTATCAGGCTTTCGCAAGCAAAGTATCAAAGGCACTTCGATGCTGGATTCAACGACTGTGCTCAATGATATATATAACTCAATTCAGCAGGATATGCTGCAAGCCAGGTCGTTTGAAGTAAGAGATGCCAGCAACAACCTTGTCCAGCCCCGGCCTGCATCATTTTTTGAAAGCGCGACCGCTGCCCATGAAAACCTGAACAGCCGGCTTACAATAACTTTTTCGCAGGGCGACAAGATAAAGTATTACCAGGATGGCAGCTCCCTTATTCGTGAAGAGGCCGTGAAAAAAAATCTTGGCGAAAACAGAATCAAAAAAGTTTCATTTTGCCCGACAAAATCGTTGAGTGAAGGCGGCGAAACTCTGTTCGAACTACTGCTGGTGGAAATCGAAGTGCAACCTTCTACCGACAGAACAGATGAGCAGCACAAAACCCTGAAACTGTCTTTCTTTGTGACTCCTGTAGTTTAGCGTTTTATTCTGCTTCAAAAAGGCGTTTTTTCTCACGCTGTATTGAATAAATCGCGCAATTCTCAGATTAAATTGGCCGAAAAGTGAAAGGGGTGCTGTAGCGCAACACCCCTCATTCTTCCTTTCGGAAGTTCCATATTGTTGATTTATCTATCGGTCGATTTGCATCAGTTATTGAGTCAAGGAAAAGAATACCAATGGCCCCGGCCTGCTCGATGCCCATCCTGCGGTGGTTTCCGGCTCTGGAGTCACGGTTATGTCCGTCGAAATTTTGACGGTTTCGATTCTTCTTTGTGGATCAAGCGTTTTCGTTGCCCAGACTGCCGTTCTGTTCACACTATTCGGCCTTCTGGCTATAGTTCCTTTATTCAGGCTTCTCGTCTGGTTGTCTTTTTATCATTACTCATGAAAATTTTGTTCGGCCAATGGCTTCCAGAGATATGTTGCAGACGGCAGCGCTACTGGTTCAGTACATTCAAGTGCCAGATATGCCGCAACCGTAACATTGCTTATTCTGATGCTGGTGCCATGTTCAATGCACTGAAAACAAGATTCTACGACCAGAATGCGGCACTTTCCTTCTTTATGGTTTATCTTGCGATAAATTGGTCTTTAATGGCACTCCACCGGCCTTTCCCGGCGACAGACGGAGGCCCTTCGCCTTAAGATCGCTTCATCGAAAATGGAGGTTTCTATGGACGAAGAACGAAGAAAAAAAATTGCTCTATTCAGATTCGGTGTAATTACCCCGCTTCTGGGCGTAAAAACCCAGGGCCGGGGGCACAGAAGCAGTCTGCTGCGGGAAATTTGCGCTAAGCAGTGGGTCATTCCGGGCTCTGGCCGCAGCAATCTCTCAAAGGCTACAGTTCTCAACTGGCTGTCTCGCTATGAGAAAAGCGGCAACTCTCTTGATGCGTTAATGCCGTCTTCAAGAAAAGATCTGGGCACATCGCGCAAGTTGCCCAAAGAAACGGAACTGGCTCTGGTTAATATGAAACGCGAGAATCCACAGGCTTCCTTGCCTGTTTTGATTGATATTGCGCGTTCAAAGAAAATTATCACGCCTGAGCTGAGAATCTCAAATGCTTCTATTTACCGAATAATAAAGAAGCACGTTTCATCAGACACCACATCCGGCAAAGACCGTCGGAAATTCGAAGCAGAGCTTCCCAACGATCTGTGGCAGGGCGACTGCATGCACGGCCCCGTGGTTATCGAAAACGGCAAGCACCGGAAAACATATCTGTTCGCTCTCATTGATGATCATTCAAGGCTGATTGCGCATGCACAGTTCTTCCTGAATGAGAATCTGCTAAGTTTTCTGCGATGTCTGAAAACCGCTCTGGCCAAAAGAGGACTGCCGAAAAAGCTCTATGTAGACAACGGACCATACTTCAAAGCCCATAAACTTGAATACTCTCTGGCGTCGCTTGGCACGGCACTGCTGCACGCAACGCCATATACTCCGGAAGGGAAAGGCAAGATCGAACGCTGGTTCAGAACCGTCAGAATGTGCTTTTTGCCGCTGCTGCCGGAAGCCATTACACTTGATGAGCTTAACCGACGTCTCGAAGACTGGATCGCTGAATATCATGATAAGGAACACTCTTCAATCGCACAAGCTCCGCTTGAACGATACCTTGCCGGTATTCATCTCATCAGAAGCGCTCCTGCAGAAATCGAAGCCCATTTCAGAACAAGGGTCTGCAGACGTGTAAATAAAGACAGAAGCGTTTCGTTGAATTCTCATCTTTTTGAAGCGCCTGTGGGATTGGTCGGCAAGAAAATCGAACTGGTTTTCAGTGAAGCTGAGCCCTTGGACGTTGAAGCCGTTTTCGACGGAAACTCATGGGGAAAGCTTACGATTCTTGATCAACAGATCAATTCCAAGGTTCATCGCAGTCACTATGAACCAAAAAGCAAAGACGATCGTGACTCAAAGCCAGAAAAGCCAACTGTTCCTCAGGGCGGCAGACTCTTCGAATCAGGAGGATCGCAATGATTAACTACATCAACTTTTTCGGTTTCCAGAAAGAGCCTTTTCCGCAGGTAATCGACACGGGCAAGATTTATCACTTCCCCGGCATAGAAGAGATGAATGCCAGATTCAGCTTTGCCGTTGATTCCGGAATGGTTCTGGTAATTACGGGAGCCATAGGAGCAGGAAAGTCGACATTTCTCAGATATGCCTGCTCGAAATTTCACCCGTCAAAATATAAGGTAGTTCCGGTTATTGCCAATTCCGGCAGTTTGCTCGAAATTCTGAGGCAGATCGCGTCAGCCTTCGATATCGATGCCGGCAGCAACTCGATTTCGAAACTAACAAAGGAAATCAAGCTGGTTATGGCAGATATTTTCTCAAAGAAAACGACTCCTGTTCTGGTTATCGATGAGGCACACCTGATGCGCGAAGCCATCTTCAAGGAAATTCACACTCTCCTGCAACCGTCAATGAACTCTGAGAAGCTCATGCCAATGATCCTTTCCGGGCAACTGGTGCTGATCGACAAGTTGAAATACCATAGTGCAAACGCCCTCGCATCACGCGTGATGGGAAAAGCGCATATCGACGGCCTGGATCTGCAAAGAATGACCGAATATCTTCTGCATCACCTGAAAATAGCCGGAATAAAGGATATGCTTTATGACGAAGCTTCAGTGCTGGCTATACATCAAGGATCTGGCGGAATCTTAAGGAAAGCAAACTTTCTGGCAAGAGGGTCATTGCTGGCCGCAGCCTTGAAAAATTCGAAGCTTATCTCGGCCGAGCACGTCAGGCTTGCTGCAACAGAACTGCTTTAACGCTGTTGCCAATTATTGCTATAGCGGGCCTTTCGGCCCGCTTTTTCATGCTCGAAAACGCAACGATTAAAATAATTCGATAAATTGGTCAAAATAAAGTTCAATCTAAATTAAACTGCAAATTCGATCCAATCTAAAGCGCTAAACAACAACTCCTCCTCTATAACCGGTCTTTCAGCCTGACTCAGCCGGTTTGCCCCCAGTCAATATCAAGAAAAGCAGCAACCGCCGATTTCGCAGATTTGCGCCGATTTTGCATTTTATACAAAAGACTCATTGATTAATCCGCTTTCTGAAGCTTCGGCCTTCAGACGGGATGCTTTTTTGCTGACAGGAGGTCAGCTATACTTGGCAGCATCAGGGTTGATGCTGCCGGGTGCTCCAGCGACTCGCTTCGCTCACAAGCTTACGAAAAAGCAAACCCGTCTTCAGGCCTCGCATTCTTGAATGAGCTTTTGATTAGCACGGCCTGTTTACCCTGCGTAGCTCGTCAGAGCGAAGCAGGGCAACTCTCTCAAAAAAATCTGCGTAATCTGCGGATCCTCTTCTCTTCGTCTTCGTGTCTCTGCGCCTTTGTGCGAAAATCTTCTTCTCTTCTTCTTTGTCTTCGTACTGCGCAGGGCAGGCGCGCACGAAGGCTGACAAAATCTTGCTGTGATGCTATAATTTAAGTAAAGGATCTGTAATTAGAATCTAAGAGAGAGAAAAATATGATAGAGTCTAGAAAAGGTATGGTTCTACCTGTTGTTGTCTTGTTCGCCCTGTTGATGGGAGCATTTATCGCCACCATGTCGCCGATGGGCAGAAGCACGCGGACAAGAATTCAGAATCTTAACAAAAATCAGGGCTGTTTTTTTGTCGCACAGGCCGCTTATGCAAAACTTATGGCAGAGATTCACAGGGTTTCGTGGCAAAATCGCAGTTTTGCAACTGCCCCATATCGTGAAATCGGTCAGCCCATTCTGAATGGCGACTACGATTTACATGTCGAGAACACCCCAGGCGCACCGGATTTTCATATGGACATCTACATCAGAAGCCGGTTCAGCGAACGCACGCAACTATATTTCTGGCGCGTTTTGTATCGCAGTGACCTGTTGGATATTTCGAACCGTCATCTGATAATACATCATGCCAAGATACGCGATGACGAGTTTCCGGCCACTGACGGGCGTGAGTTTGCAGCAAAAATTGATAAACTGCTGGCTATACGCAATAATAACGAAGAAACCGGCAACGATCTCTCACGAAAAATACGAACAAAGACAAATATACAGGATATTTTGAATATTATTAAATCCCCTGACCCTGATGCTACAAACACTGATGAATTCAAGACCAGAGTAGCCCAGGTAAATACTCCAGTCATTCAGATTCCGCCGATTGAGTTTCCATCAGCGAATTCTGAAGAAGCAGACACAGTTCTGGTTCCTACTCCGCCGCCAGATCCGGCTAACCCGGAGAACCCTTCATTACCAGCTGCAAATCCTCCTTCAGCCATGCCGCCAGCGGCAACGCAGTATGACCCCTATAAAACTTTGATTCCGGCCAAATCAAGAGACTCTAATTTCGATGCTTACGTAGAAGAGGTCACGCGTAAACACATGGAACTTATGGAAACCATACCCGTGGGCACATCTCAAGACAATCCAATAGTGTTTCAGGAGATGTCAAAACTGACAACTCTTGTCGATGTAATCGAAGGGGTTGCCCGGGGAGCTCATGACGCATTTGATCCATTATCCAAACTGGCAGAGCTTGCGAAAGCGACTCAGTCGGTACACTCAAAAAGCATTTACGAAACCGCCCTTGCAGATTTCTCTGAGAAAGCAGATTCAGTTGAACAAATCTATATTGAGTGTATGAATCTGATAGGTTCTATTTACAGTAATATGAAAATACGGAAACCTTCGGAGCCCTTGAAGCCCTTACCGCCGCCTCTGCCTGGTGGTGATTAATTCAGATATTCGCCGCTTTGCATATAGTCTAACGCCGGCTTAATCTTCATGTTGAAAAATTCATGCAGAAATTGAAGATTGGGCAGATCCTTTATCATGCCTTCTACGCCGGGATTCTCGAGCTCAGAGTTCACGAAACGTTCGAGTGAAGGGTTTCTATTCCTGGCAAATTCTTTTATATACTTGATAAGCTGCATGTAATTCTTGTAACCAGCCGGGAAATTAGGCAGAAGAGCGATTACGCGATTAAGATCGATTATCTGCGCAATCAGATGATATTGGGTACGCGGCCCTTTGTAATCTGCCATTTTTTCTGAGATGAGAAACCGGTAATTCGCCTCAGCCTGTCTGACACTTGCCGTAAAAGTACTGAATAAAAGCGAAACATCACGAATTATCACTTTGAGATTCTGCTGGTTGGCACCGCTCAAACTGCTACCCAGGCTGGCATTCTTATTAGCGACGAACCATGATAAGCTTGGTTCCAGTAGAAAAAGGAACTGCAGATTGGCTCTGGCCATTTCTATCCAGAGCTTTGCCATTTCGGCATGGCAATCATACAATCTTCTAGATGGATAAGGCAGATTAACTGATTTTTCTCTAAGTTCGTTTATCTTTTCTATTCTGGATTTGTAAAAATCTGAATCAAAGAAAGACCCAGAAATTTTAGCCATCTCAGCCAGATTATTCAGAGCATCAGGATTGCCTCCGGTCGAATTCATAATAATCTGGTTGAGCTCGGAACTGCCAGTCATAGGTATAGAAGTAATCGGATCCACTTTTTTTGGCACTACCGGAGAAAAAAACACGGCGTTAACCTCAGACTTCGCCTGGCGTGTCGTTCCCCAGGAAAAAAGAACGTCGGTCTCATAAAGATTCGCTTCAGCTGTATCCTGGTTTTTGGGAGCGGCTCTGTCTGCCTTTAAGGTCAGATTGAGATCGCTTATCTGGTCATAAATCTGCCCCTGTTCCTTTTCAATACCTTGTAATTCAATATTATCAGAGCCTTCGACCGCCCTGAACTCAATGTCGGAAAAGAATATACATTCGTCATCGACTACCGGCGTCGATACGATCTTGGTGTTAGTTACTCCCAGCGTATTGAAAGCCCTGGCGTTGAGCCACAATTCTTCGTCAATATCTTCGACAACCTTTTGCGAGCAGACCAGCGTCGATAGATGTTTGTCGCTGAACTCGACTTCGCTTCTGGAAGCTCGCAAACCCATAACGAAGCCGCCGATTGCCAGCGCGAGGATAACGGTGCCGATCATCATCTCAACCAGAGAAAAACCCGATTTATTCTTCATCACAACCCTCCGTACGGCAACAGTCGAACCTGGCTGACATAGGCAAATTGTCCTGTTCCCTGTTGTAAAACCATGTTGAATTTGACCTGGTTTGGATTGGTGGCGGTAAAAGTAACACGTCTGACCATTCTGATAAGGACTTTTTCTGATTCGACACCCATGTTCCGGCGCGAGAACACCAGCTCATTTCTGGTCTTGTCAGATAGTATGCCTGATTTATCTGAGGTAGATACTGCAACTATCTGGTAAATCTTTTCTTCATCTTCAGAATGCGATTTATCTTCCTGGCAGTAGACGACATTAATCTCATTCAAGGCATTGCGAGTGACCAGATATGGAGTGGTTTCACCGACTTCCGGCTTGATGACCTCGAGACATTCGCGAATATGATCGATAAGAATATTGGCTGATCTTATGCCTTCCTGATTAACCAGCAGGCGGTCGAGCAGCTTGGGTTGTGAGTGCCCAAGTTGCCTGAAATAAAGCCACCCTGATGCAAAAACAATGACTATAATAGCCATGACCACGATGATTTCTATTACCGTGAAACCTCTTCTCCTCATTTAAATACCTCTGTGAATTTCTATACAAGAGCTCATTGATTAGTTCGCTTTCTAAAGCTCGGCCTATCAGCCGGGTTGCTTTTTCTCCAGCGATTCCTCACTGCGTTCGTCACAAGCTTACGAAAAAGCAATCCCGTCTTCTCGCCGAGCATTTTTGAATGAGCTTTTGTATAGATCAAGCGAACTAACCCCTGTCTTCAGTAGCTTTTGTTTGATTTTTCGTTATTGAAAAGTTCATCGATGTTGAAATCATCGATCTTTTCAGGCTTACCCGGTGGATTGCCGGACTCGACAACCAGTTTTTCTCCAGGCATGAGTTTGACCGGTTCCCCCTGCTTTCCGGTAAATTCTATCGAACCCTGATAGAGAACAAGTTCAACCTTATCCGGCGTAACAGTCTGCTTGAACTTTGTACCCAAAATTGTCGTCAAGCCTTGCGGAGTCTCGATCGAGATTTTCTCAGACTGCTTGTCAATTTCGTATAGACCACTGCCGGCATTATGTGTTCCGATACAGTTGCCCTGTCTGACCAGAAAAAATGAGTTTGCACTCAGCTTAAGTCGGCCACCGATAGAAAACTCTAGCAGCGCACTGCTGTTATCGCCTGTTCTGATCGATTCGTTATCTGTAAACTTCTGCCCAACCGTCGCCGGCTGGAATCGACCATCCGGACTATTACGGCAATCTACCGAACCGGCTGATTCTTTGAGTGTTGCGATGGCCTGCCGATTCGCACTTTCCTGGCATCCTGTGGATGCAGCCAGAAAAAAGCAGATAAGAATCAAGCACACGAGTCTGTTCATCATCAAAATCTCCTTTCCTCAGCCTGCAATGATTTTTATACTGCTAAGCCACGTTAGATTCAGTATTTTCTGATTTTGCCGTTTGCAGAACGAGAACGGTGAGATCATCATCAACAGCGCGCCCACAGGTATGCTTCCACATATCGTCGAGCAGAGCTTCCGGGGTGGTGTCGCGCAACAGCCCTTTGCCACCAGTCAGCCTTGCGAACCAGCGATCGTAACCATAGGGCTCGCCGGCCCAGTTCATGGCTTCCACCACGCCATCAGTATAAAGAACCAGAGCCTCTCCAGGTCTCAATTCTAAGGCAGACCAGTTAATTTTAAGTCTTTTTGCAACGCCCAGAGGCAGGCAGCGGCTGCCAACTTCTTCGTAACTACCGTCACTTTTAATGTAACATAAGGCGGGATGACCCGCAATTGCCAGTTCGCATTGACGTTTCTCCGGTTCGTACAACCCAAATATTGCTGTAACCATTTTGGTGCGATTAAAGACGCTGCTGAGAACGCTGTTGAGTTCTTCGATACAATCTTTCAGCGAAAATATCTCCTTGGATCGGTGAAGCGAGATTACGGCCTTAACTATCGATGTAACCATAGCAGCCGGAATACCGTGTCCCATCACATCTGCTATGGCAAAAAAGCTTTTGCCTGATTGATGTTCGAATGCTTCAAAAAAGTCGCCGCCGGCCGTAGAACATGGAATACAAAATCCGGAAATTGTGTGATTTGAGAACTCAAGCGGCTGTTTGGGAAAAAGCTGTTTTTGCACGTTGCCGGCGGCCTCTGCTTCTGCTTCAAGCTGCTTTTGTTCGATAGCAACAATAAACTTCTGCAACATTACCAGACTGAAGGCTACAGCCCACCCTGACAGCAGATAAGACCCCAGTGGCAGACACAGTCTTAACAACTCGAAACATATTATCCAGACCATCAGAGCTGACAGGGTAAATCCCGCCAGCAAAAGCATTGACTGCTGATAAAAAAGTAATGAACCTGCCATTGCGATAAGAGCTGCTGCCACAGCGAGAAGCAGTTGATAACCAGTTGTAGTGAACGGTACTGCGCCACGCTGATTCAACAAAGTGTCGAGACTGGTCGCCAGCAGTCTGGGCCCGCTCATCAAGCCCCTTGACGTATTGTGGTAATCATGCAGAATCGGAGCGGTGCCTCCGAGTATTACTATTTTATCCTTGATAAATTCTACAGGTTCGTTTTTGTCAAAAAACACCGAGGCGCTTATTGCAGGAATTTCTCCGCCCTTACGGGCATGCGCGAGCATAGATACATCATTAAGATTTTTTCCAGCCGAACCCGGAACTGCCACACCATTGCGTTGAGCGATCCATACGGCACAGCTTTCGGCTTCATAATCTCGATCGCGCAGAACAAATGAACGCGAAACACCATCTTCGTCGATAAGCGACCAGATCAGGCCCTGAAATGCTGCTGTCTGGCGGAACAGTGGAATATTCTGATAGTAGACCTTCTGCAATCCTGTTTCGAAAATCTTTTCTTCGATGAAAGATACCATGACAACGTTGCCGCATTCGCGAATCGCTTCGGCCAGCATATCATCGCCATTTCCCAGAAGTGTATTTTGAGGATGCTGCAGCAAGATATCAAAGAGAATGTATTTCGGGCTGCTGTTATTGATGCTTTTGAGCAATCTGGCAAAATGATCGCGCGGCCAGGGCCAGCGTTGCTCAACTGAGGCCAGAGTCTGGTTATCGATGCCGATTATGCATATCTGAGAAGTCGGCGTACGGAAACGCGAAGCGATCTTCTCGTGTACATCGACAACCAGATTGTCGAGTTTACGGGCCGGCCAGTTGAACAGAACTACCAGGAGCGGAATCAACAAAAGCCAGACAAAAAACAATATTCTTCGTTTGCGATTTACATGCTGCTTCAATCTGAAGGAAAATGTAGAGAGGACTTTCTTTGCAGGAAATACCACTATGCAAACTTCCTTACTGCAGCTGGTTCATGACAATGCTGTAGCAAAATCAATAAATCTGCTCGATGATAACAGTGCCAGGGGTTGAATCTTTGCGGGCCCGGTAAACCTCGCCATCATCACCCATAGCGGAAATGCTGGCACCAAAAAGCTGAGGTGGCGTCAATTCAGACAAACGTTCAAATTTTTCGTTTTTAAGACAGGTGAGATAGAATTTTGAGTTAAAGGTGCCATCACCAGCGGTTTCAAGAAAAATCAGGTTTCCTTTTGCATCAGTACCAACTGGCATCAGCTGCACAACCGGGTCTTCCTGCCTGAATTGGTAATAAAACTTTTTATCGCCAGATGCGATCAACCACTTGTCTGGCGCGCTTTTTCCCGCTGAAGTAAATGGCTGGCCATCACCGATGAATTGAATATTTCTGCCGATATTTCGGGTCTCGCCCTTACTGTTTACCTGCAAAGCGTTATTCTCGTCATCCTTAATGAACAGCCCGGTGCTGGTAGCCGAAATGCCGGTTATTCTGCCGACATTTTTGCAGCTGATACGGGTGAGACCTTTGCCAGCATCGCTTTCGTCGAGAATAAAAATGTCAGACCCGGCGAACTGGCACAAATAGATCTTTCCATTGAGAACTGAAAGATCGGTAAAATGAGATTCAGTCGGGTTGGTAAAATTTATGGTTGTCTGTTTCGCGTCAGAAACTGATATTTTTATGATGCAGTCTTCTTTGGTAAGCACATAGAGATGACCGGCATTATAGGCCATAGATTTGAAGCTTGAATTCAGTTTTGCCAGGGTTTTTACCTCGGCCCGCAGCGGAGTTGCAACTATCATCATCACGAAAGAAAACAACATCAGATAAGCCAGAATATTTTTCATGGTAAAACCCCGTCTTAGTTATATATCGCACAGGCGTTGGTGACAAAGCCTGAGCTGAAGAATTCGTCGGCATCGTATTCACGGTAGAGATTGCCGTCGAGATTGTTATAGCTGTGAACGCCATAGTTTTGCGGATAAGGATCATTTACAATAACTTTGCCATTCCGGATACCGGTTACCACGACAAAGTGACCGTTCCAGTCCAGCGTTCTGACAAATATCGGCTTGTTGGCCTCGAGAGCTTTTTGAAAGGCGCCATAGCCAACGGTTACGCTTTCAGATTTAAGCCCATAACTGGTAGCAGCACTAATGTTGTTAGTGAAATAACTCCCTCCCGAATCGCACTTTGCCTTGTTCGCCACGGCCTCGATGCCCGGGTTGATGCCAAAATACTGAAGAATCATCAGGGTCGAAGTCGGCCCACAGCTCATATACGCAACATTGCTGGCAAGCGGCGGGGCATTTTTGATCTGGTTGAGTTTGGGAACATCGAGAACTACCGAATCTTTGCCAACTTCCGGCTGGTTATTGCTGGAAGGCGTTTGTGAAGGCTCCGGGTTATCGCTGCTGCCACCCATGTTATTATTCGAAGAGCCTTGAGAATTGGCGACTACCGTTTGCGTATCCGGCGGCAGCGCCGGGCCATTCGGATCTGCTGATGTTTCAGCAAAGTTCATGTAGATCTTATCCCAGATCTTTTTGAAGTTTTCGAGGGTGTAAGCCCGATAAGCAGTGCTCTCTGGATCGTGCGCGATGATATGTGGCTGACCATCTTTGTTGCCGTAGCCGACAACGACCATGAAGTGTCCGCCATATTCAGTCGTGGTCACTATTGCCGGACGACCAAGATTGATCATCTCCATCAGATCGTTGATGGAACCGTTGGTGGAAAAGGTTGCCGAAGGCAGATATTTTCTTGCAAGCCGCTGTACTTCCTGATAACCAATACCACTCTGGGCAACGGTAGAGTTCACCATTTCGGTCTGGGCAAACAGCACGTCAGGGTCAACGTTGGCGCCAAGCGTCTTGAGCACCATTGCCAGAGAGGTCCAGCCACAGCCGCGATGATGCGAATTACAGCGCCAGCCCTGCTTCTGCGAAATGAAATAACACTTTGCCCCGACACTTTCGGTAAATTCTGCAATTTCGGCCGGTGGAGCGATATCGGTCGGTGGGGGTGTGCTGTTGTCAACTGTTCCGGCGCCTGTTTCGGTGATGTTGTCAGCTGTCTCACCAAACACAGAACTTCCGGCGCTGCCGCCTGTGGATTCTTCGATCTGTGAACCAGTCTGATTGATCTCATTCTGCTCGTATATACTGTCGAGCTGTGTACTGTCACCCGAGCTTATACCTCCAACCAGAGGCTTGTTTTCCATATCGATATCTTCAGGAATCGGTATTTTGTCGGGATTTACGATATTGTCGATCTGCTCCTGTGTCAGCGCAAGTCCGCAGGCACACCGATATGGAAGCTTGCCGGTCTTGAGAAATTCTTTTAACAACATCAGGCGTTTTATCGCAACAATGAAACCCTCAGTGGCAGGCCCCTTGAACTCGACACCATCGCCTTCGAGAAGGTTGGCCAGAGGCTGCTCAAGATACTTCTTACGAGCTTCGGCAATGCGCTTCTGCCTCTCTTCTTTCAACATCTTGATTTTTTCTTCGGCTGCGAGATCCTTTTCAACAGAGAAGGCTTTCAACAGTTTCTTTTCGACAAAACTGGTCAACAGCCTTCTGGTCAGTCCCTTCTTTTTGGCGGCAGGTTTTTCTTCTGTACCGGCACCGGCCTCGATTTTAGCCAGCTCTTCGCGATACCATTCCATTATTTCCTGCCTGGCTTCAAAAAACAGCACCAGCCCGGCCTTTTTGCTGTCTGACAAAGCCTGCCCGCTATTTTCGCTGCCTTCTTCGGCGCCGGCACCACAAAAAGGACAAACCTCAGACCCCGTCGGGATCTGGTGAACAGATACGAAGTTCCCGCCGTAACCCGGATCGACCGCTGCAAAAGTCGTGACAGGCAACAGCATGGCAACCAGAAACACAGTGTAAATCAAGATCCTTTTCAACATACTCTTACTCCTGACTCTTTTGTTGTCACTTTGCGAAATTTACTCTCTCGCACCACTTTCCCTTACCGGGTTAGAGCTCCAATAAGTCCAGTCTGAGGGAACAGTAAAGGCCTCTTTATCGTTATAAGAAGCTCCGAATTCCTCTTTCGATCTTGTAATCGTCTGTTTGCCGGTTGGAGTGCCATAATGGAACTCCCAGGCAATAACCGGGTCTTCTGCCGGCATCGGCACGGCAGGCTCAGGTTCAGTTACCTGCGGTGCGGCAGCCGGCGGCGGTGGCAGCTGCTCTTCTGATTCGGGCTGTTCGATCGCTATCGAAATTTTGCCATCAGGCGTCAGCTTGTATTGAACGGAATGCCCGGCATATCCCTTTTGCTCATCGACTGGAGGCGACCCGTCTGAACCGAGAATCGTCAGGTCGGGTTCTGCCACAGACAGGCCCGGCAGCAGGAAAAGAACTGCCAGAACAAAAAACATCTTCCTCATAATGTACCTCTGTCATCTATTGCGGATATATGTCTTTAGTAATAGTATTATTATATGTTGAAAAGGCCAAAAAATGGAATAGCCCTTTTTATCGTTTTTGTTACTATGACGGTTTTGTTCATTGTTGTCTTTTCATATCACAAATACGCCAGACATCAGCTTATCAAAGGGCACCATGAAGAACTGGTCAGAATTGCTGACAATGTTGCGCAGACAGGCATAAACTTTGTTATCAAGGCAATTCATGAAGAAAACAATCTGCGCAAAGTTTTTTTTGAGGATGAGTCTGTTCAAACGCTGCTGCACAGCAGTTCTATCAATGATGTCGTCGTTTTGAAGAAAAACAGTGGTTTTTGCGCAAAAGTAAGCGCGCTGTTTCAGAATATCTGCGTGGACAATATTGAGCTTGTACAGGATATCAAATGTGAGCGTATTGAAATTGCTATTTCTCAAACCGCATTTCTCGGGCCTGACAAGCTATTGCCAGGGCCGCACCTGGGCCGGGATTACCACGAAAAACAGGGGAAAATAAAAATTGCCTGCACTGTTTCGATTGGAGGATCGATAGCCAGGCAGGCAACCATATCCAGAGACTTTAAGTTATTCAGCTACATACCCGGGCCATACAGCAGGTTCAATTTTTTCATCCATTCGAGTTCTCAGCGAAACTCAACCTGGAAAGGCTCCAACCCTTACTTCAATGTCGTTAAATCAGATATCAACGGCAGGTACATCGGATTGAATTGATTTGCGCTTAAACAACACGGGCTCTTGTTTAACCCTGTGACTACAGCGAAACCAAAACAAATTGTGCCATGAACTATGGGCCAGTATGTAATCAACGGCAAAAAGTGTTATGTATTGAAGCAGCGAACGCAAAATAACTTGAAAAGAGGGGTAGCACAGTTTCATTAATAGTTTTATTTTGCAACATCATGAAAATTTTAAGGTAATTTTGAATGCCTCTAATCAAATGTTCTCTCAGACGGCTTAGCAATGGCAGAAAGTATTAAATGCTTGCTATAATTAATAGATATTTTCCAGCCTTCCTGACTTGAATATTCCCAACCTTTTTCAAGCGAAGTACCTTCTTGTCTTATATATGTTTGCATAGACGGAATTTTATAAGCGCTTATAATTTCTTTTACAAATTGCTCGGCAGTAAGATCTGTCGTATTAAATAGGTTATTGGTATCTTGGAAAGCTATAAGATTCACGCGTTTATCTTTGTCTGCCGTAATAACAACTGGGCCGGATAAAAGCAATTGACCGCTAATCATATACCCATTACCGAGTTTACTAATAGCCCAAACGTCTTGAGGAATTTTTTCCTTCAGAATTTTTAGAGCCTCTATGGCGCACGAACCTATAGACAACCCTTTTATCACTGGACCCTTCGTAGAATACAAAATGCCAGCTGGTATGGCTGCAAGTTCTTTTTCCTCTAACTCCTTAAGACGCCGCTGTTCTGCTTTTTGTTTTTCTTCTTGCAACTTAAACTCTAATCTTTGTTTCTCTTTCTCTTTTACATTTTTTTCTTCCTCAATTTTTCGCATTTTTAGGGCTAGCGCCTTTTGTTCGTCTGCTCGTTGTTTGGCGAGAAAATCTGCTCTTTCATTCTTAAATAAAACCAGTAATTTAGCAGACTCTTTCAAAGCCCGGTCACGCGTAGTAAAGCAAGCAGTGTCACGAACAGCATTGTTGACATCTGTCCAACGCGGAATATATTCCGTCGAAAACAAAGCATTTGGTCCTTCCTCTACATGTCTTTGGACTGCTGCTGTTACTGCAGCGAAATCTTCTTCTGTCCAAGCAAGGAGTGCTTTCCCCAGCAGATTTTCTGTAAATTCATTCAGCTCCCCAAAACTTGAGCCATACCGACTTTGGGCCCAAAAGAAAAATTGGGCTAGCGGCAATGGTGACTCTAAATTTAAAGAATTGCCAGAACTAGGCTTGGTTACTGCTGTTGGCTTCATCGGAGTTGTGTTTGTCACGGGCTGGTTGACAATGGTCGTTATTGTTGACTCTTTTGCTTTTTTTAGATATTCGTCATGGCGCGCCTTATTTTGCAATGCGTGTTGTTGGCGATATTTATTGAGGTCGCTTTTTTCCTTCACGTTTTTCACAAACTCTAAAGATTTTTCTATCGCAAAATCGGCATTATGAAACACATTGCTTGTGCGCTCCGACCCAAAGCAGTCTTTCCAGCTAGAAACATCATTTTTCCCAACCAGGGGGCTGGCCCCTTCCTCAGCAAATTTTTTTACCGCTGCTAAAAAAGAGTCAAAATCTTCATCGGACCATAGCATAAATGATTTCCCGAAATATTCAACAGAGGGGGGCTCAAGCCGAGCAATTTCGGCATCACTATGCACATTCAGGTATTGAGCTTGAAATAAAAATTGAGCCAGTTTCAAAGGAGAGTCAAAAGTAGCCGTGTTAGAAGCAAAACAGATAACACTCTGATTGCCAACAATAGCCAACAGACAGACCAATACAGCCAATGAAAAAACACTACGATACATAAATATGCCTCCACACCTTGCTAAATAGCAACGAAAACGACCAAATTACCATTCAACTTTTTCTGCAATAATACCTTGTTGAAAGGTAACTTCGCCGACAATGCCAGAAACAATTACTTCGGCGCCCGTATTACAGTTCTGAATAATATATTTCATTTGCTCACGCGGAATGTTTTTTATTTCAACAAATATAGGACTCATGTCCATCATATCCTTTTTGAGCAAAAACATTTGGCCGAAATACTGGCCCAAAGCAGCAACTTTAACTTTTTTTCCAGACAAAGAAGCGATATCAAGTTTTAAGT
>Ga0209096_1002304_pt1 | contig 18756 bp, 10 predicted proteins | sample AD_UKC034_MetaG_FD_184407 | JGI IMG/M metagenome (GOLD analysis project Ga0209096, IMG submission 184407) | Active sludge microbial communities of municipal wastewater-treating anaerobic digesters from USA - AD_UKC034_MetaG (SPAdes) (version 2) | ecosystem: Engineered > Bioreactor > Anaerobic >... | reverse complement strand
GCCGGTGTACCAGATGTCCGTCGTGACGACATACGGGAAGATCAGGTCAGCCGCGCCGCGGGCGAACATGGGGATGGTCACCAGCGACTCGTCGTCGCGCGTCCCGAAGGTGAGCACGCCGCGGAGCCTCGATTCGCTGGAAATCTTCACCCAGATGTCCTGCGCCAACGTCTCCGGCGCGAACACCGCGTCGGCGTCGACGTCCAGGGCCGCCTGGGGCGCCAGGGGGTCGGCCTCGTGGGTTTCCAGCAGCACGCCGTCCGCGTTGAAGGCGTAGAAAACCACCGGCTTGGCTTCCTCCCCAATGTTGATGAGAGTGAAGCGCGTCTTCCAGTCGGCGGTGCTGGTGACATGGGCGCACATCAGGTCGTCGGTGAGGCCGAACGTGGCCGCCTGGACGGCGGGGCTCAGGCCCGACAGATTGCCCGCCTTGTCCCTCGCCTGGATCTGGAAGCTGTAGACGGTGGCGGGCTGCAGGTTCTCGACGACATGATAGGTGAACGTGGTGGTCGTCAGCAGGGCCCCGTTCATGAACAATTCGTAACCGGCCAGGCCGCTGCCGCCGGTGTCGGTGACCGCGTCCCACGAGACCCGGATGCTGATGGTGCTCAACGGAGTGGCCGCCAGGTTGGCGGGAACAGGCGGCGGCGTCGGATCGTCCTGGGTGGTCATGACCACCAGCACCGGCGTGGACATCTCGGAGATGCGGCCGGCGTTGTCGCGCGCCCGCACCTTGAATTTGTATTCGGTATTCGGCGTGAGCTCTTCGTACCGGTACGTGAGCAGCGGCCCGCTGTAGATCCAATAATAGGACTCGCCCCACGGGTTGATGAGAACCTTGGCTAGGTCGTACTGGGAGATGGTGGAACCGGGAGGCGGCGTGGAGGCATCCCAGGCCAGCTCGACATAGGTCCCGCCCACCGCCGTGCTCCGGAGGTTGGTCGGCGCGGTGGGCAGCAGGGTCGTGGTGGTCACCGGGATCCGCTCGCTGTGATCGGACTCGACATACAACGTCGACAACGCGGTGACGGTGAAGTAGTACGTGGTGCTGTGCGTGAGATCGCTCACCGTGGTGCTGGTGCCCGTCACGATGGCGACGAGGGCGCCTGATCCCGGCGGCGACTCCATGGAACTGTGGCTGTAGACGCGGTAGTTTTGAACAGTCGTCCCGTTGGGCGTCGGGGGATCCCAAGCCAGGCTGATGCTCGACGCGGTGCGGATCGTGTAATGCAGATCGTTCGGCGGATTGGGCTTGCCGGCCGGTGGCAGCGTCTGCACAGTGGCTGGCGCCGATTTGGCCGATTCATTGTTGGCGTTGTCCACAGCGCTCACCTGGTAGACGTAGGACGTGCTGGGGCTGAGGCCGTTGTCAACGTATGACTGAGCGGTGGTCTCGGCGATGGGCGTCGTGCCGTAGTCCCGGTAGACGCGGTAGAGCTTAAGTCCGGAACCGCCGTCGGTGGACACGCTCCAGGTGATCTGGATGGACGAGCTCGAGACGGCTTCGCTGGTCAGGATCTGGGGGACGGTGGGCGGCGTCGTGTCGGTGGTGCGGTCGGCGACGGCTTCCGCGCTCCAGCCCGAACCGTTCCCCGAAAAATCCACCGCCTGGAGGCGATAGTAGATCTTGTGCCCAGGATAGATCTGATTGTCAATTATATAGACAGTCGGATGATAAACGGTTTGAAAGTACTCAAAAAATGCAAGGTCGCCATCTTTCTTCTGGATCTCGTAGTAATTGACACCGGACAGGTCGTCGGTGGACGGGTTCCATGACACCGTGATCTGGGTGTATTCGGCATTGTAGACCGCCTGCACTCTGGTGGGCACGCTGGGCGGCACGGTGTCGTACAGGGTGGTGGCGGTGATGGCGACTGCGCCGGGATCGGCCACTTCCGTCTCGTGCCCCACGAGGTCCACAGAGGTGACATAATACATGTAGGATGTGCCGGCGATGAGGTTGGTATGGTTAAACACATACACAATTTCGGATAGCTCGGCTAGCAGGGCGTACTCCGGATCCGCCGCCTTCTTGCCATACACCCGGTATTTGTCGATGCTCGTGCAGGCGTCAACGGCGGCGTTCCACCGCACGTTGATGGAGGTCATGGTGATCTCGTAGGTCGGCGCCCGCAGGTTCCCCGGGAGCGGGGGGGCCGCGCGATCGATGGTCACGGTGCTGCTAGAACCCTCCTTCGTGATGGCTTGACCGCCGGCCACATGGTGCACGGCGGTCACGCGTACCTGGAAGTGGAAGCAGGTTTCCAGCCGTTCGTTGGGCCGATACGTGACCTGGAATTCCCGCGTGTGGACGTTGTTGAACACAGCCTCTTCCAGGTCCAGACCGGTCTCCAGATCAACCAGGGGGAAACCGGTGGGATCGCCGTCCACACAGACCGTGAAGGTGACGTTCGGATCGCCCGAAGTCGGGTCGGTTGCGATGGCGAACGGCATGCCATACTGGTCCACGGTCTCGACGGTCAGCATCATCGCGTTCGGTGACGCGGACGGCGACAGCTCAACGTTCACGCCGCTGAACTCCGGCGGCGCGACAAAGTATTCGGCGGCGTCCGGGGTTTCCGCCTGATTCCCGGCGTAATCCTGGACAATCAGGATGTAGTAATAGGTGTTCCCGCCTTCCAGCGCGGCGTCCCGGTAGTAGTAGGTGTCGCCTTCGATTTTGAACTTGTCCCCGCCTTCGCCGAATTCCGGAACATAATCCGGAAAATGGCCGGACGGATATTGCACCCAGATGCAGTTCGACGGGCCCGGGATGAACCCGGCTTGCGTGGACCGATACAAGGAGTACGATTTCACGCCCGAGCGATAGCTCGTCGTGGCGTCGTCGAACACCCTCGGCCAGCTCACCACGCAGGCGTTGGATTCGCCGTCCACGCTCACCGCCGGGATGTTGAGCACCGGCGGCGCGTCATCCATATCGTTCGGTCCGGCCTGGGTGACCTTCCAAATCGGCTCGAACATACCCAGCGAGTGCGAATAGTACAGATCGAGGAACCCGTCGTCGTTGAAATCCGCCAGAAACGGGCTCACCAGACCGCTGGGCGGCATGACGTACGGCCAGATCTGCCGGGGGGCGAATTGGTTGTAAACGGATGGGGAACCGTTGTTCCGAAACAGGTTTAACGTCACGCCGGAATCTCCGACTACCAAGTCGAAATCGCCGTCACCGTCCACGTCGCTCCAATGATGCTTGACGGAATCTCCCCCACAGTCGGCGACGGGCAGGCCGGTGGTCAACTTGAGAAAGCCGGCTCCCTTCCCGTCCACCCAGCCGTCATGCTCGCGGTCCCGGTTGATGTAGTAACTCATATCACCCAGTTGCTCGTTGAAGACCAGGTCGCGGTCGCCGTCGCCATCGAAATCCACGAAGGACATGGCCCACACACCATAGATGGCGTTGATGCCCGCGAGAGACGTCGCCGCACTCGTCCCCTCATAAACGACCTGAGACCAGTCGGGGCTCTCCGGTGTGCCGATGTTGCGGCGGTATCCCACGTTGCCGAATTGCGTCCCGAAGAACAGGTCCAGATCGCCGTCCAGGTCAATATCCACAAATGCGCCGCACAGGCGCGTGGGGAGGGACTCCGTTGGCATCGAGTATAAGAGCGTGAACTCGGGCGGGACTTCGGACTCGGTGCCGCTGCTCAGATATATATCCAATAATTGGTATTCGCCTAATACGAGATCAAGGCTGCCGTTATTGTCGACGTCGGCAAACGAAATCTTAGTTCTCGGTGTATTAGGAGATTGTCCGTGAACATCGCCGCTGGAAACGCACAAGATAAATGCCATCAGTATTAATAAGATGGTGAGTTGTCTCATCGACGCCTCCTGCAAATTTTCACTAATAAACTGTAACAAATCTTTCACACTTGAAAGTGATTCCCGTCACCAAAGCCATTTTCTGTTGCGCCTGGTAAGATCCTGCCTGGCGGACAAAAACACCCCACCTGCGCCGCCGATCCCTGAAGATCCCGGGCAAGCACATGATAGCATGGATTTTCCCGATTGCACACCGCTCATCCTCTACTGGTAATCCAACGGGATCACGATCGTGCCCTGCCCTGCCTGAATAACTTCCTGCCACAGGTGGATGCCCTTGCCGGATGTCCACCGCATGTAAGCGGTTCCCGCCGGCACGGTTCCGCCGAACAGTTCGGCCGGATCCAGCCGCTTGATGGTGCGGATGGAGATGGCCCCCGACGACACGGTGCCCAGCGTCGCGCCACCGGCATCGCAAGCCGCGATGGTCACGGCGGTGGTGTTTGATCCGAAGGCGTTGCTGGCGATGAGGCGGGTGCCGTCCAGCCACGGGACAATACCTTGGCGGCGCAGTTCGCGGTCGCCCGCCAGCGGGTAGCCGCAGAGGACGCCCTGCTCGAAGTTGCCATACAGAACAAAGCCCATCACCGGCCGGAGCGGCACGGTTTCGATCTTCAGCCACACGATGGGCCCGTTGGGGGGATTGCTGAAGATCTGATCTACGAGGGCGACAAATTTCTGACGGCGGGTGAGCGTCACGGCATAGTACTGGAAATCGGGGTCCGAAGCGTACGCGTTGATGCCGCTGGCGTTGTAGGCGGTGATCCGCACCTCGGTGTACACCGAATCCGGATTGACGATGGAGATCCCGGTCCACCAGCCGCTCTCGGCGGGAATGTAGGCGGTGCTGAGGGCCGTCTGCCCCTCGACCTGGAGGGGCACCCCCTCGAAGAGGCTCAGGTCGTTGGTGCCGAACAGCTCGAACCCCACGACGTCCCGGCTGGCGTCGATCTCGATCCAGCCGGCCTCCGCCAGAGTTTCGGGCGGGAACGCCGTTCCCAGCATGTTGATGTACCGGCATCCGGGCAGGATATCCAGCTCCAGCGGTTTGCCCACCGCTTCGCCGTCGCTGCGGTACGGCTGCAGGCTGACCTGGGCGGCATTGTTGATGTCGGGATTGGCGATGCTGATTCCGGTCCACCAGGTCGAGTCCACGGCCAGGTGATTGAAGTACATCTTGCGGGCGCCTGCGGCGGCCAGCGGCACGGCGGCTAGGTTGCCGCCGAACGCCGTGTTCGAGAACAGGAAGGCGCCCGAGAGCTGGCGGTCGGATCGGATCCGCAGCCAGCGCCCGTTGTCCGGCGTGATGTCGGGGAAAAAATCCTCCAGCAAACCCATCCGATAGCCACCCCCCTCCAGAGTAGCCAGAGTGGGGGGGAAGTGCTGCTTCTCGTAGCCGCCCTCGGTGCTGCGATAGAAGTGAAAGAACACCTCGGCCGGATCCGCTTCCTGGTTCACCAGGGCCATGCGGGTGGTCCAGCCGTCGGCGTTGGCCAGGTGCGGCATGAAGAACGACAGGCTCTCCCGGCTGATCTCGAGGCCGTAGTTGCGAAAGTTGGTCTGCGGCGCAGCCGGGATCAGCTCCAGATAGAGGTCGCCGTCTTCGTACTGCTTGCCGGCGTGGATGACCCGGTAATTGTCGACGGTCTCCACGGTGCCCACGGGCGTGCCCTGGCTGTCGGTGAGGGTCGCGGTGACGGCCTTGTCCAGCTTCTCCGGGTGAATGGCCACGTCCACGGTCTCGCCCGCCTCGACCGCAAGCCGGAAATAGTCGTAATCGAGCAGCCGCCCGAAAAAGACCGGCTGGCCGAGTGCGGCGGCGGTTGCGCGAGTGTCGTTCGGCTCATGCGCGTCATCGGTGGGCGCGGCCGGCAGGACCGAGTCCGTGAGCAGGCGCGCCTTGTCGTAATCCAGGTACGGATTGGCGGAGTGGCGGCCCACGGGCTCCCACATGAAGTGCGGCCGGCTCGTCGATGTCCAGGTGCCACCGATGATCGTCTCGCCGTCCATCTCCAGATCGTACTCGTAAGTATTCCGCCGCACAGCGGTGGACGTGGAATCCGGGGATTCCATGTCGCGGCCCAGGTACACGACGGTGGTGACCTGCCTGGTGCTGCCCACGTCAGTCCAGGTCATTTCGTAGCGATAGCAGGGAAAATTCCAGACCTGGGGCCCCGGGCTGGTCTCGATAATTATGGGTTTGGCCAGGTTCTTGATGAATTCCACCAGCGTCGTATGGAACAGGACGGGCGTGATGGGTTCCACCAGCGGGTTCTCGGGGAACACGCGGGCGGCGTCCCCCATGTGGGCTTCGGTCAGGAACGCCTTCTTGTCGCCCACCCGGAGATAGATGGCGTTGTATTCGCCGGGAACCGTCGGTTCCGCTTCCAGCACCGAGGCGGCGGCCCACCCATTGCAGTGACCGTACCAGTCGGCCCAGTCGGGGTCCTCCGGATCTTCCGGCGTTCCGTGGTATTGCAGCTCCCAGGTCCAGAGATCCTCCCGGGGGGGCTCGCCCAGGGCCAGGTTGTACTTGTCGAAGGGGGCGAAGAATCCTTCCCAGTCGGTGTAGGGAACACCGTACGGCTTGTTCGCCCGGCCGGTGGCCATGGCGGCATCGACATACGGCCACCAATGGCCGTTCCAGGCCTGGTAGGGAAGTTGGGCGGAATCGGAACCCGCCAGCAGGACGCCCGCGCCGATCATCACCATAACAAGCGTCAGAGTAGGCTTATTCCGCATGGGGCATTCCTCGGGGATGCCAGGCGACCAGGCGGGAAGTCCGGCCGGGGGAGCGGCATTCCAGCCACCAGGGCAGGTCGCGATCCCAGGTCATGCTTCGTTCGTCTCCCGGCGCCAGGGAATCGGTGATCCGGTACGTCAGCCAGGGCGTGGACACAGCGTGGCCTTCACCCGCGTCCCGGGCCGCCGGAGTGACGGCTTCGGGAGCACCGGCAGCGATCTCCAACTGCCGCCGCACTGCCTGCCGAGAGGCCAGCGGGGCGTCCCAGCTTACGGTTCGCCGGCTGTCCCACGCGGCTATGCCGGCGGCGCCGGCGCGGCCGACATAATCCAACGGGATGATGCCGAAGGGCATCAAGAACACGTCCGTCGGCTCCTCCGCCAGCACCGGAAAGGCGTGCCACGCGTCACGGAAATACTCCCGGACACTCACCGAGCCCAACCGGCCCGTGTCGGGTTGCAGCCGGAAATCGGCCTCGACCCGAAACTGTCCGTCGTGACTGCGCACCCGGACGTGCCACCACTCGCCCGCCGGGTCGGCGTCCCGCGCCACCACCTCGAACCACCACCGGGCGGTGATCGTGGCCGCCCCGGGCAGCCGCGGGTGGTAGACCGTCTCCACCTCCCAGGCCGGGCCGGCTGTGGCCGCGGCACATGGAACGGCGCCACCGGCCAGGATCATGCCCAGCATCAGGTGGACAAGCGCTGTATGAATCGAATGTTTCACCAAATCCTCGCGTTGTGGGGTCGGCATTTCTCCAGACGGACGGGTCGGCCAGATATACAGATGCGCCGGGAACTGGAATGGCGTAAGCTAAATACCCGGCGGCGGATCTTTCTTCTGTTTGTCGGCGGACGTCTCGCTCTTCGTCGCCGGCGCCGGCTTCGCCTTGTCGGCGGCGGCACCGGCGGCGGTCTTGAGCTTGTCTTCCGCTACGGGTTTGGTCTTTCCGTCGGCGGCCTGCTGGTCCGGCGCGGCGGCGCTGTCGGTCTTGGCCGTTTCGACCGGTTGTCCGGCCGCCGGCACCACTGCCTCGGGACTGCCGCTCACGGCCTCGGGCAGTGACGGACTCTGACCGTATTTCTGCCGGATCCGGTTGATCGCCTCCCGCTGTTTCTGGAGTTCGGCGTCGGTGCTGTCGCTCCTGGGCGCGGAAGCCGCCTCGGCGGCATGTTCCGCGCTCCGGTCAAACGGCGAGCGGCTGGCATGGACGCAGCGCCACACGTCCTCCTCCAGCAGCCACTGTTGACGGCTCAGGAGGTTGCTCATCTTGCGCCCCATCGCATGAATGTCACACCGAACCTCCACATGGGCCCGCTTGGGATCATTCGGATCAATCTGAATCTTGTCGATGGTGTAGCCGAGTATCCGGGTGTTGTTGCGGCGGATATAATCGACCATCGTCATTTCCTCCCGGCCGGCCCGGGTGAGCATGTCATAACAGATATCCAGTTTCCGTTCCTTCTTGGCGGTCCAGAACGATTCCACCCGGGCCTTCACCCGGGCTTCCGCCGATTCCGGCGCCGAAGCCGGCGGTTGAACGGCGTCCTGGGCCACTGCGCCGATCACCCCCATCGCGAAACATATCCATAACACTCCGCTGGCCAATCGTCTCATGGTCGCCTCATAAAAAACGGGTAGCATTTCACTGGAATGCTACCCGGTAGAATCTAAAAAAGAGGAGGCTCGCGCCTCCTCTTTCCCAGCAGTCTTACTTCTTGGTGCCTTTCTTGGCCCAGCCCGGCGCGCGGCCAGGCGTATCGTTCCAGACCTGGGCGCCGTCCACGTGACGGGCGGTGTAGCCGTAGGCCTGCTCGTAGTCGCCCATCAGAACGAACGCGTCGATCCCGGCCATGGCGCCGTCATCCTTGAAGCCGCCCGCATAGTTGGGCGGGTAATCCATATCAACAACCGTGTAGACAACGAGGCCGCTCATCGCTTCGTCGCCCCAGAGCGTATCGACGCCGGGAACGCTCGGCACGGCGGCCTGGAAATCCGGATCGGAGAGGTTGCGGAGCCACATCTCGTGCGCACCCAGCGGCGGCAGGATGATGGAGTACTCGTCGCCATCCTCTTCCCACATCCAGAAGATGCCGTCTTCAGTGGCCTGGGCGGCGTAGTTGGTCAGCGCCACACCGCACCACCAGTTGACTTCAGGATTGTTGACGGGAGCCAGGAAGGGGAACCACAGGTACAGGTCGTACTCAACCGGCTCGGGATCCGGCTCGAGGCAACCGTAGATGTAGGCAACCGTGAACGGCGGAGTCGCAGCCGGCTTGTAACCGCAGTTGTATCCGGCCGGCACATAGTCCACGGTCACTCTCAGTTCGAATACGTCGTCCGTGTAGAAGTTGAGAAGGCAGCAGGTGTTGATGTTGATCTCTTCGAGGTCCGCCAGGACGCAATATTTACCGTAATCGGGGTCAAAGGTGGTCCAGACAGTATCGAGGGGCAGATTAAACTCGATCTTTGAGCTGCTGATTCGCGTTCCGGGGAAGGGGCCAAGCTGTTCACCAAGCGGACCGAATATCCAGAATTGGCCGAAAGTGGTATCCGGAGGCGCGAGTGGCGGGAAATTCGGGAGCAAGTCCGTGCAGGTGTAGCCATCCTCATTGTAGGCAGTGGATGCCAGCGTGATGGTGATCTTGCCGCCCGGCTCGAAAGCATAGTAACCGGTGGGGCAGTCTTCCCAAATGGAGAACATGTGGCCCTTACCGAACTGGATGTCATAGGACTCGTTGATCCACAGAGTGCCGCCGGCGCAAGGGCCGGGCGTGAAATCCTGGTCCGGAGGAGGCGGGATGGGGCACACATGGACTTCGGGGGCTTCCATGCAGCCGCTGGTCCAGTTTTCGAACACGCACGGTTCACCCTTGCAGGGCCAGTCTAGGACGAGGTCGCAGACTTGGCCCGGTCCGCCCTTCTGGGCCAGAGACGGGTCGGAAGGATCGAAGTTCACGCTGTAGCGGGGTCCCAGCGAGCCATTCGGATCGGAGAAATAGACAGACAGACCCACGCGCCAGAAGTCGTCGTACGCGAATTCGGTAGCGGACGTCGCGAAGTTCAGGCAGAGAATCGTGTCTTCTTGATAGTAAGCGCCGGCGTCGAGCGCGCCGTCGCCGTCGCAATCCCGCTGCACCGCGGCGACACCCTCAAAATTGTTGAAGGGGACGTTGGTGCTGGGAGTGGCACAGGCCGGGGTGCCGATGGTGCACCGCAGACGATCGGTGGCCGACAACTGCAAATCACTCATGTCCCTCAGGAAAAGCAGGTCCACAAAATCCGGCTCGGCCCGGACCACACGAATGGCCGTGTAATCAATGGGCAAAATCGGGGCGCCGGCATCGATTTCCCACGCCACAGGGATCCAGGTGCCGGTGGGGCTGAGGGTGCCCACGTTGTGTGTACCCAGCTTGACGAGCTTGATGTTTTTGGACATCTGGATGCGGACCAGGAAGTACCCTTCGGTATCCGGCCACACATCCGCTTCATCGATGAATTCAGGGGCGGAAAAGATCAGACGGAAGGATCCAGCTCTCTCCAGCGTGCCATCGGGGTTGACCAGCGGGGTCGTGGTTTGGACTGTGATAACAGCCATGGACCAGACGGCCAGCAGAGAGATGATGGAGAGGGTCGCGAACAGCTTCAAATGTTTCATTGAGCAAACCTCCATCGGTTGAGATTAATAAAGTTTTGAAAAAAAACGGTTTGTCGATTTTCTGCGCGTAACATGTCAGAGTATAGAGTGAAAGGAAAGCAAAAAGTTGCTAAGATTTTTTGTCTCCGCCCAGGACTATGGATTGCGGACAGGGCCATATTAGTGAAAACCCCATTGCCTGTCAACAGACTTTTTTGTCGCGTCGGCATATTTCCCCGCTAAATATTCGTTTTTTGTGACAGAATTCACGAAATCTCACGGTATCTCCGCCGTGCTCTGTCTCACGGTGTCCGCAGCCGGTTCAACAGGGCTGCGGCGTTCTCCCGGTCGGGCGCGGGCAGGCCCAGCTCCAGCGCCCGCGTCAGATGTCCGGCGATGCGGTCGGCGGGCGCGTCCTGGCGGGCCAGCAGCATCGCCAGGTTGTACCAGGCCTGGGCGAAATCCGGGCGGATCCGGATCGCCTCCTCGAGGCACCGCCGGCACTCATCGAGCCGGCCCTGCTCGGCGTGAACGGCGGCCAGGTTGGACCAGGCCATGTGGTTCTGCGGATCGTCCGCCACCGCGCGCCGGTACCAGCGGGCGGCATCGTCCCACCGCCCGGTGCGGGCGTACAGGTTCCCCAGGTCGTTGTAGAACATGTCGGCCAGCGCCCCGAACCGGCTGCCGCCGAGAAACAGGTCGATAGCCTTCTGGTACTCGCCGCGGGTCTCGTAGATGTGCCCGAGCTGGCGATAGGTGGTCAGGTACATGGCCAGATCGCGCTGGACGTACTCTCCGCGTTTCCGTTTCTGGACCTGAGCCAGACGACGGCGCTCGGCGGCGGAGAGCTGCTCCCGCTCGAACAGCGGAGGCACCGCCAGAATCCGCTCCAGATAGGTCGCCGCCCGGTCGTTCTCGCCCCGGTCCAAATGGTGCTCGGCCAGCACCCGGTTGGCGCGGACGCAGCGGGGCGCCTTGGCCGCCGTGTCGGCGAACAGCGAGACGTTGTCGCGGTACACGGGGTTGTGGACCAGCAGCACCACTGTCAGGAAGACCACTGCGCCGGCGCCCGCCGCCCACGCCAGCCGGCGGTTCCGCCCGTGGAGCCACGCCAGTCCAAGGCCGCCCAGGGCGCAGGCGCCGAGCGACGGCAGCAGCAGGTAGTGTTCCGCCAGCAGCTCGTGATGGGGGACGAGATGAGACATGGGCAAGATGGCCACAAAAAACCAGAGGCCCCAGAACGCCGCCTGGCGGCGGCCGGTGGCGGCGAGCCAGACCAGCGCGGCCAGGAGCGCGGCGACGAACACCGCCGCGGCCAAGCCCAGCGGATCCGCCCAGGTGTAGGCGATGGGAAACCCGTCGTACGAATAATCGGCCCGCAGGGTGACCGGCAACACCATCAGCCAGAGGTCGTACACCAGCACCTTCGCCACCGTCAGCAGGTTGGTGGCGAAGCTGCCGCCCCACCAGCCCAGCTTGGCGCTCGGGGCGGTCAGAAACACCTTGTAGAAAGCCAGGCCGGCGCCCAGTGCCGCGATGGGGAGCCAGTACCACCAACCGCGGCGCAGGGTGCGGCGGACACCCGCGCCCATCCGCCGCCAGGGTCCGCCCTCGGCCGCCGCCGTCTCCTCGATCCACTCGTACAGGAAGATGAGCGCCGGCACCACGATGCCCAGCTCCTTGGCCATGAACGCCAGCAGGAAGCCGGCCAGCACCGCCGCCCACCACCAGGCGCGGCGGGTCCGGCGGAACTGCAGGTAGGCCCAGAACGCCACCAGGACAAACAGCGCCGACAGCAGATCCCGGCGCCCGGAGATGTAGGTGACCGCGTCCACGTGAACCGGGTGCACCGCAAAGAGCCCCAGGGCCGCCAGCGCCGCGCCGTCGCCCAGGCCCGCCGCGCGGAGCACCCGCCAGGCCGCCACCAGCAGCAGCGCGAACCAGACCAGGTTGGACAGATGAAACACGAACGGGTCCATGCCCCCCAGGGCGTGATCCAGCGCGTAGCTCAACGTGCGCAGCGGGCGGTAGGCGACACCCTGCACGGTCGCCCGGGCGGCCTGCGCCAGCGACTGGACGGCCGGGTTGTTCTTGACCAGCGCGAAATCGTCGAAGACAAAATCGTACTCCAGGCCGGGCGCGTACAGCAGGACGCCCGCCAGGATGATGAAGGCGGCCCACCCGCCCGCGCCGACGGCCGGCCGGGCCGGCGCCGCCGTCGGTTGCGGCGCCGGACGATCCGGCCGCTTCCGGCGGTCGGGCTTACTTCCCTTTCCCGCCGCCATCGCGCGGCACGACCTTGCAGGAGATGTTCAGCCACACGTCTTCGACATCGGTGACGATGTGCAGGTTCCCGTCACACATGTCCGGGGGCAGGCCGTCCTTGAGGGTGAGCTCGATGACCGCGGTCTCGCCCGCCGCCTGAACCACCGTCACGACAAAATAGTCCCGCGACGGCTCCGCGCGCAGCACCTTCAGCGGCTGGCCGTCCCGGCGGGCGACGGTGATCCGGCGCACCGGCGCCCGGTCGCCCTCACGAACCCAGAAGTTGACCCGGCCTGGCGTCAGCCGCAGCGGCGAGGATTTCTGGAAGTAGACCGGCAACTGGAGCAGCGGGAAATCCTGGCTGTTCGATTCCACGAACAGCGTCGCGACGCGGCGGAACTCGGCCCCCGGGGGAAGGCGGAACAGAACCTCCCAATCCTTCCCGGGGAGCGCCCGCCATTCGGCCTGGAGGAAGCCGGCGGGGTCGTACACGCGCTTCGGCTGGATTCCATCCGCGACCCGGAAGGTGATCCGGCCCTGGAAATCGGGCGCCACCGGCCAGTCCAGGGTGAGCGTCCGCGGGCTCCACTCGATGTCCCCCTTCACTGAGGCAGTGACGTACAGCGTGGTTTTCGGCGTGGCCGGATCGTCCGTGGTGAGATCGATGCTCTTCGACACATCCTCCGGCAGGTTGCCCGCGGTGTATTTGATCGACAGGTGGGACTGGCCTCCCGGCGGGACGATCCGGTCGGTCAGGCGGGTCACGGTGCAGCCGCAGTGCGCCTTCACGCTGAGGATGCGCAGGGGGGCGTCGCCGGTGTTCAGGATGACGAATCGGCCCGGCGTGACGGAATTGGGGCGCACGACGCCGAGATCCAGAGTCTGGTTCATCACCTCGAACCGCGGGGTCCCGGCGGCGACGTGAGCCAGGCACAGGCCCCCGATCAGAACCAGTAGCGGCCAGCGGCGCATCAGCGGCCTCCGGTTGGGCCGGCCGGCGCCGGGGTGGCGGCCGCGTCGCCGATCCGGGCGCGCACCGGAACGGCCAGATGCCGGGCGCCCATCCGGACGGTCACCGTGGCGTTGCACAGCCCGGCCGGCGCCTTGGCATCGATGACGATCTTCACCACGTTGGCCGCCTCGCCGTTGCGGACCACCTCGGCCCGGACGAACGGATTGCTGGACTCGGTGGCGGTGATCTGGAAGGCGACGCCCTTGTTGCTCTTGACGATGACGTCGCGGGTGGCTTCAGCGCCCGCCTTCAGTCCGTACATCATGAGCCGGGCCGGAACGACGGCGAACTCCTCCTGGAACTTGATGTAGACTGGAAGCTGGATGACCGGGAAACTTTCGCTGTTGGTCTTGGCCCGGACGGTGGAGTTGAGATAGCCGCGGTGGTCGGCCTTGACCTGCTCCGGCACGAAGGCCACCTTGAGCTCGAAGCGCCCGTCGTCGGTCCGCCGCCAGTCGCAGCGGAGGAACGGATCATCGGCCTTCAGATCGGTCAGCTTGAACGCGTCGGGATCCTTGGCCATGAAGAAGACCGACGCCTCGGCCGCCGCGTCAACCGGAATATTGTCGAACCGGATGTAGGACGGGTTGAATTCCAGATCGGTCTTGATCGCCGCCCGGATCGTGAGCACCGATTCCGCCTGTTCCGGATCGTTCGAATACACCAGGATCTTCTTTTCGGACATGCCCGCGGCCCGCCCGGCATGGTAGGTGACCTTGATGACCGACGACTCGCCCGGCGCCAGCAGCTTCTTGCTCGGCGCGACCGCGGTGCAGCCGCAGGTGGACTGCACTTTAGTGATTTCGAGAATGGCATCACCGGTGTTGGTGAAGGCGAACTCGTGGGTGACTTCGTCGTTCGGCTTGAGCTCGCCGAAATTGTGGACGGGCTGCGCGAACACGATCTTGGGCGTCCCCGTGGCCGTCGCCGGCGACTCGCTCTGGCCCAGGGCGCCGGATCCCAGCGCCAGCAGGACGACGAGCCCCGGCATGATGGCACGCAACAGGTTCATGTGGCCTCCTTACTTGATCCCGGACGTGAACGTCGTGGAATCGGTGGAACGGAATACATTATCCATTTTCAGCCGGCGGTTCAACTGAATTCGCATCGGCCGGCCCAGCGGCTTGCGCTGGCCAACGGCCCCGCGATCCGGTATAGTGGATGAACGGAGCCGGCGCCGGCGATTCATGCGATATATAGATGACGGAAGCATCCGGATGGACGAACCGCGATCACCCGATGTAGCCCCACCACGCGTCAGCGTCGTCATCCCGTCCTACCGCAGCGGCCGAACGCTGGGGGACGTGCTGGCCGCGCTCCACCACGAACTGGCCGGGGTGGCCCACGAGATCGTCGTGGCGGACGGCGCCGCCCGCGGCGACGCGACCGCCGCCGCCCGGCCCTACCCGACGGTCCGGGTCGTGGAGCGGACGGAGCGGCTCTCCTGCGGGGACGCCCGCAATTCGGGCGCCGCCGCGGCCCGCGGCGACCGGATCCTGTTTCTCGACGCCGACTGCGTCCCCGGGCCGGGCTGGGGTCGCGTGCTGGCGCGGCTGCTCGACGAGGCGCCGGCTGTCATCTCCGGAGTGATGGCCAACGGGACGCCCCGCTCGTGGGCGGGCTCGCTGCAGTACTGGGCGGAGTTCTCGCGGTTCGTCCCCTCCGGCCGGCCCGGCCACCGCCAGTTCCTGCCGTCGTTCCAGCTGCTGATCCCGCGGGAGCACCTCGCCGCCCTCCCGCCCTACGCGCCCGATTTCATCCTCGCCGAAGACATCCTGTTCTCCGCCCACATCACCCGCGCGGGGCTCCCGGCGCGCTTCGAGCCGGATCTCGTCGCCGCCCACCGCAACAAGGAGCGGCTGCCCGATGTGCTGCGCCACCTGTACCAGCTCGGCTTCGGCAGCGGGCGCACCCGCCGCCTGTACCCCGGTCTCCAAAAGGCGGCCGTGCGCTACGTCCCGTTCCTCGCGCCGGCCGTGCTGGCCTATTCCTGGGCCGGACTCGCCTGGCGGATGATCACGGCCCGGCCCAATCCGGGCTGGCGGACGCCGGTGCTCCTGGCCCTGGCGGTCCCGGGCCTGGCATGCTGGCACGCCTGATTCTGGGTGGGGCTGTACTTTCCCCGGAAGACCCAGTGGCCGTACCGCCGGCTCATGGGCATTTCCCGCTGACCCCGCCACGGGCGGCCCGCCGGCGTCTCCCCGGGACTGCGATCCCGACGGCCTGACCATTCGCGCTGGATTTACCCGTCGAACCGGTTTATCTTGAGGCCGTGGCCAACAAACGGACCCCCCCGCCCCGTCACCGCATGCTCGATTTCATCGCCGACCCGTTCGGGGGGCGGAAGCGCGACACCAAGGGCGTGCGGCGTGTGGTTTTCGGCCTGAACGCCCGCCTGACGACGCTCCTGACGCTGCTGCTGCTGACGCTGCTGGCGGGCGCGGCCGCGGTGATCTACTGGGCCGAGACTCCGGCCGCGCGGCAGTCGGCGGCGGAGCTGGAGCGGATCGGGCTGCTGCCCGTCCGCTGGCTGTCGCTGTTCGTGGCCGCGGCGGCGATCGCCGGCGGAGCGGGGCTGCTCCTGTTCTCCGGCTACATCCGCGGCGTGGTCCGGCGCCTGCGCCGGGTCCAGGCGGCGGCGCTCGCCATCGGCAACGGCGATTACGACGCGCGCATCGAGCTGGCGGGTCGCGACGAGGTGGGCCAGTTGGCCGACGTCCTGAACAGCATGGCGGCGGAGCTGAAGGAGAAGGACGCGCTCAAGCGGGAAAAGGGGACCATGGAGAAATTCATCTCCCAGTCCACCCGGACGATGATCCAGAAATCGGGCAAGGACGGCGAGGCGGTGAATCTCGGCGAATGCCAGGAGATCGACCTCAGCTTTCTGTTCGCCGACGTCCGGGGCTTCACCGCTTTCGCCGAAGCCCATCACCCCATGGAGGTCATGGCCACCCTCAACGCCTACTTCGACCTGCAGTACCAGGCCATCCGGAGCCACAGCGGCGACGTGGACGACTACGTGGGCGACCAGGTGATGGCCCATTTCGGCGGCAGCGCCCGGGGCGGCCACCGGATGCGGGTGTGCCGCGCGGCGGTGGCCATCCAGGAATCGATCCGCCGGCTCAACCGGGAGCGGCGGAAGAACGGGCTGCCCGTGTTCGAGGTGGGGATCGGCGTGCACTCCGGCCGGGTGGTCACCGGCACCATCGGCGCGTCGAAACGGATGGACTTCGCCTGCGTCGGCGACGCGGTGAACACCGCCGCCCGCCTCTGCGGCGCGGCCGCGCCGGGCGAGATCCTCGTCTCGAAGGCCCATGCGGCCGGCCTCGGCGACGCGGTGCGTCTCGGCCGCGCCGGCACCATCCGGCTCAGGGGGAAGCAGGAGCCGCTGGCGGTCTGCGAGCTGCTCGACGCCGGGGAAGGACGGCGATAGAGGGGTGAATGGGTGAATGGGTCTGAGGATTCGTGTCCGTAATCGTAATTCGTAATCGTAATTCGTAATCGTGATCGTAATCGAGGCTCGTTCCCGATTTTCTGATTTCGGATATCGGCCTTCGGACATCGGATATCGGACCTGGGACCTGGGTTCCGGGCCCTGGATCAGAGAATCCGGCTCATGATGCCCACACCTGCGAACATTCAAACCTTTAAACCTTCATCTATGAGAAGAGCGCTCCCGTCAAGACAAAAAACACCCTTCCCCTGGAGAGGGGCGCGTTCTGTCTGGACGTGGTGATTGCTTCCGGAGTCACAGACCATATTGCTCCTGTCTACCAATCTGTATGCGGCCGGCAGTCCGTCTTCATGAGATCGAGCGGGTCACGTAACGTGTCGTGCCCGGCCACGATCAATCATCTAATCGGGCCCGTGAGGCCACATGAAGAACCATGCGCACTGTTCCCGCGGGCGGGAACAGACGGGGCGTCGAATCAAACGTCGGGCATGCAGGCCCATGAAAGTTGCCGGACCACCCCGCTGCGATGCCAGGCCGTCGGGGAGGCGGATGCCGGTTCATGGGCGAGTCCGCCTCCGCTGTTGGTCGCGTTGCGATTCAGATTGCAAAGATCATCGGGCGAGCCGGCTCCGCTCCAGTCGCTGCTGCTGGCCGCGCCGGCAGAACTCGGCGTAGTCGATGCCGTCGCGCAGCATGATCCAGGCCCGGACCAGCAATCGGCGGGCAATGGCGGTCACCGCCTTGGGTCGGCCGCGGCGGAAGCCCAGCTGCTTGAAGATCCGACTCAACTCCGGATCATGCCGGCTGGCCGTGTGCGCCGCCTCCACCAGCAGGAACCGCAGCAGCCGCGAGCCGGCCTTGGTGATCCCGCCGGTGCCCGTGCGGTCACCCGACGAGCGCTCCCGCGGCTCCAGCCCGGCATACGCCACCACCTGCCGCGACCGCTGAAACCGCTCCACCGGCGCCAGCGTGTGCACCAGCGCCAACGCGGTCAGCCGCCCGATTCCCGGATGGGTGCGCAGCCGCACCACCTGCGGGTCCGTCCCGGCCAGCGCCTCCAGCTCCGTCTCCAGCCCCGCGATCCGCTGGCTCAGGTACGCCTCCAGCGCCGCCAGTTCGTCCCGCTTCCGGTCCAACGCGGCACTGCCCAAGGTGTGCGCCTGCAGGCTGGCGATCTGCCGCACGCCCAGCCGCTGCTTCTTGACCCGGCCCACCATAAAGGCCACGGCCTTGAGCCCGTTGCGCGCCATGGTCCGCATCTTCACCAGCTGGTGCCGCAGCCGCAGCAAGGTCAACGCGTCCACCGCCGCCGGCTCGCGTCGCCACACCCGCGGAAACCGCTCCTGCTGCAGCAGCGCCAGAATCCCCCGGGAATCCGAGGCGTCATTCTTGCGCCGCTCGCCGATCTGCCGCCGGATCTTGATCGTGTCCCCATGCCACACCGTGTAGCCCAGACCTTCCACCAGCCGCTCGAACCACAAGCTGCACGAACTCGCTTCCAGGCCGATCACCGTCGCCGGGCCACCCACCTGCTGGTAAAACGCCCGCACCACCGCCACGTCCTCATGGCGCAGTCGCACCGTCTCCGTCTCGCCCGTTCCGGGGTTCACCCAACTCACCACCTGGCTCCTTGGATGAAAATCGACTCCGAGGTACAATGGTGTTGTCATTGTGTGCGCTCCTTTTGGCGTCGTGACCCCGGGAGCAATCACCCACGAGATTATATCTCGTGTCTCGGTGGCGCTAAAAGGAGCGCTCTTCTCATCACATCAAACAGCTCGATTACGATCACGATTACGATC
>Ga0209096_1002296_pt1 | contig 18802 bp, 17 predicted proteins | sample AD_UKC034_MetaG_FD_184407 | JGI IMG/M metagenome (GOLD analysis project Ga0209096, IMG submission 184407) | Active sludge microbial communities of municipal wastewater-treating anaerobic digesters from USA - AD_UKC034_MetaG (SPAdes) (version 2) | ecosystem: Engineered > Bioreactor > Anaerobic >... | reverse complement strand
CCGAATACAGAACGCAAGCCCAAAATCGACCCGGCGAGCAAAAACCGATAGTCAAGGTAGCGGGGCCTCCGGAAAAGCCGCTCCTACGGCCGTTCTACGCGCCCTCCCCCCAGTGTCTGAATCACAGCTGGGCAGGGGGCAGGGGGGGGGGAATGCTCCTTGACAGTCCGCAACCGATTGGCGAGAAGGGAACCGTGCTGCGCAGGACTTGGAGATGTGCCTATGGGTCTGTTCAAACCGGTTTCCCTCTACTTGGCCATCCGAAAGGAAGGTGAGCGTTCGGCCACTGAAGACTCCCTGGTGCTCGATGGCTTCGATCCCTCAAGCTTCTCCAGTGCGGCGGCGTTGTGGGCCAGATTCCAGGAACGTCCGGCACGGATGGTGATCACCGACCGGCGGTTCGGTGACGATTTCACGGGCATCGATCTCACACGGGCCATACGCACGAAGTTCGCGTTACCCTACGTCTTTGTCGTCGTGATGAGCAGCCTGAGTCGCTTGAACGAGATCGAGGAGGGATTGGCTGCCGGGGTTGACGATTACCTGATCAAACCGCACAATCGCTTCCAGCTACGCTCGCGCATTGCTGTGGGGCTGCGCTGGCTCACCTATATCGACTCGCTCCACGCCCAGGCCGGCAACCAGAGCGAGCCAAAGGCCCCCGTGGGCAAGCGGGCGGCGTCCTCCCCCCGCCGGGTCTGAGGACCGCACGCCTCGGGCTCCGGTGCCATCCAGCCGGCGCGGACACTCGATGCAAGTACGAAGGGATGAACCATGGGCACCGTGAGCGAGTGTCGTGTCTCAACACGGTCTGGTGTATCGTCGTACCCAAGCGTGGGACAGTGGGGTATTCGTAAGCCTGAGGGCTCGACTTGGTCTGCGGTGCGTCTCGTTAGGCGTTAGGAACGCCGCCACCCATGACGATGAGAATCACCCTGCATGGTGCCGCGGGCGAGGTTACCGGCTCGGCCTATCTGGTTGAGACTAGGCACGCGCGCATCCTGGTGGATTTCGGTATGTTCCAGGGCGGCGCGCGACTCGAAGCTCGGAACCGTCTGCCCGTTGGGCTCTGTCCCAAGCGTCTTCACGCCGTCTTGGTTACCCACGCGCATCTGGACCACGTGGGGCGTCTGCCGCTGCTGGTGCGAGGCGGCTTCGCGGGTCACATTCACGCTACGAATGCCACGCGCGACCTCGCCGCGCTGATCCTGCGCGATTCAGCGAAGGTACAGTCTTACGACGTCGCGCGACAGAATCGTAAGCGCGAGCGGTTGGGCAAGCCGCCCCTTAAACCGCTCTACGGTGCCCGTGACGTGGAGCAGACCATGGCACGCTTCCGTGACGTTGAGTTCGGCCAGGCCTTCGAGCCCGCACCCGGCATCACAGCCCGCTACGCCATTGCCGGGCACATGCTTGGTTCGGCCAGTATCCAGTTGAGCGTTCGGGAAGGCGGGAAGACCAAGACGGTTGTCTTCTCCGGCGATCTGGGCCCTCCCCACCTGGCCATTGTGCGGGATGCGGTTCCATTCGAACACGCCGACCTGGTTTTCCTGGAGTCCACGTACGGCGACCGCGACAACAAGCCGATGCCGGAGACGCTCGCCGAGTTTCGTGCCATCATCGAGGACGCGGCAGAACGGAGAGCGCGCATCCTCGTGCCCGCATTTGCCGTGGGGCGCACCCAGCAGATTCTCTATCACGTGGACGAGTTGTTCTGCGCCGGCTTGGTGCGCCCCTTTCCGGTCTTTCTGGACAGTCCGATGGCCATTGAAGCGACCAGGATCTACCGCCGGCACCCGGACCTGTTCGACGCCGACGCCAGGGTATTGGGGCGTGCGTGTGAGATCGCCCGCCGCCAGCGGCACGTGAGACCGACGCCTGCGGCCGAGGATTCCATGAAGCTCAATGACGTGCCCGGGCCTTGCCTGATCATGGCCGGCTCGGGCATGTGCAATGCCGGGCGCATTCTCCACCACCTCAAGCACGGATTGTGGCAGCCGGACACGGTGGTCATCATCGTTGGCTACCAAGGCGTGGGCTCGCTGGGACGCCGCCTCGTTGAGGGCGAAGCGTCGGTGAGGATCCTCGGGGAGCGGGTGGCCGTCAAGGCGCACATTCATACACTCAACGGCTTCAGCGCCCACGCGGGCCAAAGCGCCCTGCTCGAGTGGATCGGCCATCTTGCCTCGGCGAGGCCCCGCGTGGTGCTCACCCACGGCGAAGAACGCGGACGCGAGCCGCTCGCCCGACTCATCCGCGAACGCCATGGACTGAAACCGCGGTTGCCGATGCAGGGGGAGAGCGTGACGCTTTGAATGTCCCCGTGAAGTCCAGGCCTCGTCCACGCTGTCCCTCGGGACATGAGGCCATCCATGCGCTGCGGCAGGAGGACTTGCGGACGTGAAGGCGGATCAAGCCATTCTGTTCGGCCTGTTGGGTGTTGTGTTCGTGCTGCTGATCTGGGGACGATGGCGGTATGACCTGGTGGCGTTCCTGGCGTTGACCATGGCGCTGCTGACCGGGGTCGTGCCGCCCGACCAGGCCTTTGTGGGGTTCGGGCATCCGGCGACCGTGATCGTGGCCATGGTGCTCATCGTCAGCCGGGCGCTCTGTAACGCCGGGGTCGTCGAACTCGTCGCACGCCATTTCTTGAATGGGACGCAACGGTTGGCGGCGCACATCGGGACCATGGCGGGGTTGGCGGCGGCCCTCTCGGCATTCATGAACAACGTTGCAGCGCTGGCTCTCCTCATGCCGGTAGACCTGGAGGCCGCGGCCAAGGGCAAGCGCAGCCCCGCTCTGACGCTCATGCCCCTGTCGTTCGCGACCATTCTGGGCGGCATGATCACGCTCATTGGGACGCCGCCGAACATCGTGATCGCCGCCTTCCGCAAGGACGCCGTGGGCGAGTCGTTCGGCATGTTCGACTTCACCCCGGTGGGTTTGGCTTGTGCGGTGGTGGGCGTTCTCTTCGTGGCCACCTTGGGTTGGCGGTGGATTCCTGCTCCCCGGAGGGAGCACAACACCGCGAAGGAACTGTTTGATCTCGAGGGCTACGTCGCGGAGCTGAAGGTGCCTGAGGGCTCGGCGGTGGTGGGCAAGCGTGTTCGCGAGTTGGACGACGCGGCGGAGGAGCAAGGCTGCGAGATCGTGGGAGTGATCCGGCGCGGCCACCGCCTGCCCGGGCTGGCCCGGGGCGTCGAGCTGGCGAAGGGTGACGTTCTTGTGCTGCAGGCCAAGCCTGAAGGCATTGATAAGCTGGTTGGCGCGCTGGGTCTCGAGTACACGCGGGCGGATCGAGGTCGCGGACCCTTGACGGGGGAGGACCTGTCTCTGCTTGAGGTGGTCGTGCCGCCGGGGGCACGGATCGCGGGGCGCTCGGCGCTTTCGTTGCGGCTGCTGTATGACCACGGTGTCACGCTGCTGGGGGTTTCCCGTCAAGGGGTCCGGTTTACCGAGCGCGTGCGCAAATTGGAGATTCAACCGGGCGACGTGTTGCTTCTGCTGGGCCCGCGCGAACAGTTGCCCGACACCGCAAGTTGGCTGGGTGGACTGCCCCTCGCCGAGCGGGGACTGCAGGTCCTGCAGCGTCGCAAGGCCGGCCTGGCCCTGGCCGTGTTCGGGACCGCGGTGGTGCTCGCGAGCCTCGGCCTGCTGAAGCTGACTGTGGCTCTGGCAAGCGCGGTGGGCGTGCTCGTGGCGGCCAATGTGGTCCCGATACGCCAGGTGTACGAGTCAATCGAGTGGTCGGTCATCGTGCTCCTCGGTTCGATGATTCCCCTGGGGATGGCGCTGGAGCAGACCGGGGGCACCGCCCTGATCGCCCACCAGTTGGTAGCAGCGGCTTCGGGGCTGCCACCGTCGGTCGTGTTGCTCGCGCTGGTGGTGGTCACCATGACGCTCTCGGATGTCCTCAACAACACGGCCACCGCGGTGATTGCGGCCCCGATCGCAGTGGATATCGCCCGCCAGTTGAAGGTCAGCCCGGATCCCTTTCTCATGGGGGTGGCGGTCGCTGCCTCCTGTGCCTTTCTCACACCGATCGGGCACAAGAACAACACGCTGATCCTGGGGCCTGGCGGTTATCGGTTCGGCGACTATTGGCGGATGGGACTGCCGTTGGAGATCCTCATCGTCCTGGTCTCGATCCCCATGATACTCTGGGTGTGGCCGCTGACGCCTCCTGGCCAATGAACCGTGATGGGCCGCGGTGCGCCGGGTGGAAGCGGGGCCTCCATCGACAGCCGACCGTATGGCGGGGGGGGCTGAGGCCGCGGGTCGGTGCCGTGGCAGGCGTCGCGTCGACGGCGAAGGTGGCGCGTCATGGTGCGACCCTGGTTTGCGAAACCGCCAGCCTATCGATCGCGCCCCGTGACAGCGGCGCGGGATGCAGCGCTCCTTCGCTCCAGAGGGCAAGGGTGCTGGTGCGCGATGGAGAGTTCGGACGCTCGGACTGGTCGATGGGGAGGAGGCTCTGGGCTTGGTCGGGATCGTGCATGGGCACCCATTGCGTGTAGGACTGTGCGGTTTGGCATCCGATCGTTCCGCCGTCGATCGCGTGGAGGGCTGGCAAGGGCACCGCGAGGCTGTCATCCAGGGCCGGGAACCCGTCCAAGCTTTCGTAGTAGCCAAGGCGCTGTCGCCGGACCGCCTCCCGGGCCCACCACCGGCCCGACCGATCGCCCGCCACGTAGGCGAGCCGTTCCCCCACCGGCTTGAGGCTTCCCAGGTAGTGATGGGCCTTGAGAAGCCGTTGCAGGCGGGGCCACTCCGAGCGCTCCGCCAGACGCACACACACCTCACGCACCAGTTGTTGTTGAGCTTCGTCCGGTAATCGCGTCGGTTTCGACATGCCCACGGCGTAAATCGTCGCGAGCCGATTGTCCCGACAAATCTCTAACCCCACGCTCCCTCAATCACTTAGCGCTGTCCACGAATTGGCCCTGTTGGCCCCCGAACCACGCGCCCGCGCCTGCGCCGAACGCGCCGCCCAAGCGGTCAGAGCCGCCGCTGCCGCCGCAGCCGAATGACCGGGTTGGCGCGAGAAAAAGGCCGCATCCACACCATTTGGTATTGACATTGCCGCGTTGATGGGGGCCGAATGCTTTTAATCGAAACAGTGATTTCCCCTCGCGAACCATGGCCCGGCGCTGCCAGCCTTGGGCAGTGTCAGTCTGCGTGAGTGGTTCTTGTTCCAAAGCGGGTTGATGGGCGGGCCCACGGTGAGGTGAGGCGATTCGACCAACGAGTTTAACCAACCAGAAGCAATGACCATGAAAACACGCATCCTGACCGTCGTTGTCGGCCTCGCCCTCACGAGCGTCGCCTCTGGCGCCATCGTCGTCCCCGGCGCCGACGGCTCGGACGGGGTTCTCAACATCGCCGCCGACACGGTGATCGACCTGTCGAAGGCCGTGACCGGCAATTGGGACGGCAACAACAGCGCCAACGAGGGGAAAGGCATCTATGATCCCGACAAGTGGGCGGTCGTGTTCAAGTATTCCAGCGTCACCGTCGCGTCGGGAAGCACCGTGACCTTCAAGAACCACCCGAGCCGCGCGCCGGTCGTCTGGTTGGTGAGCGGGGATGTCACGATCGACGGCACGGTGAGTGTGGCCGGCAACCGGAACGTGGCCCCGCCGGGATTGGCCGAACCGGGGCCAGGCGGGTTCCGCGGCGCCACCGGTGATTACTCGACCGGTGTCGCTTCCAGCGCGGGCTTCGGTCCCGGGGGGGGGGCCAGAGTGGCCAAAGGAGGCAGCTACGGCACCAGTCCGGCCGGCGAACCCCCCGCCTACGGCAATCCGTCGTTGATCCCGTTGATCGGCGGCTCCGGCGGTTCCGGTTCCGATGGTGTCGGCGGTGGCGCCGGCGGTGGCGCGTTGTTGATCGCCTGCACGCAGACGATCACGCTCAACGGCGGCATCTCCGCTGCAGGCGGGGCGGGGGCCTCCTACTACTACAGCAACACGACCGGGGGTGGCAGCGGCGGCGGGGTGAGGTTGGTGTGTTCGACCTTGGCGGGCACCGGCTCGTGCCAGGCCTTGGCGGGCACGGGGGGCGCGAATGCCGCCGCCGGCCTGGGCCGGATCCGTCTGGAACGTGTGGTCAACGCGAACACCTTGCAGGTGGTGCCGGATCCCAGCATCGTGCCGCTGACGGAAGGTGCCACCGCGCTGTTGTGGCCGCCCGCCGGGGCACCGGAGGTGCGTGTGGTTTCGATCGGCGGCGTCGCGGCCCCGGCCGACCCGCGGGCGTCGTTCGGCACCGAAGGGGCGGACGTGGCGTTGCCCCAAACCGCAACCACGGAGGTGTTGGTGGAGACCACCAACGTGGAACAGGCTTCGCAAGTCCAGGTGCGGGTGACCCCGCGCCACAGCGCGAACTACACTGCTGTCAATGCCACCGTTGACAGCGTGGTCAGCACCGATCCCTTGGTGATCCGGTGGGTGGCGTCGGTGCCGGTCCGCAACGGCTTCTCCGCCGTCCAAGTGAAGGTGGTGCGCCCGTGAGCGGAGCGCGCGCCCGCCCCACCCCCCCGAACCCCGGCGCCTTTCCGGCATGAATGGAATCTGCCGCGTCTGCTTGGTCGCAGGAGCAGCGGTCGCGTTGACCGCCGCGCCCGTCGGTGCGCAAGACCAGGTGCTGGTGCGCGAACTCGCCTCGCGCGAGCATGCGGTCCACGTCGGCGGGGTTGAGGCCACGCCAACCCGTGAACTCGCGTCGCGGGAGCTTTCGATCAGCATCGAGAACGGTGCCGGCGATTTCGCCCAGGCGATCTCCCGTGAGGTCGATGTCGCGGTCGACCGCGATGGGGCCCCGCCGGCGATCCCCCAGCTCGTGCTGACGGTCTCGCCCACCGGCGATTCGACCGCGTTGGATTGGAGCAGCTACAATCAGTGGGCGGTGGGCGACATCGTGCGGTTCAATATCTACCTGAGCGACGGCGGGCCGTTTGCCGACGTGGGCGGAATGACGCCCCTCCGGAGCGTCGGCGGCGGGACGATCGGGGTGACGCTCGACGGGCTGACGCCCTACTGCGACCACTACTTCGCCGTGGTGGCGGTGGATGCCATGGGCAACATGAATCCGTTGGTGACCTATTCGGCCGCCTACGTCCTCGGCGGCGAGTTGGTTTCGCGGGAGTTCTCGTTGTCTTCCGGCGCGGAGCCCGAGCCACCGTATCGGGGGGTGGTGTCGCGCGAATACGATCTGGCGGTGGTGACTCCGGAAGCCCCACCGGCGATCACCAGCCTTGCCGCCAGCGCGAGCCCCTTGGGCGACACCGCCACCCTCGACTGGGGCGGCTACAACCAGTGGGCCGTGGGCGACATCGTGCGCTTCGAGGTGTACCTGTCGGACGACGGGCCGATCGAGGACGTGGGCGGAATGACGCCGCTGGTCACAGTGGGGGCGGGCGCGACTTCGGTCGTGTTGCAGGGCTTGGTGCAGAACAGCGACCATTACTTCGCGGTGGTGCCGGTGGACGCCTTGGGCAACCGGGAAACGCAGGTGGATTATGCCGCCGGCTACGTGATCTCGCCGCAGGCGGCCTCGCGCGAGTTCTCGTTGTTCGTCGGGCAGGAGCCGGAGAGTCCTTACTGCCACATGGTGGCGCGGGAGACGTCGATCGTCCTTCCCGACGCCGCTGTGCCGGCACCCGTGACCGGCGAAGGCAGCGGGTTCTTCGTCACCACATCGACCAGCGCCTACGGGGCCGTGGATCTCGACTGGACCAGCTACAACGAACTGGAGCAAGGCGATGTGGTCGAATACGTGATCTATGTGGGGGACAGCTACTTCGACAACGTCACCGGATTGACCCCCTTTGCGACGGTGCGGACGGGCAGACAGCAGCACACGCTCGCCGGCTTGGTGGGCAATGGAGTGTACCATTTCGCCGTGGTTGCGGTGGATGCCCTCGGCGGATTCGACAGCACCGTGCGGTCGTACTCGGCGCAGGCATCGATCTCGGGCCTCGGCGAGGCGACCAACCTCGCGGTGGTCAGCGGCCTCGATTCGTTGCGGTTCACGTGGGAAGCACCTCCGGATGCGGGCACGTTCCTGCGTGGCTACCGGATCTACTTCGCCGGCTCGGTTACGCCCGTGCCACTCGACGCCACCGCCATCTCATGGACGGCAGCCGGCCTGCAGCCTGCCACGGGCTATCCGTTCCGCATCGCCACTGTCGATCCCTTCGACGACGAAAGCAGCGGGGTCTCGGTGCTGGCCGCGACGATCCTGCCGAACCCGCAGAACGTAGTGCTGGCCCTCGACCACAACCAGCAGGTCGTGATGAGATGGGATCTGGTGCATCCGGAGGTGCTCGTAAGCTTCTACGCGTTGTACCGCAGCGCCACGTCGTTTTCGGACGTCACGGGCATGACGCCCTTCGCGACCACCAGCTTCCCCAGCGCCATGCTCGGGGATCCGGCCGCGGTGGCTTACCAGTATTTTGCCGTTGTAACGGTGAACATCTCGGACGGGTGGAATCCGAAGGTCTCGCCGGTGGAGGCCCGGCCGATCATCCAAGGCACCATCCGCCTCGCCGACGGCCAGCCGGCGGTCGGCGTGCCGCTGCGCGCCGGCGGCGACGCCTCCGCGGTCACCGGTGCCGACGGCCACTACCAACTCACCCTGCCGACGTTCCCATGGAGCGGTACGGTGGCCGCGTCGCAGCACGGATCCAGCTTCAGTCCCATCTACCGCTCGTATAACGCCATCGTCGGCGACTGCGTCGACCAGGACTTCAGCCAATCCCCCGGGATCACCCTCGTCGGCTCGCTCACCGCAGACGGGACGACCGTCCAAATGGAGTGGTCGTCGGCCGAGGGGGATACCTATCAATTACAGAGTTCGGAGGATCTGGTCCACTGGGCGGACTACGGTGAACCGATCCCGGGCGTGTTCGGCCTGCAGTGGCTCCACGTCCCGGTGGGCGACCCGCCGAAGCGGTTCTTCCGCCTTCGCACGGACGATTGATCCTGTTGGGGCAGCCGCGCCAGCCATGAGTTTGCGGCCAACACGGCAGCCCCGCTGCCGCGTTTCACCTTGAGCGGCCACACCGGGCCCGGCACACTCATAGCCCGTAGAAAATGCGTGTTCCTAGCAAACATCAAGCTCGGCACATCTGAGTAAGCTCTCGACCCGTCAGCCGCTTGGTTTCGCGTATGGGCGTTTGTTTCTCTGGCGGCTTTATGCCAGTGGATTTTTCCACTTCAATCCGGGAAAGCGGGCGAAATCCGCATCCGTGGTTTGCAGGATCAATCCACGCTCGATGGCCAGCGCGGCGAGGATGGTGGGATGGAGCCAGAGGGCGCCGTCCATGAGGTCATCGGCCAGTTCGCCCATCAGGCTCTTGGCGTGGATGAAGAGCTCGATGCTCATCAGCTCCGCCGCGGTTGCCCCATCGCCCGACTCATCGAAGGCGTCCACGCGGACGGCCTTCAGGGGAGCGGCAACGCCGTTGACGCCCGCCGACCCGAACGCGCCGCGCAACCATGGCGAGCAGGGTCTTCTGCCGTTGCTTCAGCCGGCGCTGGACCATCTGGGCGGTGATCTCGCCCACCGGATCTTCGCCCGAGAGTTGCGCCGCGAACGCGGTGGCCGAGCTCTTGCACACCCGGTTGCAGGCGACGGCCTTCATCTGGCCGCTGGTGATCTTGTTGTCGACGGTGGGCTCGGCGTTCTCGACCTGGATCTCGTCATCCTGGTCGGTGATGTCCTTGAAGAAGGGGATCATGGCGACTTCGCCCGGACCGGAAGCGAGTTCCGAGGCCTTGGGGTTGTCGACGACAACGCCCGAGTTGAGCAGGACCGGGAAGGTGGCCTGCTTTTCCCGCATCGTGGCGAGCCAGATGTCGGGGATCCAGAGATCGCTGATGGTCGTTGGCATGGGAGCAGGGAGCAGGGAGCAGGGAGCAGGGAGCAGGGAGCAGGGAGCAGGGAGCAGGGAGCAGGGAGCCCCGAACCCGCCGCGTTGGGTTACACCACACTAGTACCACTTCCGGAGCCGCACTTCGACCTGCAGACGGGGGTCGATTTGGCTCTTGAAGCTCTCGAGATCGGCGAAGGAGCCATTAGCGTTCCGGTAGTGGTAAGGATAGACGATCTTGGGACGGAAAGCGTTGGCCGCGGCGGCCGCCTGGGTGACCGTCATGGTGTAAGGCTGGTTCATGGGGAGGAAAGCGACGTCGATGTTCTCGAGGGCGAGCATCTCCGGGGTGTTCTCGGTATCGCCCGCGATGTAGAGGCGGCGGCCGCCGAGTGTCAGGATGTAGCCGTTGTTGTTGGTGCCCTTGGCGTGGGGCGTGTTGGCCAGGTTGTAGGCGGGAAGCGCCTCGATGCCGATGCCCTTGAGGTTGGTCGTGGCGCCGTGGCTGAGCGCGACGGTGAGGCTGCGGAGGGAGGACGGCAGCTTGGCGTAGACCCCCGGGCTGGCGCAGAGGCGGACGCCGGCGTTGGTGAGCGACGGGATGGCATTGGCGACGAAGTGATCCGCGTGATCGTGGGTATAGAGGATCAGGTCCGCCTTCGGGAGGCCCGCATAGGAGTTCGCGGCGGGGTCGATGTAAACGATCTGGTTGCTCCAACTCAGGGCCAAGCTCGAGTGGAACACCGGATGGATGACCACGTCGCCGCCGGCGGCGGGAAGATGGTCGCCGGTCAGGGCCGTCGACGACGTGACCTGGCGCGCCACATAGAAACGGTCGCGGGCCCATGGGGCGCCTGAGTCCGTGTGTCGGACTTGGCCGGCCGTGACCGGCAGTGAAGCCAGAGCAACCCATTGGGTGAGATCGCTGCTGGCGTCGATGCAGTAGGTCTGCCCGTTGGGGGCGGTCAGCGTGAGCGCGACCTCGCGATTGGCCAGGAGAACGGGGTTGTCGAAGCGCGGTTCCTGGGCGGAGAGGACCGGGACCAGCGCCAGGGAGAACAGGCTGGCGCGGGTGCAGAGGGACTTAGGAAATCGGAGGGCATGCATAGGCCAACTGATACTCTTCCTGGGACGAGGGCGCAATTCGGAAAGGGGCCCCCGGATCCTCGCAACAGGGTCTTCATGAACCTGAGGACTCGACCGGGTCTGAGGCGGCGCCCCGCTAGCTGCTGCGGCGCTCGGCCAGGATCAAATCGCGGATGGCGAGGGGATCGGGGATCGCGTTGAGGCGCTCGGAGGCGTCGGTGGTGGCGGCCGTCGAGACGGTCAAGTCGCCGACGCCGACCAAGCGGCCCCAGAATGTCTGGTCGATGTCGATGGCACGGATGTCGGACACCATGAACTCCCGGATCGACTTCGAGAAGATGCCGCGCTCGATGACGATTCGGTTGCGATAGATGCGCAGGACGACGGACGCCCGGCACCACCACGCGACGAACAGCGGCACGAGGAGCCAGAAGAAGAGCAGGTGCCAGAAAAAACCCCACCACGAGGGGCGGGCTTCGGCCAGCACGTCGGTCGGGTCCGGCTCCGCTTCGGGCTCCGGTGGTGCGGCGGCGTTGGCCATGGGAAAACCGCAGTGGGGACAGGTCTGGGCTGCGGTCGAGACTTGCTTGCCGCACTCGGGGCAATCGATCAGCGCCATGGGCGGACTGTCCCAGTTTCAGCAGCGGCTCACAAGGAGGAAACCGGTGTCGCGGGAATGGAGGTGGTCTTCAGTCGCGCGGTTCCCGCGGAGGCGGGATCCAGTTCCAGCCAGCCAAAGCCGCCGTCCTTGAGCAATTCGCAACCGGCGAGGGAGGGGCAGAGCCGGACCCGGAAGGGGCGCCAAAGGCGGGCTTGATGCAAGGCTTCGGACAACCGGCGTGCGGTGTTGCCCAGAAAGCGGACGCGAGGCATTCCTGCGAGGATCCGGCTCAGGCGGAACACGAGCGGCGTGTGAAGGTGGCCGATGATCGTGAGGGCGATGCGGTCGATGCAGGCTCGAACGACGCCCTCGCGCCAGAGGAAGGGGAGCGCGGTGGGGTCGTGGCAGAAGAGGACGATGCGCTGGTCCGTTGCCAGGGCGCGCAGGTTGGCTCGGATGTCGTCGAGATGCTGTTCGCGCAGGGCGCGCCATTCGGCGCGCTCCTCCGGGAGGATCTCGGGTTCGAAGACCGGCAGGGCCAGGAGCGTCGAGGTGACACCGAAGAGGACGAACCGGTCCCATTCCCAGCGCCAGAAGGGCTCGAGTCGGAGCGTATCAACAGCGACGCGCCAGCTGGCGAGCCGGGGTCCGCCCTGTCCACCGAACAGGCTCATCTTGCCGAGTTCATGGTCTCCAAGAACGGATCGGGTCCGGTCGGGGAAGGCGGTGCGCAATCTCTCGAGACAGATCCGGGCGCTTTCGCAGGCGGCGGGATCGCTGACGCCCACAAACGCGGAGTCGCAGGAATAGTCGCCGTTCGCGACCACCGCGTCGGCGTCGGCGGCGTGGGCGAGGAACTGATCGATCAAGTGGTTGTGGACGAGGGGGTCGCGCATCCAGAGGTGATGGCGATACTGCCGGGCCAACCAGCGCAGCAGCGGGCTGGTGATGACCCGCTGCTCGAATCCGGCGCGGGCCGTTTCCCCGGGGGATGCGTAGTGGATGTCGCTGACGACGGCGATGCGGCGGCCGGGCGTCATGAGGCGTGCGGGAGTGCGGAGGGACACGCGTCGAGGGTGAGCGTGTAGGCTCGCGGGTTGTGGGGACATTCGCAGTGCAACCCCCGGTGGAGGAAGGTGCCGATATGCATGGCGTCGCCGGCAAAACCAAGGGACGCGAACAGGGATTCGATCTGTCCGAGGCTGAGGGTGTTCCAGTGGTAGTCGTCGACGGGGCGGACGAGGGTCTCGGGGATCTCGTCCATGTTGAAGAAGTGAAGGCAGAGTCGGTGGCGGGTCACCCGGCAGATCTCGGTCGCGGCTGCCGTCAGCCCCGCCGGGGACAAGTGCTCGAAGAGATCGTGGGCGAAGCTGTAATCGACGGCATCGTCCGGCAGATCGAGCTCGAACACATTGCCGACTTCGAACCGGGCGGCAGGGAATAGAGCCCGGGCGTTGCTGATGTTGGTCTCGCAGAGGTCGATGCCCCGGTAATCGAAGAGGCGGGCCAGGCCGTAGGATTCGAGGTGCCGATAGTCGTTTGCCGAGCCGCAGGCAGGTTCGAGGACGCTGAGGCCGGTGGGCGCGGCGGAGGCCAGCAGGGTCCGCCAAAGCCGTGCAAAGGTGTCCAGTGCCTCGATCGGGAGCCGGGGTCCGTCGGTGCCGAACGTTGTTCCATCCAGGGCCATTGCCAGGTAGTCGGGGATCGGAAGGCCGGCGGCCGATCCCGGCAACATGGCGTGGAGGCGGCGGAGGCAGAACGGCAGGCTCACGCCGTCCGCATTATCAGCGCCGCGGTCAAGGGCGTGGCGGATCGAGTCCAGGGCCTCGCGGCCGCGCTGATCTTTCGCGGTGGCCAGCACCCAGTTCATCGCGGCCGCAAACCGCAGTTCGGCAGACGCGAGGTCGGCATAGTGCGGCTCGCCCGCGGCTCGGAGCAGAACGTGACGCGACAAGACGCTCTGGACATTGATGCGCGGGTCCTGGACATCCGCGACCAGGTAGTCTTGGAGCGTGCCGGCGTCGTGGCGCGACCAGGATCGGGCAAGCCGCAGCGATTCCTGGTGGAGGGCTTCGTTCACGGGAAGGGCAGGGGATGGGACCGCCGGAAAGCGGAGGCATGCATGGCCGCCGTCAGCCGGCTGCGGCGCGGGCGCGAGCCACGAACTCGCGGATCTTGAGGCGGTCCTTGCGGCCGGGGGCGGTCTCGACGCCGCTCGAGACGTCGACGCCGAAGGGGCGCACCTGCCGGATGGCCGTTGCCACGTTGGCCGGGGTGAGCCCGCCGGCGAGCACGATAGGGCGTTCCCACTCCCGAGCGCGGACGGCCAGGTCCCAGTTAAAAGTGTGGCCGGTGCCTCCGGCCGCGCCGGGCACGAAGGTATCCAGCAGCCAGGCAGCGGTTGTGTAGTCCCGGAGCCGTTCGAGCGAGGCGTGGTCGTGGATGCGGAACGCCTTGAGGGTCTTGAGGGCGAACTGCGAGCAGAACGACGGCGGCTCGGTCCCGTGGAACTGGAGGGTGTCGATCCCGGTGCGGGCGATCGTCTCGAGGATGACGTCCGGCTGGGCGTCGACGAACACGCCGACTTTGGCGATGAACGGAGGGAGGGTGGCAAGGATGGCGGCGGCGGTTTCGGGTGAGACCTGGCGCGGGCTGACCGCACAGAACACGAAGCCGAGCGCATCGACGCCCTCGTCGATGGCGGCCCAGGCATCCTCGCGGGAGGTGATGCCGCAGACTTTGATGCGGAGGTTCATGGGGAGGCGAGCAGGGCGTCGACCTTCCCGCGGAGATCCCTCGCGCGCATCAGGGATTCACCCATGAGAATCGCCCGGGCACTGCAGCGGGCGAGTCGCTCGACGTCCTCCCGGGTGTGGATGCCGCTTTCGGCCACCAGAAGCGGCGGATCGGCGCGCCCGGCGCGGGCGAGGCGCGCGGCGATTCTCTCCGTGGTGGCGAGGTCGACGCGGAAGGTGCTGAGGTCGCGGTTGTTGACGCCGATCAAGCGGGCGCCGACGGCCATGGCCCGGTCGAGTTCGGCTTCGTGGTGGACCTCGACCAGCGCCGTGAGGCCGGCGCCGGTGGCAAGGTCGTGAAACCGCTTCAGCCGGTCGTCGTCGAGAATGGCGGCGATCAGCAGAACAGCGTCGGCGCCGCCATCCACCGACTCCCGGATCTGGCGGTCGTCGATGAGGAAATCCTTGCGGAGCAGAGGCAGGCGGACGGCGCTTCGGATTGCCTGCAGGAAGGCGAGCGAACCCTGGAAGAAGGGCCCGTCGGTCAGGACTGAGAGGCAGGTGGCTCCTGCCGCTTCGTACTCGAGGGCGATGGCAACCGGGTCGAAATCCGGCCGGATGACGCCGGCCGAGGGCGAGGCCTTCTTGACCTCGGCGATGAGCGCGGGCGGGGGCCGGCGCGGCCGCTGGAGCGCGGCGAGGAAGTCACGCGGGTCCGCCACGCGGGCTCGGGCTCTGTGAAGAGCGTCGGGCGAAGCATCGAGATTGCCCAGAGCGGCCACTTCCTGTCGCTTCCGCGCCACGATGGTGTCCAGGATGCTCATGAGCAGAGCCGGCGCGCCGCGCCGGCGTCATTCGTCCTCGTCCCGCACGCCCGGGGCGCGTTTGCTCGGGCAGCCGGCCCGCAGCCAGCCGTTGACGAAGGGATCGAGATCGCCGTCAAGGACGGCGTCCGTGTTGCTGGTTTCGACGCCGGTTCGGAGGTCCTTGACCATGCGGTAGGGCTGGAGCACGTAGCTCCGAATCTGGTGTCCCCAGCCGATGCTCCCCTTTTCCCCGTAAAACCGCTCCATCTCAGTCTTTTGCTGGTCCTCGCGGAGGGCATAGAGTTTGGCCAGCAGGAGCTTCATCGCGTTGGCGCGGTTCTGATGCTGCGAGCGCTGGCTTTGGCTGGCCGCGACGACGCCGGTGGGAACATGGGTGATCCGGACCGCGGTCTCGACCTTGTTCACGTTCTGTCCGCCCTTGCCTCCGGCGCGGTAGGTGTCGACCTTGAGTTCGACCGGTGGGATCACCAATTCCCCTTGATCCGCAATCTCGGCGATGACATCCACGCTCGCGAAGCTGGTGTGGCGCCGCTTGTTGGCATCGAAGGGGGAGATCCGGACCAGGCGATGGACGCCGCGCTCGGCCTTGCAAAAGCCGTAGGCGTTCTCTCCCGTGACCAGCATCGTCACGCTCTTGACGCCGGCGACTTCGCCCTCGACGGCGTCGGTCACCTCGACCGTCCAGCCCCGGGTCTCGCACCAGCGCTGGTACATCCGCCAGAGCATGCTGGCCCAGTCGCAGGACTCCGTGCCGCCCGCCCCGGCATTGATGCTGAGGATGCAATTGCTCCGGTCGTGGGGTCCCTCGAGCAACACCCGCAGCTCGAGCGCGTCCACCTCGGCGGCGAACCGTGCGAGATCCCGATCGAGCTCCGCTTCGAGCGGGGCTTGGGCCGACTCCGGTTCGCCGGCTGCCAGTTCGAGCATGTCCTCGAGATCCTTCAACTGCCGTTCCGCGGCCAGCAGGGGGTCGAGGCGCCGTCGGATGGCGTTGGCGTCGTCGATCAGCCTCTGGGCCTGCTCCCGGTTGCTCCAGAAGCTCTCTGCGGACATCTTGGTTTCGAGCTCCGCCAGCCGTCGCTGCAGCGTGGGGACGTCAAAGAAACCTCCGCAGGTGGGACAGCTTGTCTCCCGCTTGAGCGATGTGTTCGTGTGCCGATTCAAACATGATGAGCCAGTTTAAGGTGTCCGGCCGGGACATGCCAACGCTTTTGCGTTGTTGCGGTGTCGCGGTTTCGGTCGGGTTGCAGGACGCGGTGCAATGGGATTTGAGCGCGGCACTCACGGCCGCGGCTATCGGACTGGGCCGGACATTCCGGAACCCGTTCAATGGTCGTTCCTGCGGCCCAGGGCCTTGGGGTGGTCATCCAAGTTCTGGGAGAGGTAAACGTGGCGGATCTCCTGTCCGAAACCTTTCCTTCGGAAGAACGCCAGGGCGTCCGCGTTGTCTTCGTCCGTGTCCACCAACATGATCCGCGCCTCGCGTTCGATAAAGAGCGTGGTCAACTGGCTCAGGAGACGCCCGGCAATGCCGGTGCGCTTGTACTGCCGGTGTACTCCCAGCCAGAGAAGCCAGCCGTAACGCCAGGCGCTCCCGGGCTTCTCCATGATGCGACCCAGCGCAAAGCCAATCACCCGCTCCTGGCTCTCCGCCACGAGGCAGGTGTCGCCCGCCGAGTTGAAGAGCTGCAGGAGTTCGTGATCGTCCCAGGACCGGTAAAGGGTAGGCAGTTTGGCGGCGGTGAAAAGGCGTTGGCCGAGCTCGAAGACCTCCGCCAGGTCTTTGAGCTGCATCTCGCGGATCTCGATGCAGAGGGCCGGCCGGCGCGGGGCGCGCCGCCGGGGTGCCTTCACTCGATCAGTCACGGCGGGAACATAGGAGCAGAGGGCCAAACGGACAACCGTATTCGCAAACCTCCTGATGCAGATGTAAAGCATTCGTGATAAGTGCTTTGGTGTCTGTCGGGTCGTTGCGGGCGCGGGGGTTTCTGGCGTGGCCTGGAGGTTGGCGGGCCATGCGCTGGATGCAGGGGGGCGACATTCCACTTGCGGCCAGACTCCGACCGCGGGTAGAAGCAGCGCGTGACGAATCCCTCCTCCGACGACTCCGCGGGCGACCCTGTGTTCCTGGTGATCATCTGCGTGGTGGCGGCCCTGGGCGGGTTGCTATTTGGATTCGACACTGCCGTGATCTCCGGGACGGTGGGGTTTTTCGAGAAGGAATTCGGCTTGTCGGCGGTGATGAAGGGATGGGTGACCGGGTCGGCGTTGGTGGGCTGTTTTTTTGGGGCTTTGGGTGCTGGGGCGCTGAGCGATCGTGTTGGCCGCAAGCGCGTGATGCTGCTGGCTGCGGCCTTCTTCACGGTGTCGGCGGTCTGGTGCGGGCTGGCCGGCGACGCGACCCAGTTGGTTCTGGCGCGACTGGTGGGCGGGCTGGGGATTGGCATCGCGTCGCTCGTCTCGCCGTTGTACATCGCCGAGGTTTCACCGGCGGCGCGCCGGGGCTTGCTGGTTGCGCTTCAGCAATTGGCCATCGTGCTGGGGATCCTGGCGGCGTTCTACAGCAACAGCCTGCTGCTGCAGACGGATCTGGCAGCCGCAGCCAAGTGGCGATGGATGTTCGCGGTCGGCGCCTTTCCTGCCGTGGTGTTTCTCGCCTCGATTCTGATTGTGCCCGAGAGTCCCCGGTGGCTGTGCAAACAGGGGCGCGAGACGGAGGCGTCCACGATCATCGTGCGGCTCTCGGGGCCCGAGGCGGCGCGTGCCGAGCTGGCGGAGATCCGGGATGCCCTGGCGCAGGAGGGGGGGGCCTGGCGTGAGCTGTTGCTGCCGGGTGTGCGTCGGGCTTTGTGGGTGGGGTTGATCCTGGCCGTGTTGACCCAGGTGACAGGGATCAACGCGATCATGTACTACGCGCCGGACATTTTTAAGCAGGCGGGCTCGGAGGCGACCACGGCCTACAACGACACCGTCTGGGTGGGGCTGACAAACCTGGTGTTCACCGTGGTGTCGATGGCGGTGGTCGATCGCCTGGGGCGGAAGCCGCTGTTGCTGATTGGGGCGACGTGCATGGGGGCGGCCCTGGCGTGGGTGGGCTATGCCTTCCATCACTCGATGGGCGGCATCGGACTCCTGGTGGGCGTGCTGGCCTATGTGGGCAGCTTCGCATTGTCGATGGGGGTGGTGGGCTGGGTGGTGATCTCCGAGATCTACCCGACGCGCATCCGGGGTCGGGCGATGGCGGTGGCCACGGGCGGTGTTTGGGCCGCGTGCTACGTCGTTGCGCAGACGTTTCCGGTCCTGGTCGAACGGATCGGGACCGGAACGACCTTCTGGGTGTACGGGGTGTTCTGCATTGTGGCCATCGCGTTCGTCGCGTTGTTTGTTCCCGAGACCAAGGGCCGGACCCTCGAGGAGATCGAGCGATCCTGGCGTCGGGTGTGACCGCGGACCGGGTCTGCAGCCGCGGGCGCTGACCTCTGTCGTCGGTCCTCTGTCGTCAGCCTCGTGCCGCTCTCACCGCGGGCGGCTACAGGGTGAGGTTTGACGGCGCCCAAATCCGCGCGTAAGCGTCCCTTGCGGCTCAACTTCCTGGGCTTGACCAGACGCCTTGAGCCGCCCAGTCCGGGGTTTTCGCGGATTTGAAAGCCCGCCCCCGGGGCGGGCCCATTCCCTCCAA
>Ga0209096_1002295_pt1 | contig 18803 bp, 17 predicted proteins | sample AD_UKC034_MetaG_FD_184407 | JGI IMG/M metagenome (GOLD analysis project Ga0209096, IMG submission 184407) | Active sludge microbial communities of municipal wastewater-treating anaerobic digesters from USA - AD_UKC034_MetaG (SPAdes) (version 2) | ecosystem: Engineered > Bioreactor > Anaerobic >... | reverse complement strand
TCGATGGCCAGGCCAGCTCCGACAGCAGCCCGGCCACGGACAGCGCCGGCGCGGAGCTGATCGTAGTTTGCCCCGGAGACGCGGACGTGGACAACGACGGCGACGTGACCGTGCTGGACATCACCGCGGTCGCGGAGCGCTGGGACGCCTTCGACCTGGGCAACTACTCCTTCGTCCACGACCTGAACTGCGACGGCGTGATCGACATCGTGGACATCCAGACGGCGGCAGGCGCGTTTGGGTCGCCCTGATCTTGCCATGTTGGAAAGTTGCCAACCTTGCGGCAAGGTTGGCAACTTTCCAGCGCGCCGTTCACCTTCCCCACGAAGAGAATTCCGAGCCATCGGCGGGCCTTCAAAAGGATTCTGCTTGCCCGAATGGCTGGGCCATGTTACAATTCATGCATCTGCAACGGCTGTTTTCAGAGCCAATCTTCACCGAAACCAGGAGCACCCATGTCAACCTTCCAACGATGCGTACTGCTGATCATCTTGGCAGCCATGCTGGCTGCGCTGGCCGGCTGCGGCGGCGCGGCTACACCGACGATGCCGGCCGAGCCGACGACGCCCCCCGAGCCGACGGCGCCCCCCGATCTGCTGGCCGGTTGGATTACTTTCTCGCCTCCCGACGGCAGCTTCACCGTTCGACTGCCCGCCGATCCGGAGGTCCAGGAGCAGACCGTGCCCACCGAGGCCGGGGATGTCCCCATCTCCATGTATCTGGTGGAGGATGATGACGGCATGGTCATGGTCGCGACCAATGGATTCCCCCCCGCGGTGGCTGAGGTCATCGCCGGCGGCGATGACGCGACGATCCAGGCGCTGCTGGATGGCGGCCGGGATGGCGCCATCAGCAACGTCGGCGGGGTGCTGCAAGAGGAGAAACCGATCACCGTGGCAGGTAAGCCAGGGCGCGAGTTCACCTTCATCGTCGATGCCGACACCTCGGGCGCCGGCGTCGCCATCACTGGCACGGCACGCGTCCTCCTGACCAGCGATCGGATGATTCAGTTGCTCAGTCTATCCACCGCGGATGCGACGAATCCAGCCCTGGTGCAGGCCTTTTTCGACAGTTTCCAGTTTTCCGCGGACCAGTAGAGAACGGTCCCACCCACGCAGGGAGATATCGCCATGGACATGGTTCAATCCAATCTCGGCTGCATATCCTGGATCTTCTTCGGCGCGCTGGCCGGCTGGATCGCCAGCCTGATCACCGGCCGCAACAACCGCCAGGGCTGCCTGACGAACATCGTCGTCGGCGTGATCGGCGCGTTTCTCGGCGGCGCCATCTACAGCCTGCTCTTCGACAGCACCTTCACCGTCAAATGGAGCCTGCCCTCCTTCGTCGTCTCGGTGCTGGGCGCGGTGCTGCTGCTGTTGGTAGTCGGCCTGTTCACGCGCAGGAGGTAACACGTAATGCGTAATGCGTAATGCGTAACCCGGAATCGCGGGAGTCGTCTCCGGGTTACGTGTTACTCGTTACTCGTTATGAATTGCGCATCAACCTCGCACAACGCGAAAACGCCCCCCACCCACACACACTCCGGGTTACGAGTTACGCATTACGTGTTACGAGTCAGCCTCCCATGCACACCGTCTATCTGAGCCTGGGCGCGAATCTGGGCGACCGGCAGGGCAACATCCGCCAGGCGCTGGAGTTGCTGCGCCAACAACTGACCATCCAGCGCGTTTCCTCCTGCTACGAGACCGCGCCGGTGGGCTACACCGCCCAGCCCGACTTCATCAACATCGCCTGCCAGGCCCACACCGACCTGACGCCGCCGGAGCTGCTGCACTTGGTCAAGCAGGTGGAACAGGAGGTGGGCCGGCAGGTCACCTTCCGCTATGGCCCGCGCCAGATCGATGTGGACATCCTGCTCTATGACGGGCTGATCCTGGAAACGCCGGAGCTGACCATCCCCCACCCGCGCATGGCGGAGCGGGCCTTCGTGCTGGCGCCGCTGGCCGAGATCGCGCCCGAGCTCCTCCACCCCGCCCTGGGCCGCAGCGCAGCCGAGCTGCTGCGGCAAAGCGATCAGGGCGGCGTCCGGCGGCTGAGCGCCCCATGTGCGATGTGACAGCCATCGTCCTTCACACAACATATCTCATTTCTGCCCATGACCTGGCTCCTCCAGCGCGTGCTTGACTTCATCGAGATGATCGTCGCCTGGTTCAACCGCCGAAAATATCGGGCGCTGGCCAGGCGGATGGGGCGCGAGGTCGAAAGCGAGGAGAAGGAGGACCAGGCCGGGCTGATCATCTTGCAGATCGACGGGCTCTCGCACTCCACCTTGCAGCGGGCCCTGGAACGGGGCGTCATGCCCCACCTGCGTCGCATGATCGAACGGGAGGGCTACCGACTGGAGCCGTGGTGGTGCGGCGTGCCCAGCAGCACACCGGCCGTGCAGGGGGGAATCATGTACGGCAACAACCAGGAGGTGCCGGCCTTCCGCTGGTATGAGAAGGCCAGCGGCCGGACGGTGGTGGCCAAACACCCGCGCGACGCCCGCCTGCTGCAAGATCGCCTGAGCGCCGGCCGCGTGGGCCTGATGACAGGCGGGTCCAGCTACGTCAACATCTATGACGGCGGCGCGCGGCTGTCGCTCTTCACCATCAGCGCGCTGGGCGGGGAACGCTTCTTCGAGAATGTGCGCGGCCTGAGCTTTGCCCTGCTCCTGGGCCTCAGCCCCATCCGGCTGCTGCGCCTGTTGAAGGATGTGGCGGTGGACTTCGTGCGCGACCTGGGGCAGCGGCTGGTGGGACGCTTCGACACGCGGGTCGGCCGCCGCCGCCGTCCCTTCACCCTCTTCGGCTCCTTCTTGCAGATCGTCGCCAGCGTGATCTTTCGCGAGCTGCAGACCTTCGGCGTGCTGCTGGACATCTACCGCCGCGTGCCGGTGATCTATGCCAACTTCTACGGCTACGACGACGTGGCCCATCAACTGGGGCCGCTGGACCGCGAGACCGAGCGGGTGCTGCGCGGCATCGATGGCCGCATCCGTGAGATCGACGCGACGCGGCGTCGCTTCGCCGACCGTCGCACCTACGAGCTCTTCGTGCTCTCCGACCATGGCATGAGCCCCTGCACCCCGTTCAAGGAGCGCTACGGCCAGACTCTGGGCCAGTTCATGGCGTCACAGGTGGCCAAGGACGCGCCGGTGGAGCTGGACGAGACCATCAGCCGCGAGTGGCGCACCAGTCGCGAGGCTGGCTATCTGCTGGAGGAGCTGGAGGGGATCAGCGCCCACCTCTCCTGGCGCAGCCAGCGGCTGGCGGGCGCGCTGCGCGACTTCGTGGCCCGGCGCATCCCCGCCGAGGACGAACATGACTATGACCTGAGCCGCCACCGCGATCTGATCCTGCGCAACTCCGGCACCGTGGCGTTGGTCTATTTTCCCCTGGCCGCGCATCAGATGGATCTGAGCGAGATCGAGCTGGCCTATCCCGGGCTGTTGCGCAGCCTGGTGGAACATCCGGGGCTGGGGCTGGTGCTGGGCCGGGAACGGGGCGAGGCCATGGCCATGACCGTGCGCGGCCCGCGCCGGCTGCTGAACCTGGACGATCCGCTGATCGGCGACCTGCTGCACAACCTGCCCCGCCCGGCGCGGGCCGCACGCCAACTGGCGCGGGTGGCCACTTTCGCCAACAGCGGCGATCTGCTGCTCTATGGCCGCTGGAACGGGGCCGGCCAGACCATCGCCTTCGAGCCGCACTGGGCGACGCACGGCGGCATCGGCGGCGATCAAAACCGGCCCTTCATGCTGCTCCCCCCCGGCGTGACCTGGGACCTGGCCGAGGTCTCCGGGCCGGAGGAGCTCTACCCGCTGTTCATGGGCCTCACCGGCGCATGAACCACGGGCGACCCGCCAGAACTTTGGCGGCTGCTGACCGATGGGTTGAGAGGTGACCATGGACAAACCGTTGCGAAGCTACCGGGCAGCCGGCGGCGTGGTGCTCGACGCGGCCGGCCGGGTGTTGTTGATCGAGCGCATCATCGACGGCGTACACGAGATGCGCCTGCCCAAAGGACACATCGACCCCGGCGAAACGCCGGAGGCCGCGGCCGTGCGGGAGGTCTGCGAGGAAACTGGCTACTGCGACCTGGACATTCTCGCCGACCTGGGCTGGTCGGTGGTGAGCTTCGAGACCAGCCAGGAGCGGGTGACGCGCGATGAACGCTACTATCTGATGGCGCTGCGCTCGGAGCAGCGGCAAGCGCCGAGCTTCCAGAGCGCCAAAGAGATGCTTTTTCGCAACCGTTGGGTCAGCGACCTGGACGAAGCTGAGGAGCTGCTGACCTTCGAGGGCGAACAGGCCACCATCCGGCGGGCGCGTGCCGCCGCGGGCTCGGTCGGAGACCGGCCCGAGCGAGGCGCCGCTGTGCCAGATGAGACGTCCAGGCATGGGCCGCACGGCGCTGGATGAGAACTGCGGGCTCGGTCGGAGACCGGCCCGAGCGAGGCGCCGTTGCGCCAGATGCGGCCTGACAGGTCGCCGGACGGCCACAACCAGCCTCCTTTTTTTGCCATCTGTGTCAAATGCGGTATACTACAGCCCGCCAATCGCCCGCGATCCGTCGGGCGATTAGCTTGTGATCGTCAATTACAGCCAAAAACAAGAAGGAACTGACAGGAACATTCCATGGTTAGGATCAGACTGCGCCGTGTGGGCGCCAAGAAGCAGCCCAGCTACCGCATCGTCGTGGCCGACAAAGACGCGCCGCGCGATGGCCGTTTCATCGAGAACATCGGCCATTTCAACCCCCGCACCGAGCCGGAGACCATCGAACTGGACGCCGATCGGGCGCTCTACTGGCTCAGCGTCGGCGCTCAGCCCAGCGAAGCGGTGGCTCGCCTGCTCAAGTCCAAGGGCGTCTACGCCGCACTTGAAGCCTCGCGCGCCGGCGCCGCAGGATAAGGCCATGAAGGACCTGGTCCAGTACATCGCTGAAAACCTGGTGGACGACGTGGAGCGGGTGCGCATCAAGGAGATTCGCACCAACAGCGGCACGCTGCTGGAGCTGCGCGTGGCGCGCGAGGACATGGGCCGGGTGATCGGCGCTGGCGGCCGCATCGCCAACGCCATCCGCGTGGTCGTGCGCGTTCCCGCCATGCGCCAGGGCAAGCAGGTCTCGCTGGAAATCGTCTAGCCAGGTTTATCCATACAGCAGCGGCAACGGGAGCGCCGGTCGGCCTCCCGTTTTACGCGTTTGGTGCTTGTCCAACAATGGCGGGCTCGGTCAGGAGACCGGCCCGAGCGGTGTTGATGATACTGGCGGGCTCGGTCTGGAGACCGGCCCGAGCGGCAGCTAAAGGACCGGCCCTAGCGGCAGTTAAGAGACCGGCCCTAGCGGCAGTTAAGAGACCGGCCCTAGCGGCAATTAAGATCAGGAGCATGGCCTTGGAGAGTTTCACCGGACGGTCCCCCCACATCGCCGAGGGCTACATCGCCATCGGCTATATCGCCGCGCTGTTCGGCGTCAAGGGCGAGGTCAAAGTGACGCTGGCTACGGACTTTCCCGCGCGCTTCCAGGGACTGGAGACGGTCTATCTGGGGCCCACCGCCACACCCATCCGCCTGGTCAGCAGCCGGCCGCATCAGGATTTCTTGCTGGTGCGGCTGGAAGGCTACGATGACCGCACGGCGTCCGAGGCGCTGCTGGGCCAGTGGCTTCAGATTCCTCAGAGCGACCTGTGGCCGCTGGGCGAAGGGGAGCACTATGTCTTTCAACTGATCGGCCTGCGGGTGCGCACCACCGATGGTCGCGATCTGGGGGTGATCGAGGAGATCCTCAACACCCCGGCCAACGATGTGTTCGTGGTGCAGGGCCCGGCCGGCGAGGTGCTGGTGCCCTACATCAACGACGTCATCGCCGAGGAACGGCTGGACGCCGGCGAGATCATCGTCCACCCGGTGCCCGGCCTGTTGGATTGAGCGATTTTAAGCCGTTTGACAAAAAACGCTGAATCGGTTATGCTGGCGCCATGCCGCACGCGGCGGCTCCGGCAAAACAGACCCCTGCGCGGCGGGAGTCTCCAGGCTGGCGCCCCGCCACGGCATAAGTCCTGGCACAGGTTGCCAGGGCCTGTGACGTTGACTGTCTGTTCGTTTGGTTTGTCAACCATGATGGCGGAGGGGCTGCTGTGGATGAGTTAGCGTATTGGGTTGGCTTCAACAAGGTGCTGGGCATCGGCCCGGCCCGCCTGCGGGCGCTGCTGGATTTCTTCGGCGGCGTCGAGGAGGCGTGGCACGCCGACGCCGCCAGCCTGCTTGAGGTTGGCCTGGACCGGCGTTCCATCGACAACCTGCTGAAGGCGCGCCGGTCGATGGACCTGGCCGGCGAGCTGGAGCGCCTGCACCAGGCCGCGGTCCGGGTCTTGACCTGGGAGAGCGAGGACTACCCCATCAACCTGCGCAACATCCACGACCCGCCGCCGGTTATTTATGTCAAGGGCGAGCTGCTGCCGGAGGACGACTGGGCGGTGGGCGTGGTCGGCACCCGCCAGGCCAGCGTCTATGGCAAGGAGGCCGCCCGCCATCTGGCCGCCGATCTGGCGCACAACGGCGTGACGGTGGTCAGCGGCCTGGCCGCGGGCATCGACGCCGCCGCCCACCAGGCCGCGCTGGACGCCGGCGGTCGCACGCTGGCCGTTTTGGGCTCAGGCGTGGATGTCATCTATCCTGAGCAGAACCGGCGTCTGGCCGGGCAGTTGGTCAGCCAGGGCGCGCTGGTGTCGGAGTATGCGCTGGGCACGCCGCCGGAGCGCAGCAATTTTCCGCCGCGCAACCGGCTGATCAGCGGCCTGTCGCTGGGCGTCATTGTGGTCGAGGCCGGCGCGCGCAGCGGCGCGCTGATCACGGCCGATTTCGCGGCTGAACAGGGCCGCGAGGTCTTCGCGGTGCCGGGCAGCATCTTCCAGCGCAGTTGCGAGGGCGCCAATCGCCTGATCCAGGATGGCGCCAAGCCGGTGCTGACGGTCAGCGACGTGCTGGAAGAGCTCAACTTATCCCAGATCACCCAGCAGGCTGAGGTGCGGGCTACGTCGCCCACCACACCCACCGAACGGGTGGTGCTGGACCTGCTCTCGGCCGAGCCAACGCACGTGGATGAGCTGGGCCGGGCGGCCGATCTGCCGGCGCCCACCGTTTCCAGCACCCTGGCGCTGTTGGAGCTGAAGGGCCTGGCCCGCCAGGTGGGCGGCATGAACTATGTTCTGGCGCGCGAGGCGCGCGTGGACTATGTGGTTGGCTGATCCCCGGTGGCTCGGTCGGAGACCGGCCACAGCGATGTAGGCTGATCCTCGGTGGCTCGGTCGGAGACCGGCCACAGCGATGTAGGCTGATCCTCGGTGGCTCGGTCGGAGACCGGCCACAGCGATGAAACAAAAATCACAACCTGCTGAATCTGGCAGTATTCACTGATGATTATTCTGATGGAAGCATATTGCACCAAGTGTAGAGAAAAACGAGAGATGCGCGAGGCGCAGGCCGTCTGGCTGAAAAACGGCAGCGCGGCCACCCAAGGGGTGTGCGCGGTCTGCGGCACGCGCCTGAACCGCATGGGGGCGACGCCGGAACACGCCAACCTGCCCAAGCCGGAGGTCGAGGCTGCCCCGGTCAAGAAGGCCAGGCAGAGCCAGCCCAGCGGGCCGGCGCCGGAGGAGATCTCCGGGCCGCTGACCACGCCGGTGGAAGCCTATTGCGTCAAGTGCAAAGAGACCCGCCCCATGGCCAACGGCCAGGCGGTGTACATGGCCAATGGCCGGCCGGCCGCGCGCGGCCACTGCACCGTCTGCAACACCGGGTTGTTCAAGATCGGCGCAACCCCCGATCACGACCACCTGCCCAAGCCGGTGGCGGCCCCGACCAAGCGGGCCAGCGCGGCCACGGGCAAGGGCAAGGCGGGCGCGGCCAAAACCGCCAAGTCCAGCACGGGCAAGGTGGCCAAGTCCAGCGCGACCAAAACCGCCAAATCCAGCGCGGGCAAGGCGCTGCCCGCCGGCAAACGCAGCGGCAAGCTGGTCATCGTCGAGTCGCCGGCCAAGGCGCGCACGGTGGGCCGCTTCCTGGGCAAGGGCTTCACCGTCAAGGCCTCGGTGGGCCACGTGCGCGACCTGCTCAAATCCCAGCTTTCGGTGGACGTGGAGCACGACTTCGAGCCGACCTACCGCGTCACCAACGACCAGCGCAAGACGGTGAAAGAGCTGCAAGGGGAAGTGGCGCGGGCCAAAGAGGTCTACCTGGCCACCGACCCTGACCGCGAAGGGGAGGCCATCGCCTGGCACCTGGTGGAGGCCACCGGCATCGACCAGAAGCAGGGGCGCCGCGTGGTCTTCCATGAGATCACCAAGGACGCGGTGGACGAGGCCTTCGCCCACCCGCGCCAGCTCAACATGGACCTGGTCAACGCCCAGCAGGCGCGGCGCATCCTGGATCGGCTGGTGGGCTACAAGATCAGCCCGTTGCTCTGGCAGCGGGTGCAGGGCCGCACCTCGGCCGGCCGCGTTCAGTCGGTGGCGGTGCGGCTGGTGGTGGAACGCGAGCGGGAGATCGTCGCCTTCATCGCCGTGGAATATTGGTCGATCCACGCCCGGCTGGCCCAGCAGGAGAGCCGGCTGACCCAGCCGCGCCCCGATTTTCTGGCCAAGCTGCACCGGCTGCGGGGCGGCGAGGTAGACCTGCACAGCGAGCCCGACACCCAGGCCATCGTCGATGATCTGGAAGGGGCCCATTACCTGGTTCTGGCCGTGCGCGAGGGAGAGCGCCGCCGCCGGCCGGCTGCCCCCTTCACCACCAGCACCGTGCAGCAGGAGGCCAGCCGCAAGCTGGGCTTCAGCGCGCGCCAGACCATGCGCGCGGCGCAGCAGCTCTACGAAGGGATCGACATCGGCCACAACGAGCCGGTGGGCCTGATCACCTACATGCGCACCGACAGCGTCAACGTCGCCAAGCAGGCCCAGGAGGAGGCGCGCGCCTACATCGTCGAGCGCTATGGCAGCCAGTACGCGCCCCCCACGCCGCCGGTCTACAAGACGCGGGCCAAGGGCGCCCAGGAGGCCCACGAGGCGATCCGCCCCACATCGGTCTTGCGCACCCCCGAATCGGTGGCGCGCCACCTGAGCCGCGAGCAGCGCGCGCTCTACGACCTGATCTGGAAGCGCTTCGTGGCCAGCCAGATGGAGGCGGCGGTCTACGACACCGTCTCAGCCGACATCGCGGCCCTGCCCCTGCGGACGCACCCGGCGCTCGACGCCAGCGCGGCCGCGGCCCTGGTCGAGACGCTGGAGACGCCCGACTACCTCTTCCGCGCCAGCGGCTCGCGCGTGCGCTTCCCCGGCTTCCTGAGCGTCTACGAGGAAGGCCGCGATGAGAACGGCGCCAAAGCGCGCCCGTCCGAGCCGGCGCGCAGCGCCGACGACAGCCAGGCGCCGGAGGACATCGAAAGCGGCTGGCTGCCGGCGCTGCGCCAGGGCGAGCTGCTCGACCTGTTGGCGCTGCTGCCGGAGCAGCATTTCACCCAGCCGCCGCCGCGCTACACCGAGGCGTCGCTGGTCAAGGCGCTGGAGGAGAACGGCATCGGCCGGCCCAGCACCTATGCGCCGATCATGAGCACCATCCAGGAGCGCGGCTATGTAGAGCAGCGGGAGAAGCGGCTCCATCCCACCGAGCTGGGCTTCGTGGTCAACGATCAACTGGTGCAGCACTTCCCCGACGTGTTCGACGTGGGCTTCACGGCGCGCATGGAGGAGGCGCTGGACGCGATCGCCGACGACGGACGCAACTGGGTCGAGGTGCTGAGGGAGTTCTACGGCCCCTTCGCGCAGCAGCTCCAGGTCGCCGAGGCCACCATGGAACGGGCCGAGGTGCAGGCCCAGCCCATCGGCGAGGCCTGCCCGCAGTGCGGCCACGATCTGGTGCTGCGCAATGGCCGCTTCGGCAAGTTCATCGCCTGCTCCAACTATCCCGAATGCCGCTACACCCGCCCGCTGGTGAACAAGACCGGCGTGGCCTGCCCCAAGTGCAAAGAGGGCGAGCTGGTGGAGCGGCGCAGCAGGAAGGGCCGCACCTTCTACGGCTGCAACCGCTACCCGGAGTGCGATTTCGTGGTCTGGCAGCGTCCCATCGCCACCCCCTGCCCCGACTGCGGCGGCCTGGTGACGCAGACCAACAAGGAACGCGGCCGCTGCACCGTCTGCGGCCATACGTTCGAACTGAAAAAGCTGGAGCCTGCCGCGTAGGAGAGCTCCCCTGGCGATTGACAACGGCGAAAAACTATGCGCGACGCGCTGAACCGCTACGTCAACTACCTGCAAGCTGAGCGCAACGCATCGGCCTACACGATCCGCAACTATCGCGGCGAGATCGGCCAGTTCATCGACTACGCCCAGGCCCACGGCGTCAGCTCCTGGCAGCAGGTGGACAAACTGCTGGTGCGGCGCTGGCTGGCTGAGCTGCACGCCGGCGGCTATGTCCCGGCCAGCATCGCCCGCCGGCTCTCCGAGGTGCGCGCCTGCTGCACCTTCCTGGTGCGCGAGGGCGACTTGCAGCACAACCCGCTGGCGACGGTGGCCTCGCCCAAGCAGGGACGGCATCAGCCGCGGGTGTTGAGCTACGACGAGGTGTTGGCCATCCTGCGGGCCATCGACCTGAGCACGGCGCAGGGTCAGCGCGACCGGGCCATCATTGAGCTGTTCTACGGCAGCGGCATGCGGCTGGGCGAGCTGGAGATGTTGGACCTGCGCCACATCGACCTGGCCCGCCGCGAGGCGCTGGTGCTGGGCAAGGGCGACAAGGAGCGCATCGCCCTCTTTGGCAGCGTGGCCGAGGCCGCGCTCAAGCTCTACCTACAACAGGGCCGGCCCAAGCTGGCGACGGACGAGACGGGCAGCGCCCTCTTTCTGAACCGCTTCGGCCAGCGGCTGCGGCGGGTCAGCATCATCCGCATGTTGGACCGCTATGCACGTCAGGCGGGCATCGAACGCAAGGTGACGCCGCACGCGCTGCGCCATTCCTTCGCCACGCACCTGGTGGACGAGGGCGTCGACATCCGTCTGATCCAGGAGATGTTGGGGCATGAGAGCCCCGCCACAACGCAACGCTATACCCACATCAGCCAGGCGCGTCTGCACGAGGTGGTGCAGCAGGCGCATCCCCGCGCCAAAAGCGCCCACAACACCTGACACCTAAACACCTGTCCCTGGTAAGGAGGTCGCAAATGACAGACCGCAATCGATCCTATCTCTTCATCGTCGTCGCCTTCATCGTTGGCTTGCTGATAGGGTGGTTCGTCCTCGGATGGCTGATCGCGCCCGTGCAGTGGACCGACGCGCTGGTGCAGGACCTCCAGCCCGCGGACCAGAAGATGCTCGTGGTCACCGCCGCAGAGGCATTTGCTCTGACGCAAGACAGCCGCAAGGCGGTGGAGCGCCTGCAAGCGCTGGGCACCCAGCAGCAGGTGGCCGATCTGAGCGCGCAGGTGGTGCAAGAGGCCGAGGCCGCCGGTGATGTGGTGACGGCCGACCGGGTGCGCGCCATGACGGCCGCGGTGGGGCTGACCGTGCCGGAGGCGGCGGCCACGACGCCTGGGGCCGGGTCGGCCGAGCAACCCGCCCAGACCACTGACCAGCAGGGCGGCGGCGGCCTGTTCACAGCCCTGGGGCTGGCGCTGCTGATCGGCGGCATTCTGCTGGCGGCATGGCTGCTGCTGCGCAGCCGCTCTGCGCCGGCGGCAGAGGAAGAGGACGAGCTCGTCACCGAGATCCTGGTGGATGAGCCGCCGCCCCCCGCCCGCCCAAGCCGGTCGGCCGCGGCCACAGGCGCGGCGGCCGCACCGACCGTGGAGCGCAGCGGCGCTGGCCAGGAGTTCATGGCCGCCTTCGACCAGGGCGACGCAGCTTATGACCAGAGCTTCGACATCGAAGGGGCCGACGGCTCCTACTGGGGCGAGTGCGGCATGACCCTGTCGGAGACGGTGCAGGGCGACCCGGAGCGGGCGACGGCGCTGGAGGTGTGGCTCTTCGACAAGAGCGACATCCGCACCGTCACCAAGGTGCTGATGAGCGATTACGCCTATGGCAACCAGGCGCTGCGGGAGAAGCTCTCCTCGCGCGGCGATGCGGTGCTGCTGGCCCCCGACCTGGGCTTTGTGCTGGATGCTCAGACGCTGCGGCTGATGGGCAAGATCGTGGCGATGGAATACGACGACAGCCAGGCCCCCGCCCGCGGCGCAATCCGCCGGCTGCGGGTGCAGCTCCGGGTGATGCGCCAGGCAGTGTAGGTCCGGAGGAAAAAGGAGAAAAAAGATGCCAACTTTTTAGAAAGTTGGCATCTTTTTGTCACACCCTCGTCTCCGGGTCGAACAGCTTCTGGTATTCCTGGATGGCGAAGCGGTCGGTCATGCCGGCGATGTAGTCGCAGATCGCCCGCTCGGCAAGGTCTGCGCCGCGCTCCATCTGAACCTGCACGGCTGGGGGCAGTTGGCCGGGGTCGCCCTGGTAGACGCTGAACAGGCCGCTGAGGATGCGCCGCGCCTTGCCGGCCATGCGGTTGACCCGCCAATGGCGATAGAAATGCTGCAAGAGGAAGGCCTTGAGCTCCCGGTTGTAGGCGCTCATCTCAGTCGAAAAATTGGCGATATTCTCCCCCAGGTCGCGCACGTCCGCGACTGACCGCACCTGACAGCGCTCCAGCCGCCGGTCGGTGGCGCTGATGGCGTCGGTGACCTCGGCCGCGATCAGCTTGCGGATCAGCCGGGCGCGCAGCAGGCTGTCCAGCGGGGCATCGGCGGGAACGGGAAACTCCGGCGCGGTGGCCAGCGCCAGGCGCGCCATCTGCCAGAGGGAGAGCTGCGCCACGGCGGCGGGGTCCAGGATGCCGCTGCGCAGGCCGTCGTCCAGATCGGACGTGTTGTAGGCGATCTCGTCGGCCAGGTTGGCGATCTGCGCCTCCAGCGTGCCGGCCTTGTCCGGCTCATAGCCGGTGGCGTCGCTCACGTCGTAGTCGGTGTCGTGTTTGACCAGCCCCTCGCGCACTTCGTAGGTCAGGTTCAGGCCGGGGAAGCCGGAGTAGCGCATTTCCAGCAGCTCGACGATGCGCATGGTCTGGCGTTGATGGTCGAAACCGCCAAAGTCCGCCATCAGCTCGGCCAGCACATGCTCGCCGGTGTGGCCGAAGGGGGGATGTCCCAGGTCGTGGGCCAGGCAGATGGCCTCGGTCAGGTCCTCGTTCAGCCCCAGAGCGCGGGCCATGGTGCGACCGATCTGCGCCACCTCGATGGAATGGGTGAGCCGGTTGCGGTAATGGTCGCCCTCGTGGTAGACGAAAACCTGCGTCTTGTACTCCAGCCGCCGGAACGCCGAGGTGTGGATGATGCGGTCGCGGTCTTTCTGGTAGGCCGAGCGATAGGGGTGTTCGTCGTCAGGATAGACCCGCCCGCGCGAATCGCCGCTCTTCATGCCATAAGACGCCAGCAGCTCACGCTCACGATCTTCAAACTGGTCTCGTGTCAGGATCATGGGGGGGGGACTCCTGGAAAATGATGAAGCTCAAATCCGGTTGGGAGGCGGGTCGGTCGTAACCCGTAACCCGTAACCCGGAGCAACCCATCCTCGCAGCCACGGATGTCCATTCCGGTTACGAGTTACGCATTACGCCTGCTTCCCTCGCAAATACCCGACCTGCGCCTCGAAGCTATCGATGCTGGTCAGGTCGATCACCTCCAGCTCGTCGGGGCCGATCTGGCTCTGGCGCACCACCTGCCAGATCAGTTGGTTCAGGGTGTCCTCAGGGATGTCGCGCACGATGGCCAGATTGCTTCGGATCGGCGGGCCATCCTCATGCGTCGCGTTGACGGTGTAGCTGGCCAGGCAAATGCGGCCATCGGCTTGCAGCTTGGTGTAGATGCGATGCTCGGCCTGTGCGGCGGGGTTCGCGGCTGGCCGCAGAAAATAGAGTTTCCACAGACGCTCGCCCGGCTCCATGCGCAGGACCGAACCGGCAGCCAGTTCGTTCAGCGCCTCCGGGTCGAGCAGGAGAGTTGCTTGTGTGCTCATGGCCCGCAGTCTAGCACCGGCTTGCAAGCCTGTCAAGTGATTTTGCCGAAACAGGCTACTGTGGCACACTGGGGAAAATGAGGCATGAGGCGTTAATCGGGTAGCCGCCTGGGTTGAGCAGTTGTCTGCGGCGTGGCGACACCGTTGGGTTTCGATACGCTGGAATCGTGCCCCCTCATGCGAGTAGTGCGCCCTCAACCCGCTACTCAACCCGCGTGTGCACCCGGCGGGTATCCATTCCCCATTCCCCATTCCCTATTAACCATTAACCATTCACCCATTAACCATTCCCCATTCCCCATTCCCTATTAACCATTAACCATTCACCCATTAACCATTCACCCATTCCCCCTTGACCACCGAAAGACATCCACCATCCATGACATCCTCCCTCATCTCCACCCTGGCCATCGAGCTGGGCCTGCGTCCTGACCAGGTGGCTGGCGCAGTCGAGCTGCTGGACGCCGGCAACACCATCCCCTTCATTGCCCGCTACCGCAAGGAGGCCACCGGCGGCCTGGACGAGGTGCAACTGCGCCAGATCGAGACGCGGCTGGCCTATCTGCGCAGCCTGGCCGAGCGCAAGCAGGCCGTGCTGGCCTCCATCGGCGAGCAGGGCAAGCTGACGGCCGAGCTGCAGGCCGGCATCGAAGCTGCGACTACGCTGCAACAGGTCGAGGACCTCTATCTGCCCTACCGGCCCAAGCGCCGCACGCGCGCCGCCATCGCCCGCGAGCGCGGCCTGGCGCCGCTGGCCGAGCTGATGCTGGCCCAGGAGCCGGGCGCGGCCGTGGAAAGCCTGGCGCAGCGTTTCCTCAACGCGGAGGTGGCCACCGTGGACGAGGCGCTGGCCGGCGCGCGCGACATCGTGGCCGAACAGGTCAGCGACGACGCCATCGTGCGTGAGATCGCCCGCCGCGCCACGGCGGAGGAGGGTCTGGTGCGCGTGCGACTGGCCAAGAAGGATGGCGACCCCGGCGGCAAGTACCAGATCTACCACGAATTCAGGGCCGCGGTGGGCCAGTTGCCGCCCCACCAACTGCTGGCCATCAACCGCGGCGAGAAGGAAGGGGTGTTGCGGGTGACGCTGGACGCGCCCGAGGACCTGATCCTGGGCCAGATCGAGAACCGGGTGGTGCAGAGCCCGCGCTCTCCTTTCGCCCCGCACCTGCGCTTGGCGGTGGAGGATGGCTACAGCCGGCTGGTGGCGCCGGCCATCGAGCGCGAGCTGCGCGGCGGGCTGACCGAGGACTCGGACGATCACGCCATCCGCGTCTTCGCGGCCAACCTGAAGGCGCTGCTGCTCCAGCCGCCGGTGCGCGGCCAGGTGGTGATGGGGATCGATCCCGGCTTTCGCACCGGCTGCAAGGTGGCCGTCGTCGACGGCGCCGGCAAATACCTGACTAGCTTCACCATCTATCCCCATGAGCCGCAGCGCCAGCGGGAGCGCAGCAAAGAGCTGCTGGCCGCGGCCCTGGCGCGCTACGGCGTGGACATCATCGCCATCGGCAACGGCACGGCCAGCCGGGAGACGGAGGAGGTGGCGGCGGAGGTGATTGGGGAGAGTGGGCGAGGGGGCGAGCGGGGGAGGAGGAAGGAGGTGGCGTATGTGATGGTCAACGAGGCCGGGGCCAGCGTCTATTCGGCGTCGGACGAGGCGCGGCGGGAGTTTCCCGAGCTGGACGTCTCCATGCGCGGCGCGGTCAGCATCGCCCGCCGCCTGCAAGACCCGCTGGCCGAGCTGGTCAAGATCGACGCCAAGAGCATCGGGGTGGGGCTTTACCAGCACGACGTGGACCAGAAGAAGCTGGCCGCGACGCTGGATGCCGTGGTCGAGGATGCGGTCAACGCGGTGGGGGTGGACGTCAACACCGCCTCGCCCGCGCTTTTGCAGTACGTGGCCGGCATCGGCCCCAAGCTGGCCCAGGCCATCGTCGCCCAGCGCGATCAGCAGGGGCCCTTCCAGCAGCGCCGCGACCTGCTCAAGGTCAAAGGGCTGGGGCCCAAGGCCTACCAGCAGGCGGCCGGCTTCCTGCGCGTGCCGGAGAGCAGCAACCCGCTGGACCGCACCACCGTCCACCCGGAGAGCTACGACGTGGTCAAGAATCTGCTGGAGCTGGCCGGGCTGAACCTGCGCATGGCTGACTTCAGCGGCCGGCTGCGCCAGTTTCGCCAGAGCCAGAAGCTGGACGAGCTGGCCGGGCTGCTGGAAGTGGGCGCGCCGACGCTGACCGACATCTTCGAGGCGCTGCTGCGGCCCGGCCGCGACCCGCGCGACGACCTGCCCGCGCCGGCGCTGCGCCGCGACGTACTCAGCCTGGACGATCTCAAGGAGGGCATGGTGTTGACCGGCACCGTGCGCAACGTGGTCGATTTCGGCGCCTTCGTCGATATCGGCGTCAAGCAGGATGGGCTGGTACACGTCAGCCAGATGGCCGAGAAATTCGTGCGCAACCCGCACGAGGTCGTCCGCGTGGGGGATGTGGTGCAGGTCAAGGTGGTGAAGATCGACAAGGAGCGGGGACGGGTGGGGCTGAGTATGCGGGCGTAAGGCCAGAATCGGCGCTTTCCACTGCGCGGCTGCGTTGTGGTATAATACGCGTCAAGTGATGAACGTGAGAGATGATGACAGACTCAGACGACCAGAGGTGACGATGTCAACCCAGAGTGTGACGCTACAACTATCAGATGGACTATTGCAGCGGGCAAGGGTGGCGGCAGCTACCTTACAGCGCCCACTCGAAGATGTCCTGACCGCGACTCTGGCTGCTGCGTTGCCGGAGGTGCAGGATGCGCCAGTCGACATGCGGGCCGAGCTTGCGCGTATGACCTGGCTTAGCGATGAGGACTTGTGGATTATCGCCCGTGGCGCCATGTCCGGCGGGGATCAGGAACAGCTTCGCTATCTTTCGGAGTTGCAGAGTCAGCGTGCGTTGACAGATGACGAAGCGGCCCAGCTCGACGCGTTACGCCGGGCCTATGGCCAGGCCACGCTGCGTAAGGCGCGGGCTTTTGCCCTGTTGAGCCTACGCGGGGGTAGGCCGCTGCTTGCTGAGAACTAAGCGATGACTTACATTCCAAGGGCCGTACGGCGTCGGGTATCCGCCCTTGCTGAACATCGTTGTGGCTACTGCCAGACATCGCAGCGAATCAGCGGCGCCCCGATGCATATCGAGCATATCGTGCCTTTGGCATTGGGCGGCACTTCCGATGACACCAACTTGTGGCTCGCGTGCGCCTGGTGCAACAGTTTCAAGGGAACAAAGATCTCCGGGGTTGATCCTGTTACAGGCGATGAAGTTCCTCTGTTCAACCCCAGGACGCAACGGTGGTCGGAACATTTCCGTTGGAGCGACGATGGCAGCGAGATCGTTGGCATGACTGCCGTGGGGCGGGCAACGGTGAAGACGCTGCGGCTGAACAACGAGTACCTTGTTGCCAGTCGTCGTCAATGGGTAGCGGCTGGCTGGCATCCACCGAGCTGATACGGCGACCGCCGATCCAGAACCTTTACGGCACATCGGCAGAACTTTCCACTGTCTTCGTTGTCAGGCAGAATCACCCGTACACAGTCGTTCGATGTCCCCGTTTCCACCATTTATTGGGCTTGGCCTGTCAACCAATCAACCACAAACCCTATCACTTCCTCTTTCTCCGGCTCGTTGTGCGTCTCGTGATACAGCCCCTCCCACAGCTTGAGGGTGCAGTTGGGGGCCTTGGCCGCGAACTCCTGGCTGGCCGGCGCGGAGGTCAGACGGTCGGCCGTGCCGTGCATCAACAGCAGCGGCAGGGGAAACTCGCCAGCGTGGGCGATGGCCCATTCGCCTGATTCCAACAGACTCATGCCCAGCCGCGCCGACAGCCGGTCATGTACCAGCGGGTCGGCCTGATAGGCTGCAACCACGGCCGGGTCGCGCGAGATCGCGGCCTGCTCCAGACCATTGGGCATGGTGAAGGCCGGCCACAGCCGGTTCATCAGCCGGCCGGCGGCCAGTTGCAGCGCCGGCGGCTGGTAGGCGGTGCGCAGACCGGGGGAGGTGGAGACCACGCCAGCCAGCGCGGGTCTGCGGCGCAGGGCGTAGTTCAACACCTCGTTGCCGCCCAGGCTGTGGCCGTAGAGAAAGCGCGGCCGGCCGGGGAAGCGCTGCTCCGCCTGCGCCAGCAGCAGGTCGATATCGGCCATCAGCGCTTCGTAGGTGGGGGTGTGGCCCCGTTTGCCGCCGGAGCGGCCATGCCCGCGCTTGTCGCAGGCCAACACCGCATAGCCCGCGTCGTTCAGCGCCGCGGCCACATGCGCATAGCGCCCGCAGTGCTCGCCCAGGCCATGCACCAGGCAAACCACGGCCCGCGGCTCGCCGGCCGGCTCCCAGCAGCGGCCCACCAGCGGCAGGCCATCGGTCGATCTCCAGTTCACGTCGCTTTGTATCATGTCAGCTCCGGTTCTGACCGCAGAGGGCGCAATGAAGATGCGTTGTTTTGGCCGGTCAGGCAGATCGCGCAACTATGCCGTGATCTCAAGGGCGTCCCGCCCGGCTCTGGCGGTCGACTCGCTCCAGAACCGGCGGGACGCCTGGCGGTCATACCATGGGCGCTGCATCCTGGTCGATGCAGCACGGGTCGCTAATCGCTTGCCCGCGCGGCCAACTGCCGGTCGATCATCAACAGCGCGGCCGGCGAGTCGCCCACCATCTTGAGCTGGGCCATGATCGCGCTGGAGGTCTTCTCCTCCTCCACCTGCTCGTCGATGAACCAC
>Ga0209096_1002292_pt1 | contig 18825 bp, 14 predicted proteins | sample AD_UKC034_MetaG_FD_184407 | JGI IMG/M metagenome (GOLD analysis project Ga0209096, IMG submission 184407) | Active sludge microbial communities of municipal wastewater-treating anaerobic digesters from USA - AD_UKC034_MetaG (SPAdes) (version 2) | ecosystem: Engineered > Bioreactor > Anaerobic >... | reverse complement strand
TAAAATATTTGAGTGAATTGGGAAAATTGAGAAATGATATTTTACGAAGAAATGGAATTAGGCGCAAGCCTGTTAATATATTTGGTGCCCCTGGCGCGAGTCGAACGCGCGGCACACGGATTAGGAAACAAAAAACAAAGAAAGGCGGGTGGCAACATAACCACCCGTTTTTCTTTTTAAATGCTTATCACAATTGAATAAACTTTAAAAATAAAATTTGGCTAGAGTCGGCCAGAGTCGGAAGAGGTTCGGATATGATAAGCACAAAAATAGGCACAGCGGAGATAGACCGGAGCCACACCCCTCCATTACGGCAAGGAATCTCTTTCTGGGCAGCATACGAAGAGCAAAAAAGTAATGTCTAGTCAATTTACTATCATGCAGGCTATTGGCTTTCTTAGAATTGATATTCTAAACCAACAATCTGGATAACATCTTCTGATGTGATATTATTAATTGTGATTGTTTCAACTGATGCTTTAAGGGCTACAAGATTTACTGCCTTCTCAGGAAATAATTGCCCTTTTACATTTTTTTCCAATATTTCTACTTTTCTGATGGTGCAGTTACCAGTGTATTCGTCAGATATTTCTTTGCAGTAAACTAATGCAATTTTCCCAACAGCCTTATCAATATCTTTTGTGTGATTAAGTATTATCCAGGAATTATGAGAATAAGAAGGAGAAAGTGCTTGCCCTTTTGCCTGAGTTGCAAAAACAGACTCCGGTAGTTTCTCAGTATTGTTTTCTATAAACAACCAACCGTCAGGCTTGGATGTTTTTTGATTTTTAATGAATTTGCCGTATGCTTTGGCAGGTGAATAGGCAGGAATGTATTTAATGAACTTTTCTTCCTCTTTTGGTTCTGAAATAAGTTGTTCTCTTGATTGTTGTCTTGTGAGTGATTCTTCCGACTCTTTTATAAATTTATCCCATGCCCAATAATCCATTCCCATTTTCTCCATCTGTGAAGAAAATACCAAGAGGCCTTTGAAACCTTTAATGGCTCCATCACCGGGGACATCATCCAGTTTTTTGAGTAAAGCGTTTTTCTTGGTATCAGAAAAGACCTCACCCTTTGTTTCAATTACATATATAATGTCATCTTTAAAAAGAATGAAGTCCGGATAATACTTTTTTGAGCCGTAGGTAAAATAAATGTTACGCTGGTTACGAATCCAAAAGGGCTGCTTCTCTTTAGCGACTTTCATCAAAATATTATCGGCATATTCAGCCAATTGCATTTCGGTATATGAATCAAACTTTTCATAGTCGTAAACCGATTTTTCGTAACCGTAGAAGTGGTATTGGCTTTCAATCAACTCAATGAATTTCTTTTTATCTTTTACTTTCAGTCGCATTTTGTTTTCAATCTGGTCTTCTGGAATCTTTAATGCATAGTCATTGAACTCTTTCTTCAAGCTCCAGCTATCTTCATCGCTGAGTTGTTGAAAATCCAGTACGAAGTAATCCTTTTCTATTTTGTTTCTATAATAAAAGCTGAAAGCATCTACAAATAGTTTTAATGCAAGTTTGTCGTCCGCATCGTCCAATTTGTAATACTGCAAACCATTGTGGTTGAAAGTATCAACATAGTCCCGGAATGCTTTTCTTGTTGTTTTTGTATCAGGCAAACAATGGAGGTTCTTCTGCACAATGCCATAGATTTGTTTTATTTCCTTCTCGGTTATCTGCAAGGTTGTGGGTTTACCACCCTTTTCTTTTATTTGTTTGTGGTAAACATTCTTATCGGAAAAAATATCCACTTCCAAAAAGAACTGTTCAGGTCTGTATTTCAGAAATCTCTTCGTTGTGTCATTTTCGCCTTCAAAACAATTCTCTTCACAAAAGCTTGATGTTATACCCTCAATATTTGTAATAAGTGACAACAGACTCACATCCTGCTTGGCTTTCAGGTCGGCCTTGATGTGAGGAATGTATTTCCCTGTTAGAAGATTTGATTTTGCTTTGTTAATGACTGGCTTGCGCACTTTATCAAAGCTAAGATACTTGTTATTTAAACCAAACTCCTGTTGTATCGCAACAATCACTTCTTCAAAGTTTTTACCCTGGTCGCAAACAATGTGCAGTTTTTCAGCATTGGACTTCATTAAATCTTCTTCGTCATCAAACTCTCGTTTGTCTTTATTCAATCTAACGCCTCTACCAATGATTTGCTTTACTGAAGTTTTAAAATCTGTTTCTGTATCATTGATAACTGCCATTGAATAAATATTTGGCAAGTCAATTCCTTCATCGAGACGCTGCATATAAACAACTATTTCAACATCGTTCTTGCGGATGTTTAGAAATTTTTTTTCTGTATCCTTGTCAGATTGACCATAATAGAAAATTGTTGCGTTTGCTGCCTTCTGAATATCTTCCCTAAGCAATTTTATTTTACCTTGATATTTTTGCTTGTAGAGTTCGGCTAGCAAAGTTGTGATTTCAAGGTCTTGTGCTTTTATCTTTTCCAAAATGATATTTATATTTTCAACATCATTTGCCAACTCGTTTTTGACGTATTGAAATACTTTCTGGGTATAGTTTGTTTCGTTCTTGACCTTAACAAAAGCAACAGGTTTTAGACTTCTGCTCTTAGGATCTAAAAGCACAGATTCCTTTTTTAACAAGTGAATTAGAAGCAGTGTAATAAGTTTCATTTTTTCATTATCACTAATCTCTGATTGCCTTCCTTTATTCCCGGTGGATAAAGCCACTGCCTTAATCAGCTTTCCGTGACCATCTTCAAGAAACCTTCTGATGTTATACTTGTAAATAATAGTTTGATTTTTCTTGTCCAATCCTTTTTCATTTTCAATGGCGGTGGCAGTAAATTCTAATACTGCCGAGGGATGAAAATTACGGATTATTTTCGAAGCAACTTTAGTTTGTGCATGGTGCGCTTCATCTGTGATGATGATAAGTTTTTTATCTTTGAGAAATTGTTTTATAGAAATATTATTCCCGTTTTCGTCTTGCCATATTGCAGATTCCCATGTCAGTTCTGTATTAGTTGCATTTGAACCGAATTTACTTATATTAAAAATAAATATGTTTGCATCTTTGCTGTAATCAAAAAATAAATTCTGAGTATAATTATCGCCTGTTATAAGATTGAAGGTGAAAGGTGTGTCATCTGCCCAAACTGATTCATAGTTGCCTATCTCGAAGTTACGAATTGTTTTTTGATAAATGTCAGTAGATGCAGGAGTAATGATTAAAAAATTATTTATGTCATATTTCTGACAGAGAAAATAAATAGATGCACCCATAAGCATTGTTTTACCGGAACCAGTTGCCATCTCAAAGCTGAGGAATGGCGCTTTTTTCCCATTTTCTTCATCAACAATATCGAGTAAATCTTTTTTCTCTGGTTTGTTGTTGTTGCACTTTAAGAGATAGTCTAACATATACAAGGCATCCATCTGATAATAGCGAAGGGAATGTTTCGTGATTCCGTTTTCGATGGAATTAAAAATGGCAAAGTCACTCGTAGCAAACAAGTTATAAGAAGATGCACTTTCTCGGTATGTTTGCACAACATTATTTAGCAACTTGGAATGCTTCTCAAAATATGTGGTTTGTTCTTTTTTCTTTGCCATAATTTATTTTTCCAATTCTGCAAATATTGCATAAGGCACTTTTATTACATCAAGGTCATCAGGCTTTGAATCATAGGCTATTTCAATTCCTCTATTTGTGAAGATGTTAATATATTCCGGGGAATACTTCTTCTTTACTGTGCGGTATAGTAATTGCATTTCATCAAAGGTAATATTGCCTAATTTTCCTTTGGGTTCATTTAAAGAAACAATCGCAACACGCTTTTTTGAACCGATTATTTGAACACCGATAACAGGTTGGTTTTCCTTATCAGAAAAAAGTTTATCGACTGAGATGTTTATAGTATTGTCAATTGTGTAGTCATAGGAAAGCAGCAATGATTCTTCAATGAATTTCTTACCAAGTATCCAATTGAAATCACCTGTACTGTCTTTATTGATTTTAATTATTGATTGACCTAAATGATAGTATGTAAATGACCCGCTTCCTTTCCAATTACACGCTTCTGTAACGCCTGATTCATCTTCTCCACTAATAACATTTATTAAGCGAGGAATTATGTGCGAATCAGCATGATTTCCAATTTCTACACCTATCCATTTTCTTTTCATTTTGTGTGCAACTGCACAAGTTGTCCCTGAACCAGCAAAACAATCAAGAACATAATCACCTTCTTTTGTATTTGCAACTTCAATAATCCTTTTAATGAGTTTTTCTGGCTTCTTGCTTTCCTTAAATTTGACACCACCCTCTTTAGATATTCCATTATATGGAATATCAGTCCAGATATTTGTCAGTTGAATTGTTGGAACATATTTGCCATCAACTAATCGCATTTTGTTTTTATAAAAATATATCTGGCGACCGTTCAGAATATAGATTTCGTCTTTTTCTCTTTGCAAATTAAAAACTTTGTTAGAGGTATTTTTTGACTTGTCCCTGAGTTCAACAATTTCTCTACCAGCATCATTGGCAATTGCTGTTAACTGAAATACAGATTCGCTGTTTTCTTTTGCAAATACCCCAACGGCATTTAAAAAATCAAGCCGTCCCATTACTTTCCGGGCTTCATCAACTGACGAATATCCTTTTTGCTTTGCAAAAAACTCACCTAGTGAACATATTTTCCATTTGCTATATGTTTCATTAATATTTTCAATATATTTTGAGTAGCTACTATCATAATCACATTCAACGTAAAGAGTTTCGTATTTATATGATGGTTTGTCTTTAGCATACATTATAATATATTCTGCTGAATCATAAGGCGAAGGATTAACAGTTCTCAGGCCAGACGGGTCTGATGTTTTAATTGTAAAAAGGTTCGTGTAATTTGATTTACCAAATATTTCATCAAGCATTACACGAATATGAAAAATATTTTTTTCATCAAGCTGAATAAATATTACACCATCTTGGCGCAGTAATTCGCGCAGAATAATCAACCTATCCCGCATTAGAGTTAACCACTCTGATTGGCTAATATTATCATCATAATTCTCAAATGCTTGACCAGTGTTGTATGGTGGGTCAAGATAAATACATTTTATTCTGTCTTGTTCAGCTTTATTCTCAAAAATTTTTTTTAAGGTATTTAACGCGATAAGATTATCACCTTTGATTAGGATATTATCTGTTTCTTCCGTTTCTTTGATAAATTCTTTAACTTTAAAATATGAAAAAATACCAGCAAGACTACCGGGCTTATCTTTTTTTTCAGCTGCATAAGTCTTTTGATGAACTAAAGGTCTTGCTTCTTTTACTCTTATATCATTTCTATTGACCCAGTATGGTTCTTGACCAATTCCATTATCTAAGTCAATTTCATAGAATAATGCCTCATCTTTATTTACCCAGTTAATTTTAGGAGCAGGAATTGCAGAAGTGGCTTCTGCTTGGATTTGGTCCAATAATGCGATTGATTTCTGTTTATTATACCAGTCTAAAGATAAGTTGCCAGTGTATTTCTTAGCCATAAATCACCTTCAATTTGTTTTTTTAAACCTGCATACGCAATCTACATCGTTACAGGTATGGTCGAGATTATTGTTCCTAATATCGTTTGCTGCTGAAATGATTTTATTCTTTATTCCATCAAGGTCGCTAGCTGTTAATTCATTTTTATAGCCTTCATTTGTGTCAAGGTTGTATATCTGTAGGAAATCCGCATTTTCCCCCGTCAGTGCGCGATAACCCAGTGCGTAAAGCTGTAATTGATCAAGAGTTGCATTATATGCTTGTGCATCCTCTGTTGATTTAAAATCAACAATAGTTTTTTCAAAAGTACCATCAACATTTTTCTTTTTAATTAAATCCATTTTTCCATTCACTATTATTCCATCGCCTAAATCTAGCTGAATTATTTTTTCAGCAAATTCAATATGTTTAAACTCTGGCGAATTTTTATCATAGTAAATATTTACTGCGTTATCTGCCTTTACCGTCATGTCTGTTATGATTGCGTCAGTGGCATAAGGGAAATTTATATGTCTATCCAGAAGTTGAGTTAATTGCGTTTTCAAAACATGATTACCTTCAATATACTCTCTGTGCAGTTCCATGAGGGTGTTGTGAATAGCCGAACCATAACCTATACGAGCTCCCAGAGGTGGTTGAAAACCATAGAAGGTATAAAACTTGAATTTATAAGGACAATCAAAAAATGCCTTCAATAGAGAATAACTAAGGGAAATGTTAGTTAATTCCAAAAATGGTTTTGGAGCAATGTAAAGCCTTTCAGAGTATGTACGGGTAGGTGAAATAATCGTATAGTCAGATTTACGCACTTCTCTGCCGAAAATAGATTCTTTACCTTGTTGCCTACCATCTGGTGCACGACTTATTAGAAGGAATTTCTTTGACCTGGTGATCGCAACATACATTAATCGTCTTTCGTCCTCCTCTCTTGGAAAATATCTTTCAACGCCTTTAACGAGGTTGCGGTCAATGAAATGCCATACTTGTTTCCCTGATGGTTGTTTTGATGGCAGATAATTTTTATTAAGTCCAGGAACGAACACAACAGGAAATTCCAAACCTTTCGCTTGGTAAACGGTCATTATTTGCACGGCGTTTGGATTTTTGTAGGTATTGTTCTGCCAACCTTCGGGGTAATAATCTGATGCTGAGTAATGTAGAAAATTAAGAAAAGTTGAAAGTTTCCTATCAGGAGAATATGTGAAATAAACCGCCTCAAAATCATTGATGATTTGGCTAAACATTCCTAGATTATAAAAAACTATTTCTTCATTGTTAAAACCAGTTATTGCCTGTTCATCATCAGTAGCAAAGAGATCTTCACGGATGCCTGCTTTGTCAAGAAACCCTTGGAAAATAGCTTGAATATTGAAGCGTTCGTAGTATGTACTCTTCGATGGCTTATTTTTATCAAGAAATGCAATTGCTTCTTCTAATTTATCATTACTTACTTTCTCGCTAAGTGAAAGCCAATGATGCTTAAGAGTGTCTTTATCAATTTGCTGATTGAGATAAGTGAAGATTGCTCTTGATGCACTGACTTCTGATCTTTGAAAAAGATTGTTTACACCGGAAACGATGAAAGGAATTTGTTCCAACTGTAATGATTCAATAATTGCCTCTGCCTTTTTCCACTTGCGAACAAGAATTACAAAGTCAGAATAATCAAGACCTCTAGGTTCTGTTTCTGGTTTGTCCTGAAATTTTATACCACGTAACTGACGAATAGAATTTACAATAAAAGCATTTTCATTTTCCACGGAATTAAATTGATTATATAGGATGTCACCTTTCTCATAGGCCTGAAAACCTTTTGCAATCATCTGTTTTTCAAGCCTGGTTGAATTATTTGTGATAACTTTTAAGGCAACGTCAACGATTGCCTTTGAACTACGAAAGTTATCATTCAAAACTACTTCCCTTACCTCTTTATAGCGAGCTTTAAAATGTTGAATGTAATCAATATTGCTGCCCCGCCATTGAAAAATCGTTTGGTCATCGTCACCAACAACACAAGTGTTTGCTCCTAATTCGTAAAGTTCTCTTACAATTAATTCTTGAATAGGATTTACATCCTGATATTCGTCAACGATTAGATAGCCAATGTTGTTTTTGATTCTATTGCGAAAGGCATCATCGCTTTTCATAAACTGAAATGCCTTTGTCATAATCATCGTAAAATCAAGGTAACAGTTTTGCTCAAGTTCTTTTTCATAAGATTCTAACGCCTTAAGGAGTTCTGCCGGAACATCTTTATTAAATTCCGCTTCCCGAAGTATTCCCATTAATTGAATGAAAAAACCTGTATCTTTAAACCTTTCCATATCCAGGCCTTTCATTCCTATAGTATTGAATTTTCGTTCAACAAATAATTTTAACTTGATTTCATCAAGCACTGAAAACTTTTGAAACTCATATTTATAGTCTTGCAAAACATTCAAGCACCAAGCATGAATAGTGCCTACATACATTTCTGCTAACCCTTTTAGTTCTGGTAATTGTTCACGGCAGAGCTTTAGAATTCTCGCCTGTAGTTCTCCTGCTGCCTTCTCAGTGTAGGTAAAAGCAATAATTTTTGAAGGGGGGGTGCCATGTTTCAGAATATTGATAACTCGTTCTGAAATAACCTGTGTTTTCCCTGAACCAGCACAGGCTATAATCAGAAGGTTCTTATCAAGGGTATTAATTGCGTCTATCTGGTCAGCTGTATAGTTCATATCTTTTTTATAGAACTTATTTTTTACAAAGGTTGTTCTTTTTGTGTACAGAGTATAAAAAGAACAGTCTTGTATGTCAATGAAATATTAGCCAAAATGGATTTAAGTACTTTTTTAGTTGAAAATGACATATTATGAATAAGAAACATCTTGAATAAACATACATCCTATTTTAGGGTTCATCATCTTTTTTTTGGTGTTCTAATTACAATTTAGTTATAATAATTTTTACCTGAGGCATAGGTTGACGAACAGAAAAACCGGAAATTCTTGCCGGTCTTGGTCTCGATAACTCAGGGAACAGTGCGGGGGGATGCAATGGAGATGGAAAAGGAAAAGGCTGTTAAGGCTGATGATAAAATTGTTAAAGATTTTTATGTCATGAAAGGAAGTCATATAGAAGCGATGGGTTTCGCTTCCCTTGTCTGTTTCCTTATGATTATAGGACATCCCTCAAAGGGGCATGGCCTAGCAAATGATATAAATTTCCCTCCTAATGAAGAAGATTGTTTAAATATCCTAACTCGATTTGGATTAATCGGCAATAAAAAATCAAATACTTACAAAGCTTTTAAAAACAAATTGCCGCCTGGCACCCCCCTTACATTCGGTTACTCTATTCTTCAAGATGACCTGCATGATGTGATTACGGAAATAATAGAGGGGGATAATTTTAGCGAATTATTATACAGAATGGATATTAGAGATTGTCGTAATTTTTTTGAAATATTTAAGTACTCGCTAGCCCTTGGCCATTTTTTCAGAGTACTCGAATTTGGCGAGGCTCCCCCCTTAGCAGCTTTACTCCACATGATCTTGTTCGATGAAATAAAAACTCAAATAGAAAGTAAATTTTTTGAATTAAGAGGGTTTTGGACAGCTAAAATGGAGGAAAGGAAACGAGGCATAAAAGGAGGAGAAAAGAAAACTGCAATTAAAGAAGCTAATCTTCAAGTCGTGGCAGAATTATTAGCTAAACATCCAAATTACCTGATAGATAAAAAATCCTATATAGCATTAATAACAGAAGCAATGAAATCGACTGGAGCAACAACAGACCGCACGATATCTAATTATCTTAAAGAGATTATGGCGAGAAAAAACGAAGGTTTTTCGAAAAATGGCAGGTAAATCGAAAAACGCATTTTAATTCAATTGATTAGATAACTTTTTTGTTTTTATAATCATACCCAGATCAGCAATGGTCTGGGTTTTTTTATTTCCTTGATTTTTTGGCTGAGTTAGAAAAAATATGACAAAAAAGAAAAGAAAATATAACACTAATCTAATCAAAGAAACTCTCAGCTATTCAATCCATGACATCGCCGATCTTTTTGGGCTTGATAGGGGAACAGTCCGGCAATGGTTCAAAGTCGGTTTGCCTATGATTGACAACCGTAAACCTTATCTTGTTTTAGGCTCTGATTTAAAAGAATTTATCAAAAAGAGACAAGGCAACAGAAAAACCAGGTGCAACGCTAATGAGCTTTACTGCTGCAAGTGTCGGAAACCCCAGACAAGCTGGAACAATCTTGTTGATTTAAAAATTATAAATGAGCGCAGGTTCTTAATTATAGGAATATGCAGCCAGTGTAATACCCGGACAAATAAGCTCTCTTCAATTAAAAACCTCGACGATATCAAAGAAATCTTTGATGTGCAGACGATACATAATCAAGACCTAATAGGGTTTAATCCCTCTATCGTTAACACTGACATTAATAAGGAGCTTTCAACATGATTAAGTGCAATCCCAATAATGAGCGAATTAAAAGAGCTTATTTTGAATACCAGAAGGAGGCCAATAAAAAAAGCCAAAGCACGATTGATAACATACGAAAGGCTATCTCAAGATATGAGCTTTATACCAAGTATCAAGGATTTGAGACTTTTAATAAACATAAGGCTATTGCCTTCAAAAAAGCCTTTACACAGGCAAAATCAAGCACAGAAGTGGATTATTTAAGCAAAGCCACCATATTATCAACTGTCCGGCATTTACAGGACTTCTTTAAATGGCTTTCACGTGAAAATGGCTATAAACGGCTTGACGTAAGAGAAATTGAATATTTTAACCCCTCTGAAAGCGAAATCAGGATCGCCCAGGCAAAGAAAAGACGGCTTGCCCCCTCTCTTGAGCAAATAAAAGCCGTCATCAACTCTATGCCCTCCGGTAACGATATTGAATTGAGAAACAGGGCTTTGATTGCCTTCACCATTCTAACCGGAATACGTGATAGTGCGCTGGCCTCTTTAAGATTAAAGCATATAAAACTTAATGATAAGCTTGTTGAACAGTTACCGCCAGAGGTCAAAACAAAATTTGGCAAAACCATATATACCTACTTCTTCCCTGTCGGAGAGGATATTGAACAGATTGTTGTTGATTGGGTAAATTATCTCTACAAGATAAAGCTATTCAATCCCGACAGCCCAATTTTTCCAAAAACAAAGCTGATCTTAGACAAAAATAATGCTTTTGTAGCAGACGGAATCGAGCCGGTTTGCTGGAAATCAGCAAATCAAATCAGAAAAATCTTTAAAGGTGCTTTCATAAACGCCGGAATAGAATATTTTAATCCTCATTCTTTTAGAATTACTTTAGGAAGACTCGGAGAAATACTTTGCAAGAATCCAGAAGAATTTAAAGCGTGGAGCCAAAATTTAGGGCACGAACACCCTTTAACTACTTTTAATAGTTACGGCTATATTGATGAGTATAATCAGGGGCGCATTATAAAAAACCTCTCAACGAATAAAAATAATGAGAAAGATACGCTTCAGGAAATGGCGGAAAACATCAAACTGCTTATGAAGAATAATGACACAAACATACAGGCGCGGGAATCATGAAATACAGACACAGTTCAAACACAGGGCAATAAAACAGCATGGCAAATCAACAAGATATAAAGGCGCAACGGATTGTCAATCCACAGTGCCACATAACAAAAAGGCTTTATAGTATCAAAGAAGGTGCCTTTTATCTTGGCCGGACGGTTGGCGCAATCCGGGAAATGCTTTGGGCTGGCAAAATGCCTTATGTAAAAGATGGGAAAAGAATTCTGTTAGATATTCAAGATATGAATGAATGGATAGACCGAAATAGGACTAGGTCGCTTTATTGATCTTTGAAAATTAATATTAGGTGCGATAACAACCAGCCTGAAGTCGGTTGTAAGTCACGAGAGAAAACAAATCCCGCAAGGGAGGGATGAAACAGAGTGGCCTGCGTAGGCAGGTAGGGAGCCTAACCGGAAGATGGCATTTCTCATTTGTTACACCTACTAAGGTTCAGTAGCAGACAGTTGCTAGGGTTGAGGATTATCATTTGAAAGGTGCAACGTGACCTTCAGCTGCGGGAATGGAGCGCAGCGGGTTACCAGTCCGCCTTGCTGCGGTTGTTATGCCCACAAAGTTACATTCCTGATTTCCCAACTGCCAACTCCCCTGTCTCCAAGAGAGTAATTTGGATGTGCGGTTCCTTCAGGATGTATGTCTCGGTTGTATTCCTCGTGTTTGGGTTCATCGACTCAAGGATATAATACAATATGTCGTCCACCAGTTTTTTGACTTCAATGGCATCACTAACGGTAAGCTTTATTTTGTGGGCGGGAAGGAAATGGTCTTTGTATTCGTCCATTTCATAAGTATAAACGAACCCATCTTCAACAAAACATAGGCCTTTCAGAGAATCCTCTACCTTGGAATGGAACAGACTATTTCTGTAGTTTTTTAGCTTTTTGAAGCCCAAAAGAACCTCCGCAGGTAAGTCCTTATTTTCATTGAAGCCATCGCATAGGATCGACATGAGCCTTAGTTTTTGTTCGAGGTCAAATCTTTGTTCTACTCGATATTCTTTGTCTCTAAACTTTTTCTTTAAAAAAGCGTGAAAGACAAGATTGATAAACCCCTCAAGAGCCATGAAAAAGAAGGAGATTGCGGAACAATAATACATACCACATGTGAGCATGTATTGATTTATGTGTTTTCTTTTCTCATCATCGTACAGATCGGATGTCCTTGCATCGTACCTTAAAAACTCTTGCTGCAGTTCCGTTTCTAAGGTTTCTGCTGTATCCAGCATTGTCTTAGCGCTAAGGTAGTTGGATAGATAAACATTGAAGAGCAGATATTGCCCTATCCCTTCCTGTCTTTCAAATTCCTTCATGGGATTGAATAACTGGCCTTTTAGTCTATTTGCCTCTCCAAGAAGATCATTGATAAACGTCTCGACTTCCCGGCTGTCGCTTTTTTTGTCATGTCCATGAAAAATAAGCTGGGCTATGTAAAACATTGTGTTTTTGTCACTTGTAGCTAACTCTACGACCCCGCCAAATGGGAGCCTAACGAGGTATTTCCAGTTAACAGGGAACGGCTTCGTCTTTCCGGCTTGTATTGCAATAGAAGTAGTCTCGTCTATACCTATAGCTTCCCAATTGTTATTTTCATGTGTCTTTCGGAGGAACACCTTTTGAACGTCAATACTTCGTTGATGGCTTTTGTCCTGAATTTCGCATTCTATTTCTATCGGTAAATCGTAAAGATTTCGCAACAATCGGTGCCAGAATATAACGTGATATTTTCCAATTTCCTCCTTCTTGTATTCTATGGGAAGAACCTTATAATTTTCCGGTATCTCTGATTTGTCGAGAGCGCGGTATTTTGTAGTAAACTTTTCTTTAAATTTATTTCCAATCTCGATAGGGGGCTTCAATTCATTTCACCTTTTGTTTGCAACAACCAATTAATATACGAACCTCGCCTTTTCTGATTAATTGAATACTTAAATAACATAACTTCTTTGTCCCTGAAAGAATAATATTCAATTGTTTTAATCTAGCAACTATTTACATGATTTCGTATTTTGTAGCAATAATGATGAAAAACAAACTTTGTAAAATGTGGGAAATATGTCCAACTACTCATCGATTATCGATTGAAAAATTGCATGGCTGATAAATTTAATGATTTACTTCTTACAGGAAGTAACGCGTGTAGATGAAACGTTATCATCCCTCTAAATCCAAATAATAACATTCTACTGACTCATCCATCAGCTTCATGAAAAAGTCCTGGTCATTTAAGCATTCTTGGCGATGCTTTGATGTTTCAGAGCCTTTATTGTCCCTGAAGAACACATTAACCAATTGTTCATATTTTACCCGCGCCTTCTTAGAAACCACAGCATCCTTGGAAGATAGGTACCTCTCCAGATTAACGACAGCTGCTTTTATCTCGTAAATTGCTTCTATGGGCGTCATTAAGATAACTTTCTCACTTCAATGGTTTCGGCAATTTTGCTTGCACGTTTTTAATTTCTTCCAGCAATTCCTGTTTTGAAATATAACCCTTTCTATCAAGAAGATTAATGAGGGCTTCCGACTGAATTACTTCGGACATCAGTAATTCCTTAAAACTGACCACTTCTTTATGATCAAGTTTTTCCGCCATAAATTTATCCCCGTTTTTTCATTGTCTTTTATTTTTCAGATTATACATAAATATTTCTTACTATAAACTCAATGTTATGACTTCTTAGAAGTTCGGTCAGCTCCTCTGAATAATCTTTCTCCCTCTCTTTTCTTTTCGCTTCGCATACAATCAAACAAATAACGTGCGTATGAACCAGGGATGCAATTATTGATTGACCTATCGATCTTTGTAAGCTGTCGGATAATTTATTTGCGCCTTTGTCACCCCGCCTAGGTGCATATTTCAGCTCCACATATATAGTTCCCAATCGGGGTTCCTTAATGAAAATATCGCTCGTATTTGAGCATCCAAAAACATTAACATTTTGATCTATTTTTGATTCAGTCCAATTAACTCCGTGTGTAAATACTACTTTATCAATTTTATCATCATCCACCTTTAGTGTTTTTGCCGTATAATCTCTTATAATTCGGTATATAATTTTTTCAAGGTCACTTTCTTTCTTGATATTGGACGAAATAGGCACATCTTTAAGTATCTTGATAAGGTTTTGGACAAAATCATTTGAATATTTAGTCATTACTTTCCCTATAAATAATCTTTGTCATCTTTACTCCCTGCCCTTTATCCTTAACCTCTTACGGAAATCTGTCGGTCTCTCATATTCAGGTAATGACCATATTCCCTTTTTAGCCAATTTTGCCTCCTCTTGAGCCTCCAGGAATTCCTTTTTGTAAGGTTCCTCAAGATATTCGATATATGCTTCTGCGTGCCCTTCCCTGACCATTTCCAAGTTTATATTCCTGTTATCTAGCCATATTATCCCTACCATGCGCCTGTATCTGTCAATAGCGATAATATCCAATTTTATCTGTTTCCCCATAACCTTATCATAAAGAGCATTTTTCGCTTTTTCGCCATAAGGCTGATCTGTTTTATGATATGACTCCTGTGCATCAATACCATATAACCTGACTTTTAATTTTGTCTGCTCCGGAGTTGTCATATGGATTGTATCTCCATCTACGATCTTAGTAACTGTTCCGGTTACTATGCGAATAGCGGCTCGTGAATCAGAAACGTCTATACATGCCGTAATCCCTGCCACCAAGAACAAGAATAAGAATATTCTAACTAGAGCTATTTTAAGGTTCATAATTTACAATGCTTCTTCTTTCCGGTTTTATTTAATATTGATAGAGAGATAGAGAACAAATGTCAAATTTAAAATAAAAATGTAACAGCATTTCCAATCCTCTTTTTTTCTCCATCAAAATATGATTAAATTAGTTTGGAAGTGTGCTTAAGCCGTGAGGCCAGCGCTGGGGCGCTACCCCTTATTGCGCTCCTGATGGGCACTTCTAGCGCCTGGGCTTCGGCCTGGGCGTTTTTTTATATTAGGAATGAATTAAACAACCATATTGATAACAGATTGAAGTCATTCATTTTTGTCACGATTGACAAACTTTTGCTTGCAGGAAGTAATTGTCAAATATGTTAACCTTTAAAATACCCCTTGACTTTATATTAACCAATGGTTAATGTGCTAACTATGGAACCTAAACACCTAAAACAATGGAGAGAGGCTAACGGATACAGTCAGGCGAGACTCGCAAAGGCTTTATCATGCCATGTGATAACTGTAAACCGTTGGGAAAATGGCGCAAGGGAAATCCCTTCATTCCTTGAATTGGCTTTAGGCTACCTGGAGTTAAAGGGAGATAAACCTGAACCTAAACCAAACCTGAGAACGAAAAAGTAAATGGAAAGGAGAAAGAACTATGGGAAGCATTTACAAGCGTGGAGCTGTTTTCTGGATTCAGTATTACAGGAACGGCAAGCCTTACAGAGAAACCGCGAGGACAAAAAAAGAAACGGAGGCAAAGAGGCTTTTGCGAATGAGAGAAGGTGAAATTTCCGAAGGCAAGATTCCGGGCGTTCATTTTGACAAGGTTAGATTCAATGACCTTGCAGATGATTTTCTGGCCGATTATCGCATTAATGAAAAGAAGTCATTAGATCGTGCTGAATTGAGTGTCAGACAATTAAAAACATTTTTTGAAGGTTACAGGGTACCGGAAATCACAACACCGCGTATTCAGAGTTATATTGAAAAGAGATTAGAACAAAAGAAAAGCAATGCAACAATTAACAGGGAATTATCAGCATTAAAGAGGGTATTGAATCTTGGATTGAGGCAAACACCGCCGAAGGTTGACAGAGTGCCTTATATACCCATGTTGAAAGAAAATAACATAAGAAAAGGGTTTTTTGAGCATGGTGATTTTATCGCATTGCGCGAAGCATTGCCTTCTTATCTAAAAGGCCTTGTCACATTCGCATATAAGACAGGCTGGCGCGTTTCTGAAATAAGAAATTTGAAATGGTTGCAAGTTGATCTTGAAAATAACATTGTCAGACTGGAATCAGGCGAAACAAAAAACGCCGAAGGCCGGACGGTTTATCTTGATGATGAATTGAAGGCTGTATTCCTGAATCAGAAAGCGCGGCAAAAAGAACTTGGTAAAATATCTCTTTATGTTTTTACGAATCCAACAGGAACCGACAAGATTAAGCATTTCAGAAAGTCATGGGAAAGTGCTTGCGCTAATTCTAAAATCGGAAATAAACTATTTCACGATTTTCGGCGCACAGCGGTTAGAAACATGGTTCGGGCGGGTATTCCTGAACGTGTTGTAATGATGATCTCAGGACATAAAACAAGATCAGTTTTTGAGCGTTATAATGTAGTGTCAGAAACCGATCTCAAAATTGCCGCACAGAAACAAGAAGCCTATCTTCAAGCGCAAACAGACACAATTTCAAGCACAATCGAAGTTTTTCCTTCCGGAAATAACAAACAATCCGTAGTTAAGTAATTGATTTATTTGGTGCCCCTGGCGCGAGTCGAACGCGCGGCACACGGATTAGGAATCCGTTGCTCTATCCTGCTGAGCTACAGGGGCAACCGTATTTACGGAAGTTTTCGCGGTTTAACATGCTTTCTCGGGGGTGTCAATGACAAGAGATTGCTTCCCGCCTCAGAAGCCTAGGCAGTCTGTACTCACAGCGTATTCACCGTTACAAACAAATCCTCACTTATCCGGTTCGAACTGATTTTTCGCCGACCAGAAAGAAGGCAGATGGCGCAATAAATATAAAAGACTCTTCCGGTGCTGCCAGAGACGGCGACGAAATTTTTTGCGCCAGCCCCGATCGGAATAAAAGCGCTTCACATGTTCGTTATATAATTGATCGAGCCGCACGCGAGAAGAAATTCCCTTGGACACGAAAACAAAATTCAGACAATTCATCAGCCGCCAGTCTTCATTAAACTCTCCCTCTTCCCGAATATTCGCCCACAGCGGCGCGCCGGGGAAAGGCGTGAATTTGGCCATATTCATGTCATCCAGTCCCAACGAAATAATAAAGTCAGATGTGCGCTTAATCGATTCTTCGGTTTCTCCGGGAAGCCCCATCATAAAAAGTCCTTTGGCGCGCAGGCCGGCTTTTTGAATGCGCTGCACAGTGTCGCGCACGTCATCGAGCAATACCCCTGATTTATGCCGCGCGAGCATTTCCGGATCGGCGGATTCAATGCCAAGCGATACCATCAGGCATCCCGCTTTTTTTAACATCCGTAGCAATTCATCATCCGTGTAGCCGACGCGCACGGCGCAGTTGAAATTTATACCCAGCGGAAAACGCGCGAGTTTTTCGCAGAGCTCTACAATACGCCTGCGATTGGCCGTGAACAAATCATCATAAATATTGATGTGCCGCACGCCGAATTTTTCGCGCAGATGCTTCATGTGCTCATAAATATAAGCAGCGGAATTATAGCGAAAACCTTTTTTAAAAACAGAACGGTCGCAATAGGAGCACTGATACATACAGCCGCGTGAGGTGATCATAGTAGCGCCGGGCGTCCGGATATAGCTGAAAAGCGGCAAATGATAATCACGGGGAAACCCGTGCAATTTTTCATAAGCGGGAAAAGGCAGACTGTCCATATCGGCAATTCTTGTCCGCGGCGCGTTCGTAACGATTTTTTCGCCATCGCGCCAGATTAATCCCTGAATTTCGGCAGGCGTTGTCCCGGCGACGAGTTCCGACATGGTGAGTTCACCCTCACCTGAAATGAGATAATCAAACGCCGGATAATCGCGCAGTAATTTTCCTTCCAGCGCCGATACGTGAACCCCACCGCAGACGGTTGCAATCTCCGGAGAGTTTTTCTTTATTATCTGGGCTAAATCGGCGGCATCGGGAAATGATGAAGTTGTTGCGGAAAAGCCGACGATGCGCGGCTGATATTCCAAAATAGACCTGGCTTGTTTATTTAGGTCAAAAGTAACTCCGGGGCCGAGACCATCGTAAACAAAAACCTCGTGCCCCTCGCGCATTAAATACGCGGCAATGGAAAGAAGGCCCTGCGGCACCATCCGGTTGGCAATGTCAGTAATGTCGCGTTTTCCGGAAAACCAGTTGAAGCCTCGCGGATGAACAAGGACGATTCTCTTTTTGTGATTTGTCAAAATCTTCATTGCCGGAATAAATAAGAAGGATAATTTTTTATTTTCGCGCCAGAATAAATGCCTGCCGGCCAGCGGCGTTAAAATTGTAATGCAGAAAATAGCCGGTCTTTTTTGACCGAAGAATATGGGCGATGCCAAAAGCGGAGGCAACAGGGTGAATACCGCAGCAGGGTAAATAATCATGAATTTGCCAGTTATTTTTATTCTTCCACATATCTATTTGCTCTTCCTTTACGCGGAATCCGGACAGAAAATATTTTTCTTTTGTTTCCATGCCGGGTAAATTATTTTCGTCCAAAACACTTTTTCCCGGAGAGGCAAAGCTCACCGCCAATATCTCTCCGATATTTTTTTTTTTGCTGCCACCCAGCAATAGCCAGGAGCTGCCTTCACCAACCGGAAGCGGGCGGGAATTATTGGTTGTTAAATTCATTCTTTCGCGCGATTCTTCAATTGTCGGCGTGAAAACATCGCAGCCGCCGACCAGCGCCAAATCAATCTGCGCGCTTTCCAAATAGGTTTGCGCCAGCCATAAAGCAGACTCAAAAGATAATTCTTCTTCAGAAATAGTCAGCACAACACCCTTTACAC
>Ga0209096_1002288_pt1 | contig 18848 bp, 21 predicted proteins | sample AD_UKC034_MetaG_FD_184407 | JGI IMG/M metagenome (GOLD analysis project Ga0209096, IMG submission 184407) | Active sludge microbial communities of municipal wastewater-treating anaerobic digesters from USA - AD_UKC034_MetaG (SPAdes) (version 2) | ecosystem: Engineered > Bioreactor > Anaerobic >... | reverse complement strand
CCGAATGTAATATCTGCCATTTCTTTCACCACCTTTCTTTATTTTTCCCCTCTGGTTACTTATCGTGCTTTAAACCGCACTTCTTGCATGCTACCTGCTGGAGCCGGCTCCATAACAGCGTTGTTCTCCGGGGCCTTTGAGTGGAGCGACTGTTCGAATTCTTTGCCTCCATGTAAAATCTATTTATTGGCAGGCTTTGAAGCAGGAGAGGATGCGTTTTTCTTCTGGATCTTTCTCAGCGCCTTCATCTTTTCAGCGGATTCTTTCATCATCTTCCTAAACTGCTTCTTTTGTTCTGCTTTTTTTCTCCTCATGACCTTGATCACATATTTTCTTTCCTCGTTCTTCCTCCTTTTGGCGGCCGCATCCGCTTCTTTTTCTGCCTGCTGTTCATAATCTTTCTGCTGCCTATATTCAGACATCCTGGCGGAGTACTGTTTCTTTCTGGGTTTGTTCCATAGGTTTTTTACTGCAAAACGCATTATCTCTTCAAATAGATATGCCTCCTGAAGGTCAACAAAAGCCCTTGTCCCCCAGACGCAATCATACGGCCTAGCCAAAAAAGAGTTATCCCTATGAAGACTAGAATAACTACCCTGCACAGCGTAATTAAGCTCAAGCACTGAAGTCCTATTGGCACCTCCTGCAGGAAAGTTATTGGTTTGCTGCGTAGGGGAATAAAAATGCTGTTGATCAGCTCTTAACAATCCAGTATCGGGATCGCGGTTTGAGACCCAATTTCCTCCGGTATTATCCCAGTTATAGTTTGAGTTGCCGGTTCGAGCAACAGGAAGATATGAGTGTTTGGCCGTGCCAGTGTCTATCTGCCGGAGTTCATTTCTTAGCTCGTCTATGCTAGAGCCAAGTCTTATTCTGTCGATCAGCTCCTTCATATCAGGGGCATTCGGGTTGTTCAATATATAGTCTTTCATGGCATTTGCGGCTGAGGCGGCAGCATTCTTTTTAGCATTCATGTCGTCCTCAATAGGGTTGCCATCTTCATCTAATCGCACTTGCATATCTCTCGCATAACCCAAGGCCGTTATAGTACTGTTGACATCATCATAAAGACGGTAAAGGTTGTATGTTGGCACTTTCCAGAGACTAGGGTTGATCATATTTCGCAATTCAATAAATCTGTTTCGGATACGCACTATACCGTTCGTGAGGTTCTCTGGTGTCGTAGCGGCCGCAACATCCCCTAAGGAGCTGTCAATAGCACCCTTTTTACTTTCAAAGAAGTCCGCCTCTACCGAAGGCATGTTATTCTTTATAATGCTACTTATACTAGACCACCTGGCATCCAAGTAATCATGAAAAGCTTTTATAGCTACATGGTCATAATAGCCCAACCATTTGCTGCCGTCGACCGGGTTAACCGCTCCGTTATTTACTACTTTCTTTGAAGCAACAGCGGTCAAGAAAGATGAAAACTCATGCATATTTTCATAAAAGATAGAAAGGAATCCGGTCTTATATCCTGAAACCTTGCTGACTCTGGCATCATTTATAAATCTGGAAAAACTCGACATCATGTAGCTATCCACAGTGAAGTTTGGGTTGTTAGTATTGTCAGCAAATGTAAGGGTCCCGTTGCTGGTGTTTATGCCTGTTGAATACCTCACCCTGTCAACATGTCCCGTAAAACCCGCACCCTGAGTGTGAGGTCCAAAAATCTCAGTCATTGTATATATAAAGCGCCTCTTTGATTCGAGCATAAGCAGGAACATATGAAATAGCTTTTCGTCCGAAAAGTTATTGTATTCTCCAGTTTTTATAATATCGTAATAGTTCTTATCTGTAGCAGCAAAACTGCTGCGGGCAGCAGCAAAATATTGGCTATAACAGGTTAGTTCCGGGAGATCATATCGATCGAACGCAGTGATCGTATATCGGTTTTTCATAGTAAGGGGGTTGAGTCCGTAGACCATGTTTGTATAATCATTCGGCGAAAAGTCCTTATTGCCCAACCCTGTAAAAGTTGGGCTATATCTGTCATATATCGGCACCACACTGTTTATTCCGGACACCTGGTCCGGACTCCACTTAAAATCCCCTGCTCCGTTAAACCACTTGTAAACATCCGACAGATAGAGTTGGGACCCTTTGGATCCTCCGACTTCTGTCTGCCTGTGAGTTGTACCCCATCCGTAGGGGTTAGTTGAAGTAACATAGGTCTGGAGAGGGTTAGGATGATTTGGAAAATTGCCGGTAAAGTTAGCTATTTCTGTAGCTTTTGATCCACCTGATTGAAATTCCCAGTCCCTCTGATCGTTGATATTATATGCGTATTGTTCGTTGTACTGCCTGAACTCCCCATATTGGTTTTTTCCCGCATAATACTTCTTTTTAATTGCCGAAAGTATCTTTTTTTTATTATCCTGGAAGAGCGATGTGACGCTAAAGCTTTCTACGCTAGCGCTCCCGATGTTTATCATTTCTGCAAAAGAATGTGTAATTGCCCCTGTTGAGTCATTATATATTACATGGCTGTTCTTCAGGGCGGTTAACAGGCTTTTAATTTCAGTGATCGTTGGGGCTCTTAGGCCTGTCCCATCGTCTACTTTTAGCTGGCTAAAATCATTAACACCCAGAGCCCCCATCTCTGACATAGCGCCCTTATCAAACTTGAATGCCGCTGCCTTGGGCATAAACTTGAAGATCTCCATGAGAAAGTCGGTTTTTTTCGCCACGAACTCTTCCGCCTCAGGGGTAACGCCTCTCATGTTTTCTAACCATTCAAGTGATGGGGTAAAATTGAGGAAAGGTGCGGGTTTTGCGACCACCATATACTTATCCCCCCCTATTTGGATCCCAGGGAATTAAGACTTTGGTACAGCCTGGTCTGAAAATCCATGGCTTTCAGGATAAATTGAGAAACAGTGCTTTTCGTGTCAAATTCCAGCGACAGCGCCGTCTGTGCCGATAAGGACTGTTTGTCACTATATAACGTACCACCTATTTCTATCTCCTGTGTCGATGGATCCGCAAATCTCTTGAGCAGGTCCGCCGTCTCAAAGAATACCTGCGAAAAAGACTGCCCCATATACTGAGACATATCTCTCGACCTTGTCGAAAGGCTATTTTGTATATTTGAAGGACCGCTTACGTTTGCCATACAAATCCCCTCATCGATAGCCCTGCCCCGGGCATTGTTCCGGGACAGGGCCGTGTTCTCTAAATCACTGTTACTGCGTTACTTTCTGAGCCTGGTTATTCATGTTTGTCCAAGCCTTTTGAGCTGTTGCTGTAGTCGTCGAAGCTATATCCAGGTCTATACCGGCTTCTGTAAGATCCGCTAAACCGATATCAGAAGCTCCACCCTTAAGGTTATCAAGAACCTTGTTCGTCATGCCTTCTGCCTGTTCTGCCAACTCAACCACTGATTCCTTTATATCACCGAATGTAATATCTGCCATTTCTTTCACCACCTTTCTTTATTTTTCCCCTCTGGTTACTTATCGTGCTTTAAACCGCACTTCTTGCATGCTACCTGCTGCTTTGATTGCCGCAACTTTTGCTCTTCTGAATCCTTCTTATAAGCCTTTCTATGTCTTTAATGGCGTCCTCTTCAGTTCGCTTCTTTTCAGGTTTGTTTTTTTCTTTGATCTTTTTAAAGTGGGCGGCTCCATACTTTTCGGCCGGCTCGGCAGGCACGGCAGAAAGTATAGAAAACATCCTTTTTGCGGCGCCTAAGAATCCGCTCTGATGTTCTGAATGAGACGGACCTGTCATAGAATCCGGCTTCTTAGCAGCTTGCTGTATTTTGTTATTGACTGCCCCTATGTCCATCATTCAATTGGTCCTTTTTTAACAGAAGGTTCCAAAGCGCTTGCGAGCGAACTTGAAAAACTTGAAATTGATCCCCCTCCCAGGGATTCGATAATTGATTTCGTATCAATAGATGAAACATCGTTGAAGAGGGCACACAAGTCGTTCATTATCTTGTCCGTGCCCGAGCTTACCTCTTTGATTGGATCAACAGATTTACTAATGTTTGACATTTTCCCCCTGCCTTCTTCAGCACTGATCTTCAGCCTTTGGCTCCAACTTTTATATTCGTCATATTCTCCGGTGCTTCGAATATATCTCGTAACAAAATGCGGATAACTTGCAACAGAAAATAAAAAAGCCCTGTTCCAAAGATTAACTTGAAACAGGGCGGAATGATCTACAAGGGTTCACTGGACGGCTTTTTGCATCATCTGATGCATATTGGTCCAGGCTTTTTGCACAGTTGATACAATAGTCATCGCTATATCCAGCTTGATGCCTGCCTCGACAAGCTGAGCTAAAGACAGGTTTTCGCCGGACCTAAGACTTTCAAGTATCCCCATCACTTCTTCCTCAACCTCCGCAACTATTCTTGAATGAGGATGCTTATAGTCTTTCTGGGTGCCGGAGAGTAATGTTTCCAGACTCCCATTCAGTCCTTTCTCAACCGCGTCTGCAACTCTTGAATGTGTATAGTCGCTGCTATTATGCAGGTCTACACCTCCTTCTTGAGACGCCAGAAGGTCATCCACATCTCGGCTTGATCCTCCAGACACACCCTGAACAGAATCATCCACGTATAATACATTCGTTGTCTCCATATTTACCACCACCTTTCCGACTAATATACACTTATTTATCGGAACGATAAGGAAACAACTTGCGGTATCGGCACAGCTCTATTGAGGAGGCATAAAAGTGTTCTCGGGCAGTAGGGATCCTTTGCGGATATGATTTCCTCCGGCTATTACACTGTTTTTTTTGATGACAGATCTCGCTTCAATTATGCAATGCGCGCCTATCACGGCAGAGTCTATCTCAACATCTTTTCCAACGCGCACGCCCGACCATAGGACGGAATCTTTTACTGACACGCCTTTTTCTATCGTACAGCCCGGGCCTATCACCGCAGCCCCGGAAAAAACAACCCCGTCATCCACATGGCTGCCCGAAGAAACGACTACTCCGGAACGGAGCGCTTTGCCGCTGTTGAACGGAGTTTTTATCATTCCGCGCGCCACGTCGAAGTTCGCGCCGAGATAATTGGAGATATTGCCTATGTCTTTCCAGTACGAACCCGCCAAAAAGCCGAAAAAAGGCACGTTGTTCTTTACTAGCAGGGGGAAAAGCTGCTTGCCGAAATCATAAAAAGTCTCGGGCGGTATCAGGTCGATCACTTCTTTTTCGAGTATATACACACCCGTGTTGACAAGGCGGCTCAGAGCCTCTTCTTTTTTCGGCTTCTCCTGGAAAGCGGTGATCCTGCCTGCACTGTCGGTTACGACCACGCCGAATTCGGAGGTGTCTTCAACTTCGACGAGAGCCATGGTCGCCTTGGAGCCGCTGTCTGTGTGGCGCTTGATAAGATGCGAAAGGTCTATATCGGTCAGCACGTCCGCGCTGAGGACTACGGCATTGTCTCCTGCAGAAAGGCCCGAAAGCCCGGCCATCTTTTTTACGCCTCCGGCGGTGCCCATAAGCTCCTCCTCGAATGAATACGCCATCCTTACGCCGTGAGAAGAGCCGTCCTTAAAATAATTTTCTATGTGTTCCGGAAAATAATGCAGATTTGCCGTGATGTCCGAGAGGCCGTGTTTTTTGAGCAGGCTGATGTTGTATTCCATTATAGGGACATTGCACACCGGAACCATCGGTTTGGGGACGGCAAGCGTCAGAGGCTCGAGCCTGGTACCCACTCCCGCGGCCATCACATACGCCTTCATCAGCCCAGCTTCCTCACTCTTTTTCTGTGGCGGCCGCCCTCGAACGCGGTAGAAAGCCAGATGTCTACTATCTGCGCGGCTTTTTTCTTTGAAAGTATCCTGGCGCCTATGCACAGGACATTGGCATCGTTGTGCAGGCGGCACATTTTTGCCGTGTAGGGGCTTTCGCAGGAGGCGGCGCGCACGCCTTTGAACCTGTTGGCGGCAATGCTCATGCCGATGCCGCTGCCGCATACAAGCACGGCCTTTGAGGCCTTTTTTGAAGCGACAAGGCGGGCTGCTTTCCCGGCAAAATCCGGATAATCGACCGAAAAGTCCCCTGAATAAGGGCCCAGGTCTTTCACGGAATGTTTTTTGTCCTTAAGTGATCTTATGATCTCCTGCTTAAGTTCAAAGCCCGCGTGATCGGAGGCGATAGCTATCTTCATCAAGTAATCTCCCGGTCTTCAAATGGTTTCAAGATACCTGTCTATTTCCCAGGGAGTGACTTTTATCCTGTAATCGTCCCATTCGGCTGATTTTGCCTCCATGAACTTTCCGTATGTGTGGTCCCCGAGAGCGCTCTTTACGATGCCGTTTTTAGAAGCCTCATCCAGGGCTTCCCTGAGAGACCCCGGCAATGTCAATATGTTCCTCGCGGCCAGCTCTTTTGCATCAAATTCGTACACATCCTCTTCGGTCGAATTTGGCGGGGTAAGGCCGGACTTGATGCCGTCCATGCCGGCTTTCAGCATCACCGCAAATGCAAGATATGGATTGCAGCTGGGATCCGGGCAGCGCAACTCTGCCCTTGTGGCAAGCTCCCTGCCGGGAGAGAACCTGGGTATCCTGATCAGGGCGGAGCGGTTAACCTGCCCCCAGCAGACATAAACGGGAGCTTCGTATCCGGGCACAAGGCGCTTGTATGAATTGACGGTGGGAGCAAGCACAGCGCTCATCGCGCGCGCGTGCTTGAGCTGGCCCGCGATATAGCTGTAGGCGGTCTTTGAAAGCTTGTATTTGTCGGAAGAGTCGTAGAATACGTTGTTGCCTTTGGAGTCAAAAAGGCTCTGGTGGACATGCATTCCAGAGCCGTTGACGCCGTATATCGGCTTTGGCATGCAGGTGGCATGAAGGCCGTATTTTTGGGCGATCGCCTTGATGGTGTATTTGAGCGTAACGACATTGTCCGCGGAAGACAGCGCATCGCCGTATTTTACATCTATCTCGTGCTGGCCCGGGCCCACTTCGTGATGGCTCATCTCAACGGTCATGCCCAGGGCTTCAAGGGCTATTATTATGTCCCTGCGGATCTCCGAAGCCAGGTCTAGAGGCGAGTAATCAAAATAGCCTCCGACATCATGCGGTATCGTTGTGATCTTTTCTCCGTCTTTTTTAAGAAGGAAGAACTCAACTTCAGGTCCGGTGAAAAAGTTCAAACCCTCTTTCTTTGCTTCGGCCACTGCTTTTTTCAGTATGCCCCTGGGGTCCCCCTGGTAAGGCTGGCCGTCGGGGGTGAACACGTCGCAAATGAACCGGGCGACTTTGTACTCCTGTGATTTCCACGGGATCACCCTGTAGGTGGACACATCCGGCTGCAGGAACATGTCGCTTTCGGAAATGCGGGCAAAGCCTTCGATGGATGAACCGTCAAACCAGATGCCCTTGTCCAGGATGTCCTCAAGGCGCTCCACCGGAACAGCTACGCTCTTGAGTATCCCCAGGATATCCGTGAACTGAAGATGGACAAACTTGATGTTGTCCGATTTGACCTTGGAAAGGATGTCCTTTTTTGAAGAATCTATGGTCATTTTATTCTCCTTTTTGCAAACAAACTGCGTTGTTAATGACATATTACCATAGAGAATTTATGTTTTCAAACAAAAAGAGCGGAGAAAAACTCCGCTCTTTTTTCAGGATAATTGCTATCAGGGCCTATTTCCCAGTGCCTCCGTTGCCTGCTATAGCGCTGCCAGCCAGAGCTCCTATTCCCGCACCGACCGGACCGGCTACAACTCCGCCTATCGCAGCTCCAATTCCGGCCCCTGCGGTCGATCCGGCGGATGTTCCGCTGAGCTGACTCTTTGCGATCGGGGAATTAGCCGCTTTGTTTTGAGACAACCCGACTTGTTTCCCTACTGCACCACCAACCTGAGAACCTACAGCCGCGCCTATTGCTGTTCCAGCTCCGGGAGCTATTAGACTCCCCACTACGCCGCCTACAACAGCCCCGATATTAGAGCCGGTACTTGTGGCATTATTGACGTTGTTCACGGCTGTCTGGGTCTTTGCATTCATCATCGCTCCCGGGCCTGCTCCTGATGATACTGCTGCTGTTGACATATTCCTTTTACCTCCCCATGTTTATTGTCAAATTATGAAATGGCTTTGTGCAATTTTTCATAAGCATTATGTGATTGTTTCGTAAATTTGGTCATCTTCCTATCCGAGAGTTTCTGTTGCGCCTGCTGCATAGTATAATCCTTGGCCTTGCCCACTCCGCTTGTTGATGCCATTTTTTTCAGCCTCCTATTTACTGTTCGGAATTAGCGGCAACAATCTTGCAGGAAAAAACATACTTCCGGCAGTCTTTGCTCCAACTTGGCGAGAATGTGAATTTCTGTAGTCTGCTTAGGATGGGTATTTTAAGTTCAAACATCCCATACAAAGAGGATCGTTTTTCAACGAAATGGCCTTTTCCAGCCCTTCAAGGCTTATGTATCCTAGGGAATCCACTCCAAGATACCGGCGGATCTCTTCCACGGACATATACGAGGCGATCAGCTCTTTCTTTGAGGCGGTATCTATGCCGAACCTGCACGTGCCGATTATCGGAGGGCTGGCCACTCTCATGTGCACCTTGCGGGCGCCGGAGTCTTTGAGCATCCTGACTATCTGGTGGCTTGTGGTTCCTCGCACTATCGAATCGTCCACCAGCACAATATCCTTGCCGTTTATCACCTGTTTGATAGGATTCAGTTTTAGCTTTACTCCAAGCTCCCTGATATCCTGCGTGGGCTGGATGAAAGTGCGCCCCACATAGCGGTTCTTGACAAGCACATCGCTGAACGGGATCTTGGACTTTGAAGCATATCCGATGGCGGCGGGCGTGCCGGAATCAGGGACAGGGATCACATAATCGGCTTTTACGGGATGTTCCTTGGCAAGCATGCGCCCCATATCAACGCGGGCGTGATAAAGGCTTCTGCCGTCCATAACGCTGTCGGGCCTGGCAAAATAGATGAACTCGAATATGCAAAGGGAGGTGCTCTTCGGTTTTGTGTACGTCTCGGACCGCAGTCCTTTTTTACCGATCACTACCATCTCGCCCGGCTGGACCTCGCGTACAAGCTTGCCTCCCAGGATATCCAGCCCGCATGTCTCGGACGATACTATATAAGAATCGTCAAAACGGCCGATGCAAAGCGGCCGGATGCCGTTGGGGTCCCTTACGGCGATCAGCTTGTCGCTGGTCATCAGCACAAGGGCAAAAGCGCCTTTAATTTTTTTGAGCACGGAACGAAGGGCCGAGTCCAGGTCCTTGTGCCTTGAAAAGCTGATAAGCGCCCCGATTATCTCGGAATCGCTGTCGCCCTTGAAAGCATAGCCTTTTTTCTTGAGCAGTTTTTTTAACTCCACGGTATTGGTCAGGTTGCCGTTATGCGCCAGAGCAATAGTGCCGAAAGGGGTATTGGAGATTATCGGCTGGGCGTTGGCAAGATTGCTGGTGCCGCAGGTGGAATAGCGCGCGTGTCCTATGCCGATACTTCCCTTTAGATTCCTGAATATCTCTTCACTGTTAAACACCACCGGGACCAGCCCCATGTTCACGTAGGAACGGAAATTTGCCCCGTCGGTTGTGACAATACCGGCGCTTTCCTGCCCCCGGTGCTGCAGCGCAAAAAGCCCGTAGTAGATATGCTTGGCTACATGGTGCGATCTGCGGTTTGAAAAGACGCCGAAAACGCCGCAGGCCTCTTCGGGCTTGTCGGATATTTTCAATGGTTCTATGTTTTTACGCATTTCATTAACAGGCAGTTCGCGAACTGCCTCTACAACCCCTTTATATATCTGTCTATGGCTTCGGCGGCTTTTTTGCCCGCGCCCATCGCCGATATGACGGTCGCGGCGCCGGTGACGATATCGCCTCCGGCGAAGACCCCCGGAATAGAGGTCTGCCCTGTTTCCGGATCGGCTATCACGCCGCCCCATTTTTCCCTCTTTAGCTCGGAACACGAATTGCCGATCAGAGGGTTTGGGCTTTGTCCGATAGCCATTATAACAGTATCGGTCTCCAGGATGTATTCCGACCCTTTCAGAGGTATAAAACTCCTGCGGCCGGAAGAGTCTTTTTCGCCAAGCTCCATCTTGATGCACTCCATGGAGGTCACCCGGCCCTTTGCGTCGCCCAATATCTTTACGGGCGAGGTCAAAATCCTGAACTCTATGCCTTCTTCAAGCGCGTTGTCGGCCTCTTCGATGCGGGCCGGCATTTCATCCTTTGAACGCCGGTATACTATCGTCACCTTTTCGGCTCCAAGACGCAGGGCGCTCCTGGCGCTGTCCATAGCGACATTGCCGCCGCCTATCACGGCTACTTTCCTGCCGATCCTGACAGGGGTCATGTATTCGGGAAAAAGATACGCTTTCAAAAGATTGACTCGTGTCAGGAATTCGTTGGCGCTGTAAACTCCGCCCAGGTTCTCTCCGGGTATATTCATGAATTTGGGAAGGCCTGCCCCGGAACCCAGGAACACCGCCTTATACCCCTGAGCGAAAAGTTCCTTTATAGTAAAGGTACCTCCTATTATAGTGTTGTATCTTATATCTACACCCAGGGATTTAATATATTCCACTTCGTCGTGTACTATCTTTTTTGGAAGCCTGAATTCCGGAATGCCGTATGAAAGCACTCCGCCCGGGCCGTGCAATGATTCAAACAGCGTCACGCTGTATCCCGCCCTTGCCAGGTCTGCGGCGCAGGTAAGCCCCGCGGGCCCGGCGCCGACGACGGCGATACGGGTTTTATCAAGGTTATTTTGTAAGGACAATTCATGAATTGTCCCTACAATGGGCACCGATCCTGCATTGTTCGCCGTTGTCGGCGCCGGAACATTACCATGATCAGATGCGAATCTTTCCAGATAACCTATCGCGATCGGTTCGCCTTTCTTTCCCAGTATGCACATCTTTTCACACTGGTCTTCCTGCGGGCAGACGCGTCCGCAGACGGCGGGAAGGTTGTTCTTTTCCTTTATCTTGCTAAGCGCCGCCCTTGGGTCGCCGCCGACTATCTGCTTGATAAACGCGGGAATATCTATATTCACCGGGCATCCCTTGACACACTGCGGATTTTTGCACTGGATGCAGCGGGACGCCTCTTCTTTGGCCTGTTCGGGGCTATATCCCATCGATACTTCGTTAAAGTCCTTGCCTCTCTCATTGGGATCTCTAAGGCGGGGTTTGTTCCTCATTTTTTGCACCTGCAGTTCGGGTTTTCATCAGAACAATGCACTTCTACGGCCTTTTTTTCTTCGTCAAGGAATAACTTCTGCCTGCTCATGAGCTCGGCAAAATCGACTTCGTGGCCGTCAAACTCCGGCCCGTCCACGCAGGCAAATTTTACCTTGCCCGCGATAGTCACCCTGCACACGCCGCACATGCCGGTTGCATCCAGCATTATAGGATTCAAGCTGACATAGGTCTTGATATTGTAAGGCTTTGTTATGTCAGATATCACTTTCATCATTATAGTAGGGCCTACAGCTGATACCAGGGATACCTTTTCCCTGCCCATGATATCCTTTAGGACGTCCGATACAAGCCCTTTTTGGCCGAGGGAGCCGTCATCGGTGGTAATATGGCACTCATCGCTTACTTTGGCGATCTCATCGGCAAAGATTATCAGGTCCTTATTCCTGGCTCCCAGGACAGATATCACCCTGTTGCCGGCTTTTTTATAAGCCTTTGCCACCGGATATATCTCGGCAATGCCCACGCCGCCGCCTATGCAAACCACCGTGCCTGCGTTCTCTATGTGTGCCGGCTTGCCCAGCGGCCCGAGAAGATCGAGTATACAATCTCCCTGCTCCAGCGTATCGAGCAGCCTGGTGCTGGCCCCTATCTTCTGGAAGACTATCGTTATTGTGCCTTTGGAGGGGTCCGCATCGGCTATTGTCAGGGGGATCCTTTCCCCGTGGTCATGGATCCTGAGTACGACAAACTGCCCTGCAAGTGCTTTTTTGGATATATCGGGAGCGTCTATTTCTATGAGGCCGACCTGGGGTGCTAAAGTTCTCTTCAAAAGGATTTTGTTCATCTGTCTGTTTTCTAGATCACTGCTTTCTTTCGAGTTCTTTCGAGATAATTATAGCATTTGCTATCTCTTTCATGGACTTGCGCTTGTCCATGCTCTGTTTTTGCAGCATACGGTAGGCGGAATCCTCGTCAACGGCCAAAAGCTTCATCAGTATCCCTTTTGCCTTTTCGACCAGCTTGCGGGCTTCCAGCTTTTCCTCCAGGTCTTTTTTGTCCGCCAGCAAAGTGGTGTTCTGGATGGCCACCGCCGCCTGGTTGGCTACAGAACTGAGGAGGTTGATCTCCTCCTCGCTGAAGCGGTGTATGTGGTCCTTGTAGCTGTTGATCACTCCGATGACCCTGCCCTTGAACAGCAGAGGAACGGAAAGAAGCGAATACAGGCCCTCTTTCCTGGCGATATCCGGATAATTGTACAGCTTATCCTTGCGCACGTTCTCAACAACGATGGGTTTTTTGCTTTTCACGACCTTGCCGCTCACGCTGTCCCCTACTTTTATGTTGCCTTTTTCAAGATAGTCTTTGCTTAGCGACTGCGAAGCCCTCAGCACCAGTTCCTGCCTGTCTTCGTCCAGCAGCATGAGGGAACAGATCTTGGAGTTCATGAGCTCCGCGGTTATCCTCATAAGAAGGGAAAGTATCTCTTCGATATACATGTCTGAGGCCACGGTGCGGCTCACGCTGGACAGCGCGGCGAACTTGCTGGCCCGCTCGGACTCCAGGCGTGCCAGTTTTTTCCTGCACGCGGCAAGTTCAGCGCTGAGCGACTTCTTTTTTTTGCGTTTTTTTGCTGATCTCATCCTAACGTACGGGCCGGTCGCGACCGGCCCTACAAACACCTTTCATTTTTTTTACCGCTTCTTTGAGACCTGAAAATACCGCATCCGCTATTATTGAAAACCCGATATTGAACTCTTCAATTCCCCTTATTGAGGCTACGGGACGCGCGTTTGAAAGGTCTAGCCCGTGGCCGGCATTCACCCTCAATCCAAGTTCTTTGGCCATGGCTACGGCTGCTTTTATCTTGCCCAGTTCTTTTCTCCTGCCGCCTTTAGTCCCTGCATTGGCATACCTGCCGGTGTGTATCTCGATGAACTCGGCGCCGGCAGACGCAGCAGCTTTTATCTGTGCCGGATCGGGATCTATGAACAGGCTCGCCGAAATGCCCCTGCCCTGCAGATCTTTGACATACTTTCTCAAATACGCAAGCTGTTTCCTAACATCAAGGCCGCCTTCGGTGGTCACTTCGGCGCGTTTTTCCGGGACCAGCGTTACGATATCGGGTTTGACCTTGAGAGCGATCTTTTTCATCTCCTGCGTGGCGGCCATCTCCATGTCAAACCTTTTGACGGCTTTGCGTATATCAATGATATCTTTGTCCTGTATATGGCGGCGGTCTTCGCGCAGGTGGGCTACTATGCTGTCGGCGCCGGCGCTAACGCACATCCTGGCAGCCTCTACTGGAGAGGGGAACGCTTCTTTGCGGGCCTGCCTCAGCGTGGCAACATGGTCGATATTGACTCCGAGTTTAGGCATTTATACTGTAAATATAGCACAAAAAAAGCCCTCCAAATAACGGAGGGCTTTTAAAATATCCTGCGAAAACTCTTATATTCCCTGGTAGGGCCTTGTCCTTTCGCCTTCAAGAGCTTCGACAATAGCCGAAACCGTCTTTTTTCCCAATCGTCCCGGCTGGTCATTTTCTTCAAGCTTGACATTAAACTGCTGCTGAAAATCCTTGGTAGCTTTTTGCTCCGGAGTTGAATAAAACGTCCAGTTCGATCCGCATTTTTCTGTAAATGTTTGATGATCCATGATCCCCAGCGCCATGTATGCCATTTTGGCCAAAGCAACATCCTTACCCAAAGTATCGCCAATTAAAAAAGGGACAAGATTATCAGGGCTCTGATAAATACTGGCCGGATCGTTATCGGGGCTTTTGGATATCTCGCCAGATCTCAATTTGCCTGCAATATCCAGCTTTACTACTTCGGAAAAAACGTTGAGATTGCGCGGGTTAGCAAAATAATTTCCTTTTGCAAGCAGAGGGACAATCGCACGGAGTCCTTTTTCCGTGAATCCTGTCCCGGGTCTGTAATAGTGGCTGATGTCATCGCCTTTTATCTCTATTCCCAGAGCCCTCAGGCCATACATAACAGTGGCAGTCCTTTGATTTTCATTCAGCCCGCTTGCGGTTGTAAGAGATCTGTTCTCAACAGTGGTCTTCATCTGGGCCGAGGTAAATATGTACGTCATCTTTGTCTCCTTTTTTTTCTCAGTTTATTCCTTACTTATTTATCGCCAAAAACGTTCAACGATTTCAGGACCTTTTTTCGGGTCTACTTTAATGTTCGATAATACACACAGAAAACTTGCATTGAAACTACCTTCTTTTTTTACCGGGTTTCTCAAGTATGTCGATCCTGACCCTGGCTATTCCCTGCCCGACCAGACCAATGGACTCGGCGGCCGCGCGGGACAGGTCTATTATCCTGCCGGCAATGAAAGGCCCCCGGTCCGTTATCCTGACAAGCACACTTTTTTTGTTGTCGAGCCGCGTCACCAGCACTTCGGTCCCGAACGGGAGGGTCTTGTGCGCGGCGGTGAACTGGTTCATATCGTAGCGCTCGCCGCTGGCGGCAGTCCTTCCGTGGAAAAACCCCCCGTACCAGGAGGCGATGCCGTACTGGGTAAAAGCGGACCTTGCCGTGTCGACGGAAAAAGGGTCCGCACCGAACGCGCTTCTCATCTTGTTGGCCCTGTCGAGCGCGGCTGCCCAGTAATTGCTGCCATAAAGCGCTTCTTCCTCCCTGCGCACCAGAGAAAGCACGGAGTTGCCGAGCCGTACGGAATACTCATTGCCTTTTGAGATAGCCGGCCGTATGTCTTCGCCTCCCCGGCCTTTGGATATCTCGTCCTCGATCACCATAGCGATCTCCCTTGCGGTATCATACGCGGAAAGGTCGGGGTCGGTCTGGGATATCCTCATGACCACGCGCCCGTCAACTATCACATCTGCCCTGTCGCCCCATTTGTTCCTGCGGACCTCGATATCATGGCCTCTGAGCCTTTCGGAGCGGATTATATCATCGATAGAGTTTTGGGCAAGAAGAGGCTCACCGAATGCCCATCTGAGCTTGTTGGCCCAGTTGTACGCGATCAGGAGAGGCGGCATGTAAGTATTTATCGTATCGTTGTTCTCCACAGAGAGAACCTCGACGCTCCCCACAAGAACCGAAGCCCCTTTTTCGGTGGACACAGGTTCGGCGCTCCCTATCGAACCGTTCTGCTTAAGAATGTCTTCGATAACTCCTGAAGCTTTTTCTATTCTTTCAAAGGCAGATATCCCGGACTCGGAAGGCATGTAAAGGCGCAAAGCGATCTGCCCGTTCACCAGAAGCGCGGCGGCTTCCCTGTTGCTGCGCCCGAAAACGCGCACGGGCTGCACTTCAAACACCTCCGCACAGGAGATCCCGCAGATAAGAAATAGCAATATTGTTGCAGCAAAGATCTTTTTCATTGGTGAATGCGGCTTACTTGGATGAGGCCAGCAGGCTGACCGCCTGGGCAGAAACCGCTTCGCCCCGGCCTATGTAGCCCAGCCTGTCAGCGGTCTTGGCCTTTACATTAACGCTCGACGGCGGTAGTTTCAGGGTCTTGGCAATAGTAGAAGCCATAAGATGGGTATAGGGAGTAAGACGAGGCTCCTGGGCGATCACTGTAGAATCTATATTCTTTATCCTGAAGCCTTTTTTCTTTATGAAGGTAGCGGTTATTTCAAGCAGCTTTAAGCTGGAGATGTTCTTGAACTTTGGAACACCGGTAGGAAAATGGCTTCCGATATCCCCCAGAGCGGCCGCCCCCAGGAGCGAGTCGATTATCGCGTGAACCAGTACATCCGCGTCGGAATATCCCTCCAGGCCTTTTTTATAAGGGATGATCACGCCGCCCAGTACAAGCTTTCTGCCTTTGACAAGCTTGTGCACATCCCAGCCTGTTCCTATGCGCATATCACCCTCGCAAATTTTCTTTTGCCAACGCTGATCAGCCTTTGTTTGTTCAAATCTACCAATAGGTTCTCATCCGTCACCTTTACTTCATCCAGCTTTACCCCGCCGCCCTTTATCATGCGCTTGGCCTCTCCGACAGATTCCAAAAGACCCGACGCGGCAATGAGTCTGGACACGGGCATTGTCCCGCCGGTCAATAGGCTTTTGGATATCTTGACGAGAGGAATGTCCTCGGGAAGCTTGTTCTCCTTGAACACTGAATCAAATTCCTCAGCGGCCTTTTCGGCGGCAGATCCCCCCCAGAACAGGGATACCAGCAGCTTTGCAAGGCGGCTTTTGGCTGTTTTGGGATGGAGATCACCGCTTTTTAGAGCTTTTTCCATGGCCTCTGTTTCGCTTTCCTCAAGATCTGTCAGAAGAGAGTAATATTTGATCATCAGGCTGTCCGGGATGGACATGGTCTTGCCGTAAATATCTTTAGGCGAGTCGGTAAAGCCGATATAGTTGCCGTAGCTTTTGCTCATCTTAAGGGTCCCGTCGGTGCCTTCAAGGAGAGGCATGGTGATGATCACCTGCTGGGGCTTGCCGTAGGTCTTTTGCAGCTCCCTGCCCACCAAAAGGTTGAAGATCTGGTCATGCCCGCCCAGCTCGACATCTGCTTCCAGCTCCACGGAATCATAACCCTGCATAAGCGGGTAAAGGAACTCGACTATGCTGATCTCCTTGTTGCCTTTGAACCTTTCCTTGAAATCCGCCCGCTCAAGCATTCTGGCCACCGAATACTGGCTCATCAGCTTCATGACCGAGACCAGGTCCATCTTTGAAAGCCACGCGCTGTTGTACACAACCCTGGTCTTTTTGGGGTCCAGTATCTTGAATATCTGGTCCTGGTAGGTCTTGGCGTTCCTCTTCACATCATCCCTGCTCAAAGGCTTCCGGGTCTCGCTCTTGCCTGAAGGGTCCCCTATCATCCCGGTAAAATCCCCGATAAGGAATATGATCTCATGCCCCATGTCCTGAAAAGCCTTGAGCTTGCGCAGCACCACAAGATGCCCCAGGTGCAGGTCGGGAGCCGAAGGGTCCGCGCCGAATTTTACCTTCAGTTTTTTCCCGCTCTTGAGCTTTGCGGCAAGGTCTTCCTCTCCGACAAAATCCGCAGAACCTTTTTTTAAGAATTCTATCTGCTTAGATACGTCCGCCATTATTTCGCACCCATCTGCCTGAGCACTTCCCGGACCGATCTCACCGGCACGTCGTTCCTGATCACGACGGAGCCGACAGACCTGGGAAGCACAAAAACGATCCTGCCGTCGCGCACCTTTTTGTCCAATATGAGCTTTGCGATAATGTCTTCAGCATCAAGACCTTTGACATCTGATGGCAAGCCTACGGCCGCGACAAGAGCCTCAAGCCTTTTGACCGTGTCCTCTTTGCAGAGCTTAAGCTTTAAGGAGATCTTAGCCGCCGCCAGCATGCCTACAGCCACCGCGGCGCCGTGAGACATGCCTTTGTAATCTTTGAGGGCTTCTATCGCATGGGCAATGGTATGCCCGAAATTAAGGACCATGCGCGGCCCTTTGGTCTCTTTTTCATCGCTGGCAACCACCGCGGCTTTTATCCCGGCCGAAGACGCGACTATCTTTTCCCATACGCCTAACAGTTTTTTGAACTCTTTAGGGTCGGTCAGCCTGGGATTCTTTATACCCAGCACCTGCTTTTCCATAAAGGCAAAGAGAGACGGGTCTTTTATCATGCCGTATTTGATGACCTCGGCGAGCCCGTTGCGCACCTCTGAAGCAGGCAGAGTGATCAAAGCGGCCACATCGGAAAATACAAGCCTGGGCTGATGAAAAACGCCGACTATGTTCTTGGCCTCTTCAAGGTTGACCGCAGTCTTTCCGCCGATGCTTGCATCCACCTGCGCCAGCAGCGTCGTGGGCACCTGGACAAAACTTACGCCCCTCATATATGTAGCGGCGACAAATCCGGACAGGTCCCCCACCACGCCCCCGCCCAGGGCCATTATTACTGAGTCCCTGTGCACTTTGAGTTCCAAAAGCTTTTTATAGAGTTTTTTTGCCAGTTCGAGCGACTTGGAACGCTCTCCGGAAGGGACAGAGATGATCTCGGAACTGAAGCCCGACGACCTTAGGGAGTGTTTGACCACCGCGCCGTATATCCTGGAAACCGTGCTGTCGCATATAACCACCACGCGGCGGGAAAGCCCTGCTTCGGCAAGGTGCTTGCCGAGTTTTGGGAGGATCCCCTGGCCTATCACGATCTCGCTGGCAGAGTGTTTGAGCGACAAGCGGAGCTTTTTCATACTATAAAATTATATCACGGAAGCGATTTTTTGGACCACCTGGGCAAGGGAAAGAGAGCTTGTATCCACAGATACCCCTGCCGACTTTTTGTAAGCGGGCCCCCTGTCTCTTAGCATTTCCTTTATTTTCGCAAGCCTTTTGTGCTTTTGTTTTATGTTGAGGAGAGGCCTCTGCTTCAAAGGACCAAGCCGCCTGTTCACCGCTTCCGGGGAAGCCTTGAGCCAGACCACTGTCCCGAGCTTCTTCAGCAATAGCCTGTTTTGCGGCTTGAGGACGATCCCTCCGCCGCAAGAGATGACCAGGTTCTTTTTGCCTTTTAAAGACTTAAGAGCGGCCGTTTCAAGCCCCCTGAAATACGGCTCGCCTTTGTCCCTGAAGATGGTACGGACCTTTTTCCTTGCTTTTTTTTCCACCAGAGTATCGGTTGAAACATATTTTTTGCGGAGTTTTTTCGCAAGAGCCCTCCCTGCGGCGGTCTTGCCGGTGGCCATAAAGCCGATAAG
>Ga0209096_1002285_pt1 | contig 18871 bp, 34 predicted proteins | sample AD_UKC034_MetaG_FD_184407 | JGI IMG/M metagenome (GOLD analysis project Ga0209096, IMG submission 184407) | Active sludge microbial communities of municipal wastewater-treating anaerobic digesters from USA - AD_UKC034_MetaG (SPAdes) (version 2) | ecosystem: Engineered > Bioreactor > Anaerobic >... | reverse complement strand
AAAAGACAACTACCAGCGAGATATGAAGGCAATTGCTAAACAGGACAAAATGCACAGCGAAGAGATAGAGAAGATAAGTAGTGCGGTTAATAAGCTGATCTGGTTATTAGCAACAACAGTCTTAGGGTTTATCATAACACAAATACTAACAAGCAGGTAGCTAAAGATTGAACTGGTTGTGCAGAAATGACTATAAAACCTTGTTCACAAAATTACAACACACAGCAGAGTAGAGTGGAGTAGGGGACTTTGCTTGATAAAAGAATATAAAAGTGCCTTAAATACGGCATTTTTGTAAAATGGGGGATATGTACAAAGAGAGTAGGGCGGTGGAATAGGGGATATGGGTAGCCTATTTTAGAAAATGATATAATATACTAATAAGTTTGGGGAACTAAACATGGCATACACATCTCTGTTCAAAAAGTGGCTAACCTTTCTTGGAATAACCAATATTGGAACTATAATTGCCCTTATCTTTGAGATGTTTAATAAATAATAAGTAATTAAATGGACTATAATTTATGGCAACAATTAATCTTGGGTGCAACAAAACCATTTAGAACTGGTGCAAACATATTGGCTCAAAACTGGGGTTCTGCATTAACGGGAAAAGACATGAGTCAGCAAGAAAACCAAGGAAGATTTCTTAGGTGGTTATCAGAAGGAATTACTCCAGAAGAGCAACAAGTAATCAATGATAAACCATATTTGTCGGCAGTTAAAAGTGGGGCAGGAATAGGTGCTACGCTCATGCCCTTTGCTTCTCAAGGGCTAAGAACAGCCCAGTTTGCTGTAAACCCCCTTGCTAATAGGGTTGCACAATTAGCCTCTCAAGGGGCGTTAGAGGGTTCTCTTGGAGGTTTAGGACTTAGTAGAGAAGGAAAGGAAGTTCAGGACACCCTAACGGGTGGGCTAGTAGGTGCTGGTGGGGAACTGTTTATGGACTATCTTACCAACCCTCAGTTTAGGAAAATGATAACAGATGCTAGTACTTATGTAGACCCTAGCACAGGAAGCAGAATGTATAGAGGGGCATTGGGAAACGATGATGTGTTAGACACCTTAAATCCTACAGGGGGCTTAACTGCTGATTATACACCAGACACAAGGGCAAAGGCTCGTTTGGGAGAAAATATTACTACTGAAGATATAAAATACCCTCCTGTAGATATTCCAGATGATATTGAGATTACAAACTACCAAGATTACGACAACCCTATTATTAACCTAGAGGCCGAGGCTAAAAAATATGCAACACCAGATGAGTTTGTTAAGGCACAGGGAAAACCCATTTATCATGGGGGAAGTGGGGTTGAGGAGCTATCAAGAGAGTTTAGGATAGCTACACCAGAAGAAAAACTAAAGTTCTCTTCTAGCGGTGGTGGATATGAGGGGTTAAGTTTCTCTACCGATAGAGATATTGCGAAGAACTATAGTAGAAATATAGGTAATACTGACGAAGTTTTTGAGGCGTTCATAAACCCAAATGCGAAGGTAAAAAGAATAGATTTAAAAGGAGACACACCAGACGACTTAGACCTTGAAGCCTTGAGAAGGCAGGGGTATGATGCTATCCAAGACATTGGAGATCAAGCCGAGAAGGAGTTTAGAGCCCTAACAGAAAAAGCTATAATTACCAAATCTCAACTACAAGATATATGGAGGAAAGCTCATAATCTAAAAGCCTCTGCCAAAGAACTAAGGGGTGGCTTTGAAGAGATACTTAGAAAGAGTGGTATAAAATAGGATATTTTAGACAATGGTATAATATAATATTAAGATTGGATAGTTAAATATGGCAGAAGTATACAGTTCACTCTTCAAAGGAAATGTTCATATCACAACTCCATTTTCTTCTAGTCACAAAGGGTTAGACCTTTCTCGTGGAGTTGTTGAGCAACCAATCTATTTACCTAATAGAGCAGTTAGTGGAACAGTCTGGAAAATATTACCTGGCTACACAAAGAACGGTGTTGAGTATAAAAACGCCCCTATTATTTATGTAAAGCACAAGGACGGTAGCGGTTCAAGATATATTCATAGTTATCCAAAAGATGTTAAAGTTAAGGTTGGTGATACAGTTGTTGCTGGTCAGCAGATTTGCTGTACTGGTAATTCGGGACATAGCCATTCAGATCATCTTCACTTTGAGTGGCTAACTAAATGGGACGACCTAAACACTAGGGTTGACCCAGCACCATATGTTATGAATGACAATACTCAAACCTTTAAGGTAGGAGATAAAATACAATTTACAGGAGTTCAAAACATTAGAAAAGGAAGTGGAACAAATTATCAGATAACTGGAGAAACTAAGGTAGGAGACATTTACGAGATAGAGGATGGTCCAAGATTTGCTGACGGGTATACCTGGTACGATTTGAAGGGTTCTGACTGGGTTGCCGATGTTGGAAAATTTAAGGTAGATGGAAAAGTAGAGACACCCCCCGTAGCACCCCCACAACCCTCTCCATGCGATGAATATGTAAAACAGGTGAATACACTCAAAGAGGAAAACAGGGGGCTTGCTGAGGCTTTAGGCTCTTTGCAGAGGACATTGGAAAGCAAAGAAGCAGAGCTTAAGACTGTGAACGACAGGGTTAAGTTTTTAGAAGATACCCTACTCCAGAGAGAAAAAGAATTAAAGAGTTTAGATGAGGATTATATAAGAGTCTTAGATGAGAGAAGGAGATTTGAGAAGCAGTATATAGAAACCGTAACAGAGTTAAATGAGTTAAAAGAGCAAGGAAAGAATAATTTACTTAATAAAATTATTGACTTCTTACATAAGTTATTAAGGAGAAAATAGTGAGAGATAGTAACGAAGACATTATAATGTATTTTGTAATGATGCTTTGTATACTGTCTTGTGCCATGTGGCTTATTTTAATTAATTTTATTTTATAAAATGGAAAACTACTTTAACATAGTTCAAAACACAGTCTTTGTAAGTTTTGTTGGTTTGTTTGCACCGTTCCTATTCCCATATCTCTTTAAGATTGTTGGGAAATGGTCTAAAAGAGAATTGACTAAACAGGAAAAAAGGTTGCTTGTAGGTCTTGTTTCTTTCCTTGTATCCCTTGTTATTGTTGCTATAGGTTTTGATTGGCAGGGTGAGCTTACAGAGAGAGTTGTTGCTTTTATAACATATATAGTCCTTAACTTTGCAACATTAAGAGGGGTTGTACAGAGTATTTATGAGTTAGTAATTAAAAACATTCCTTCACTAGATGAAGAGCTTGATAGAATAGAAAAAGGAGAATAAATTATTATTTATAAAACTATGCCTTGTGGATCAAAATCAAGAAAAGGAAGAGGAAAAAAGAGAAAATAAGAGCTACTTATTAAAATGATAGTACAAGAACATGAACAAGACTAGAATTAAACTGCTATGCATTTGTATCTCCATAGTAGTATTCATAACATTTGTAAGCATCTTGCTTGACTGAGTAGCACATTAAATTGAGTACATACTGCCATAAAAAAGAGAGGAAGAGGAAGACCAAAAGGATCTAAGAACAAAAAACGAGGACCCATAATTAACATTAGAATTCCTACAAAAATGCCATTAGAAACAGAGAAAAAAGAGGCTGGGATATATAAATCAACTTCAGAGGATAGTTTTGAGTCTTTAAGAGATATCCAGATTAGAAAAATGGGAGAAGGAAATGTAAGTATAGAATACCCTGATAGGTATATTACAGAATTGAGCTTTGAAGAGCTTAACGAGGAGATGATAAGAAGAAGCAGATTAAGGCAAAAGGTTGAGAACAAGGAATATAACACAACTATAGAGATACAGACAGATAGACCTATAGGTTTAGTGTGGTGGGCAGATCAGCATGTTGGGGGTCAATTTGTAGATTATGAGAGGTTAAAGTGGGAAGCAGATGAGATTAAAGCAAACCCATATTTAAGAATAGCACTTGGAGGAGATTTTAGCGACTCGTTCGTGTGGCTACCAGCGGCTTTTGATGATGTGGCAAATTTGAATGAACAAAATCTCTATTTATACAAACTAGTGGAGTATGTTGGTTGGGATAAGATACTTTTTTGTGTTATTGGAAATCACCCTAAGTTTGCTAGAAGAACTGGGCTTGATGGGTACAACGAAATGAGAGAGAAAATACCAGTCTTTGACGGCGTGGGAACTGTAGATTTAGTCATAAACGGTATAACGTATACAGGAGGAGTTATTCATAAAGCGAGAGGAGCCTCTTATATAGACCCTAACTTTGGAGGTAAAAGATTCCTAAGAGAAAATGATGGATATGATTTTGTAATGACTGCTCATTCGCACGAAGCTGGGTCGCAAACTATAAACAGAAAAGATGCCAAAGGAGAGAGAGAGGTTGTTCTTTTGTCAGGAAAGACTTTTAAGGAAACAGACGATTTTATGGACACGGAGGGGTTTAAGAGGAAAACAGGAGTTGGACTTGGTAGCAATGGGATTATCTTTAATCATCAGAAGAAAAGTATGTTACCAGTAAGTTCTTTTAGTAAAATGTTAGACTATATATAGTGGGAAATCTAAAAATTAGGCTTAATTTGAGGAGTGTAATACATAAATTAGGCTTAAAATATGGAGTATAATGCACAAATTAGGCTTAATTTATACAGTAAGACTGTGCAGATTAACGGTAAAATATATAGTAGGTTCTAAAGCATACGGTTTTGCGTATGTTATGGAAATAGAAGCCCTGTACCTCTGCAAAACTCGGATAAGTTCAGCAGGGTGGCTGGTAATAAAGGGGTAGGAATAACAGCATGGGGGTTCGGCTAAAGGAAGTAAAATGAGGGTGGTTTCCGACAACTTTCCACCCTACCCCCTTTACAATTAACTTAACAATTATTTGACAATGGTAACAAGACAAAGAGTTGAGTGCTATAGTAGGATTACAGGATTTATACGCCCAGTATCACAATATAATCCAGGTAAAGCTCAAGAGTTTAATGACAGAAAGGTTTTTAATGTATCAAAAGCTCTATTAAAATAAGATAATTCTTCAAGATTAGCAATTGAGCAATCTTGTTGGTTGGTTACTGTCGACGGTAGCCAACCTTAAAGAGTGCCCAAAAGGGTCTCGTGTTCTTTAAAAATCCAACTATCTAAAAGGAGGATATGATGGATACAAAGTTTGGTACTTGTATTGACTGTGGAAGAGAAGAATCCCCAGATTGTCAACTGTATGTTTGCAAAGATGATGAAGGATTCCTGATTATCTGTTGTATTGTGTATGCAATCAACAACAGTTTAACCATCTTGAAGCGTTTAGATGGACTCCTAGATACAGACGATTGAGGTGAGTAATGGAAAACTACAAAGCAGTAGTTCGTGCAAGGGACTCTGTGTGTCAGATTTGTGGTTCATCTAAAAATCTAACTGTTCACCATATTATTCCAAAATGCCAAAAGGGTCCTAACACTCCAGAAAATTGTATTCTACTCTGCAGGGATTGCCACAGGGCTCTACACGAGCAACAGGGATATCCTCATGGAAATAAACATTGCAGATCAAAGGGTCGCAGAAAAGGTCGTCGCAGATAGTTGGTAGAAAGAGAGGGTACTTATATGTACTTCGGTCATGTGTATCCTCTCTTTAACATCAGTTCTTTAATACATATTAAGTCCTATAACTAAATATTATAACATTATTGACTTCTTATCTAAAAGGTATATATTTAAGCATGAGAATAAAAAGTGTAGCAGATTCATTTAGAAATTAGTTGTATAACTCTGTGGGCTGGTAGGTTTGCTACAACTTTCCTACCACCCTACAAGGTTAAGGGGGGAAATATGGGAAAAACAAAAACCGAAGTAGTGCAACTTCGTAAAAAGGCACTTGCGAAGAAAGAGTATCTATCTAGACTTCAACAGCTATCTTGGAGAATTAAAAAGATAGAAGAACTTTATCCTCTAAACAGTGAAGATCCAGAAGAGTTAAAACTCCTCACTGAAGAATATGATGACATTTACTCAGAGTTTCTATATATAAGTCAGTTAGAGATTGGAAGTGCAGATTACATACCTTATGACTTTGACAAAAAGGAGGTGTTCCATGAGAACTAGAATATTCCAAACAAGGTTTTATAAGGATAAGGAGGTTTTAAAACTCTCTTTAGAGGCACAGCATTTGTTTATGTATTTGCTAACTTGTGAGCATATAAACATCTGTGGGATTTTTGAACTTCCAGACCCGTATATATTATTAGAAAGCAAACTTACTCAAGAACAGTTAGACAAAGCTAAAAAGGAATTACAAGACTCTGGTAGGGTTATCTTTGAAGACTCATGGATCTTTGTAGTTAATGCTAGAAAGAATAATAGATATGAGGAAAGTGATCTAAACAAACTCGCTATGGCAAAGGAACTATCAAGGATTCCAAAGCACTTAAGGAAGGTGTTTGATAAGGTAAGTCCCTATGGTAGTATAGATAGTACTATAGATAGTATACAGAAACAAGAAATAAGAAATAAGAAACAAGAACCTATAAATAATAAATCAATGGGATATTCTGAAGAGATAGAGTTGCCAGAATGGTTAGAAGAGAAAGATAAATTATAAAGTTTAGATTAAATGAGTAAAACAAAAAACATTCTAAAAAACATAAAGCAAGGTACAAGTTCAGAGATATCTGAATTAGAAGAAAAAGAGAAGTTTCTCGTACTTTTAAAATCTGGTAAGAAGATTAGGATAAGCGAAGATGGCTTTGCACTCTGTAAGAAAGAATTAGAAATAGGGGGGAGATATATTTTCTTTTCCGATGCTGTTCTTGTGGCTTCGGAGATAGAAACAATAATAAAGGAATCTACATATAACAAGAATAAGGAGGGCTTACTATGAATCTAATACCATTCGGAGAGGTAACACAAGATAGATATGAGATAAGTAAGAAGTATGGCTTAATAGAGAAGGCTGGTCCAATATGGAGGTTAACTGCCAAGTGTAAAAATGCCTACGATCCAACCAGTTATGTGTATTATCTACAAGGAAAAGTTGAGAAGCCAAGAAGAATAACAGATGTAAAATCAAAACCAGTACCAAAAACAGAGAAGAGACCAGAACAAAAGTTAACTCCACAGCAAGAAATGAGAAGCAAGGAGTATCAAGATGTGTTAGATGAGTTATTTAAATTTTAAAAATTATTTAATATGAAGATGTACAGAGTTAAAAAGTACAGGAAGTTCCCAAGACAAAGTCCAAAGGATCAAGTTATACGAACTGTGGACAACTTGAAGGCGGCTCAAATAATTAGCATAGAGCTAAACAAAGCCTCAAGTGCTAGGTACTATGTAGAACCTTTTAATACAGAAGATTATGAAGTTTAAGGAGACTAGAGAATACAAACAGATGATTAGAATGAACCCTCATTGTAATGAGATTTACTACAATGTGTTCAATGCTCAAAAGATTAAAAGAACCAGCGACACACCGCTTGATATGGAGTTTGCAATAGATGTGATTGTAGAGTTACCTAATGGATCAATTCTATCAGGACAGGAAAAAGCATTAAGTTATAGTTATGCCAAGTATGACACCTTTACAATGGAGTTTTATCAAAATAGAAACACCAAAGAGAAAGGAGAGTTCTTTAAAATAGCAAGTCAGTTTTATCTCTCTGGATATGCAAATTACAGCCTAAACGGCTTTGCCTCTTGGAAAATCATAAACCTGCCCAGTTTTATTCTATGGCTCAATAGCATATACAACCTTGAGCAATTAGAAGTTAAAGCGATTCCATCTTCTGGTCTAGCCTCCTTTATCGCAATTCCTTACAAAGACATTCCAGAATGTTGTTATATCGCTAAAAGTGAAGATTATGGATAATTGTTATAGGTCTATTGACACCTGTTGTGCAAGGTATATAATATAAATAATATATAAACTATTAAATAAACAAAATGATTAAAATCATAGCAGAGCTAGAGAAAAGAGGGCACAGGGCTCAACTAACTTTAGGAGGATTGGGAGATGATCATTGGGTAGGTTTAATAACGGTTATGAATAAGGATTGGAATACATTAAAGGTGAGAAGCGAACTTGGTGATGAGTTCAATTCTAAAAAGCTATTTAACAACTTGTTATGTAGCTTGGTAGATAACGGATATAAATTAATAAGTATTAAATAAATGAATATACCAAAAGAGTTTATACAGAATATACAGGGGAAGGATTTTGTAAAATACGAAGGGTTATTGAATATGTTCCATGAGAATGGGGGAAAAGAGATACGAACGAAATTGGTTCAATCACAGCTAAAAGAGGATACGTTCTTTATATTTAAAGCAGTAGTTACAGGGACTCGGGGAACTTTTGAAGGATACGGGGATGCTTGTAAAGGGAATGTAAATCCTATGATAGTTAAGCACATGATGAGAATGGCAGAAACAAGAGCAAAGGCAAGGGCATTGAGGGATTACAATAATATCGGAATGGCTGCGGCTGAAGAGTTAGATTAGTTAAATTATTAAAGTTATGAGAATGTTTAACAAACAAATAAATGGAGTCAACATAATACACTACAACCCGACCCCATTAGAGCAGTTACAAAGTAAAATTGAAGCTATGAAGACAAAAGAGAGATTGGAGAAAGAATTGAAGCCTACAGGACCTAAGTTGAGGGATGGGATAAGTTCTGAACAGGTGTTAGATCAGTTAAGAGAGATTTTAGAGATAAAAGAGAGGACTTCACTTCAAGAGAAGATAGAAGCCACAGGTTGTGATTATTAAATTTTAAACTAAACTGCTTGAATGAAGACTATAAACATAAAACAAAAAACACCAAGAGTAGTAAAGATATTTAGAAAGTTCTTTAACAAAGTCTGGAAGTTTATAAGTAAGATTGCTAAGAAAGGGTATAGCAGAATAATGAAGTTTGACCTTATAGACGGACAGAAGAGAAGTGAATCCATAGCAAGAAGAGTAATGATTTTACTTCTACTTGTACTCTCACTCTACATCTTACTTGACCTACTCGTAGACAATGGGGTACTCAAGACAAATACCCAAAGAGAACAGGAGAGCAACTACACCTCAACTATGAATATACTCCCCTCAAGCCCTGTAATAGCCCAAGAGCAAACGGAACAGGTAGGAGTGGGTAATCAGACCACCGAGAATATTCCAGAGGTTTTAGGGGCATCACAGACCCCCACACAAGATAAGGTAGAAAGTTATGTAAAAAGGTATGGGGGAAGATTTACACCTGAGTATTTAGCAACTTTAAGGAAGTATTGTGATGAAGATACTTTAAAGTTAGTAGTAGCGATAAGTGTAGCAGAGACAAGTATGGGAAAGGCGAGAATGGATTTAAAGACCAACTGGTGGGGATACCATTATGGGGGGAACAAGAGGTACGATCCTGATATGGATACCATGAGTAAGGTTATTTGTAATGGGATAAGTAAGTATTACTATGATGTGGCGACAAATTATGACAGAGCATTTACTTACACAGGAGGGGATGACACGAATACTTGGATGGGTAATGTAAATGAGGCTTTAGAGCAAATGAGGTAGTTCTTTAAAAAGGAGATTGTTTCTTATACCCTCTCCCTGGATTAGTGAGGACCTTATTTTAACAGCAACTTAAAATAGACTGCTCACGACAAAAAGACTCTGGGGAAAAGGTATAGAGAGCAATCTCTTACTAGATGGCAAGATTACAAGTTATCTAGTGGGGGGCTGGACTGGGCAGTTACGGTCCCCCTAGTTATCTAAATTAAAAGACAATAAGTAATGGAGAAGAAAACATACACAATAAAAGTTAAATGCGCGAATTGTGGACAATACACTTCTAATATAGAAATAGAAAAAGGTATCAAGGTTTACAGAGAGTTGCAATTTAGAGAGTGCCCTGTATGTGGGTGTACAGATTTGGAAATGGTAAGGAACGAATTAACTTGGACAAATACTAATTCTACAGGTGATATGGTTTCTATAGATAGTTACACTCCAGACCTAGAACCATTCTTAGACTTCATCGCACAAGAACTAGGCAAAGCAAAGGAAGAGAAAATACAAAACATATTTACTAGAGAGGAGTGCGTAATAGTTGAACCACGATATATTAGTGATTGGAGCGATAAATACAATAAACATTTCAAGTGCAATAGGTGTAAAAGCAAGTGTTTAATTCCCGTAATAGAACCACTCGTAGTCATATGTCCTAAGTGTGGAGAGTTAGATTTAGACGAGATTAGCTAAATTAAAAGACAATAAGTAATATGAAGTTGATACTAGGAGATTGTTTAGAAGAATTGAAGAAGATAGAGGATAACAGTATTGACTGTGTTATTACTTCTCCACCATATGATAATCTGAGAACCTATAAAGACACTCTGGAGTGGGGGGAACATATTTGGAAACCAATTATCAAGGATTTGTTCAGAGTATTAAAACAGGGTGGTGTAATAGTATGGGTAGTAGGCGACGCAACAATAAAAGGTAGCGAAACAGGTACATCTTTTAGACAAGCATTATGGGCAAAAGAGTGTGGCTTTAACCTACATGATACAATGATATATAACAAGATTTGCTATCCACCACTAACACACAATCGCTACGAACAATCTTTCGAGTATATGTTTGTGTGGAGTAAGGGAAAACCGAAGACGTTTAATCCAATTCTGGTGGATTGTGATACAAAGGGAAGTAAGCGACCAAGATATAAGTCCAACAAGGAGATTGGTTCTTCTGTTCGGAATGACAACCGTGTAGACATTATTAAAGAAAAGAAAATTAAAAATAATGTGTGGAATATTAGACCTAACAATACTCACCATAATCACCCAGCAATATTCCCAGAGAAACTAGCCGAGGACCACATCAGGAGCTGGACTAAAAGTGGGGATGTTGTGCTTGACCCATTTATGGGAAGTGGCACAACAGGGGTAGTTTGTAAAAAACTTGAGAGAGATTTTATAGGAATTGAATTGGTACAGGAGTATTACAACTTGGCGAAGGAGAGAATAAAAAACACTCCGAATAGTTTATTTATCTAAATTAAAAGACAATAAGTAATATGGAGAAGAAAGAGGAAAGCAAGTTAAGAATCTCGGAATATCTACACAGTTTGAGAATATCTGGTGGGTATAAAACCTTAAGAGAGTGGTGTAGATTAAATGATTTTAGTGATGTGTTATGGAGTCATTTAGAAAATAACCTATGGGAAATAGTACCAATGGGAAAGAAGATATATACACAACAAGAACTAGATAAAGCAAGAGAAGAGGGGAGAAGAGAGGGTTCGGAGATAACCTCTAGGTATATATCCGATTTTGTTAAATCAGAAAGTGGTAAGTCTGGGAGAAAAGAGATTCTGGAATACATTGAAGAATTATCTAAATTAAAACAATAAGTAATATGGAGAAGAAAGAAAATACAGGAACAAAGCTAAATGTGTTGTTGTGTAATTTAGTTGACTATGTCAGAGGAGATGACAGACCATTAGTATTTGCAGTTATGCAGGAGATTACAGAATATTTTGAACAAGAACTAGACAAAGCAAGGGAAGAGGGGAAATTAGAATATATACTGTCCCTAGGTTGGCAAGATACCAATAATGAATATGTAAAAGAAGTTTTAGAAGATGCAGATAGGATAGCTAATGAATTATCTAAATTAAAACAATAAGTAATATGGAGAAGACCAAAGAGTTAAAGAAAAGGTTTGTGGCAAGAGGGCTGTTTGTAGAAATAAAAACTAAAGGTGTTGTTGAGGAGGAGGTTGTTCACCTTTTTAATATACTTACAAGAGAGATTAATAGGTTTATGCAAGAAGAGGTTATGCAAAGAAGAAGTGAAGAGGTTTATAAATTATCTAAATTAGAAACTAAAGAGTAATGAAGATTATTAAGGCGAGATTAGAAAATTATAACGATCGCAAAGATGGAACAGTATCTCTTAAACTTGATTCTTTATTAGAAGTTCCTGATAGTGATATAGCAGAGATACGAGGAATGAGAGGTAACATAGCAATAGCGGTTATTACTGATGTTGTAGATGTACTAGAAGCAGAAGTAAATACAAAGGACATTATAGAGAACTTACCAGACGATCCATTTTTAGACAAGAGAATAACACCAGGGCAACAGCAAAGGAGAGACTTGTTTGTAATACAGAAGTTAAAACTAGGTAGAACTCCCACAAAAGAAGAACAGGCTAAGTTTTACATAGACAGAATGGCAACAATACACGAGCAGAACCTAGAGGAGATTAGAGAGTTAGAAAGTATAAGTTTTGAAGAGGAATAAAAATGTTTTGGACAATTGTAGGGGCTTTGGTATTTGTATTCTTTGTACTACCTTTAATGTTAGAGGTTGTGTTAGGATTGTTAGGAATTGTATTTGATAATAGTAATGTTTTAGGGTGTATTGTTTTAGTGGCTTTAGTAATTTTATTGATGATAATTTTTTAATATTGTATAATATGAATATGAAGGAAGTAATAAGAGCTATCACATACCTTTTAGTGTTAGTATTTATAGGTAGTGCTAGTGTGTATTGCGTATTTTTGTTATTAAGTTTAATTAGAGCAATGGTGTCATGAAGTCAATATATCAGATAGCAAAAGAGAATAATATCAGTCCAGTAACCTTGTACAAGAGATTAGCTGTTCGTGATATAAAGCCTCACATTGTAAAGGGGGTTATTATGTTAGACGAGGATCAGGAGAAAGCTATTTTAGTTTATGCAAAGAGAGGTCGCAAAAATGCCCAAGACAAAAAAGCCTCTGACAAAGGGAAAATTAAGTAAAAAACTTGATGAAGCATGGAGTTTGGCTGTTAAGAAAAGAGCTGGATATAAATGTGAGGTTTGTGGTATAGGAGAATCTGGACATTTAAACTCCCACCATATTGTAGGAAGACGCAACCGAATGGTACGCTGGGATGTAAGGGATGGGGTCTGTTTATGCGTCAAGCACCATAGATTTGGAATAGAATCAGCCCATGAAGATCCATTATGGTTTAGGGAATGGCTTGAGGAGAATAGGTGGGAAGACTATGCCTATCTTTACACGATAAAGAATCAGATTAAGAAGTGGACTTTAGAGGACATGGAAGAACAGCTAGAAGAGTTAAATAAGATTATAAATGAGAAATGAGACACTTTTAGTCCTATAAGTGGAATAGATAAGTTTAAATAATTTTAGTAATAATTAAAAATGACCAAACTCTGTATAACAGGAATGGCTGGTTTTATAGGCTCCCACCTATGGGAACATGTCATGAAGACGACCGACTGGGACGTTGTAGGTTTAGTTAAGATGGATAGAGCTGGAGACCTAAATAGGATACAAGAGACTTTAAACGAGCACCCAGAATGGTTAGAAAGAACTAGGATAGTTAGGCATGATTTAAACGATAGTTTAGATACGGTTCATAAGCATATAGGAGAGTTGGATTATATAGCTCATTTAGCGGCATGTAGTCATGTAGATACCTCCATAAAGGACCCCGTAGGAGTATTTTGTAATAACTCAAGAAGTACTGTTCAAATGTTAGAATATGCAAGGATACACCAACCGAACTTGAAGAAGTTTATCTACTTTAGTACGGACGAAGTGTACGGTCCAGCCCCAGATGGATATAACTTTACGGAGGAGGATAAGTTGAGACCCAGTAATCCGTATAGTGCGGGTAAGGCAGCGGGAGAAATGATTACAATGGCTTATGGAAAGACCTATGACTTCCCGTATTTGATAACAAATACAATGAATGTGTTTGGAGAAAGACAAGACCCTGAGAAGTTAATACCTAAGTGTATGAAGACAATTCAAGAGGGAGGGGTTATGACTATACATGGAACAAAGGGAAATGTGGGTAAAAGGCATTGGCTTCACGCAAGAAATTCGGTGGATGCAGTAATCTTTTTGTTAAAACATCCTATTGTAAAGGATAAGGTACACATAGTTGGAGATATTGAGATGGACAACCTACAAATGTTTAAGTTAGTTGCAAAGTATATGGGAAAAGAAGAGGTGTTAGAGGGGAGAGATTATGTATATTTAGACTTCCATAGTACGAGACCAGGACATGATTCTCGTTATGCAATGAGTGGTAAAAAGTTAGCAGAATTGGGTTGGGTTGCACCAGTAAGTTTTGAAGAGAGTATTAAAAATATGGTAGAATGGACACTAAAACACCCAGAATGGATTAAATAATTTGACAAAAGGTAAAAATTAGTTTTATATTGGATATAATTTGTTTACCTACTGCCAATGGGAAAAGAAGCTGACTATGTAACCTCAAGTATAGGAGAAGTAGCATTTTTATTATGGCATCAGATTTATCCAGATGATTTAACCTTTAAGCCCTTTGTTGGCTGTGTTTATCACAATCCTAAAGTTAACTGGGGAGAGATAATAAACTCTTATTGGTTAGGAGAGAAAATACCTTCCTGTGAGCTATCGGAGTGCATAGTGGTAGCAAAAAGAATGCTAGACAAGGGAGAGATAAATAAAAAGTGGTACAGGGAAATGAGAGAGGCGATTGAGGATATTAGGGAAGATTATGTCTTTCCTGTTGTTTAAAATGTTATTTAAAATGGTATAATATATAAAGATGTTTGAGGATTTTAAATGGTACAAGTACTTAAAAGGACACCCAACTGCATGGGAAGGTCATATTCTTTATATCTACAATCAGATACCTATTTGGAAGCCTAAAACTATTGTAGAGTTAGGAGTTTATTATGGACACTCACTTGCAACAATGGCGGAGAGCTGTTTAGATCATAAACTAGATACTAAATTGTATGGTATAGACCATTTTATGGGAGATGAGCATAGTGGAAAGTTTGGAACAGAGGTAGAAGATGTGGCAACAGAATGTTTATCTCAATATCCGAATGTAACTTTGATTAAGAAGTCTTTTAACAGGGCATTAGAGGACTGGGATAAGCCGATTGATTTACTTCATATAGACGGTAGGCATTTTTACGAGGATATTAAAGAAGACTTCGAGGGTTGGAGCAAGTTCGTACCCATAGGGGGCCATATTATATTACACGATACTCAGGTAACCGAGAGGGGTTTTGGTATTAAGCAGTATTTTGCAGAGTTAAGGGAGAAGTATCCTGATTGGGAGTTTAGCGAGAGGACTGAGTCTTATGGTTTAGGTATCATTACAAAGAGGAGCAAATGAAGACAATAATATACACAGCAATATATGGGGGCTATGATGACATCAAGGTACAACCTGTAGGGGTTAAACTCTTTACAGAGGCGACACATCCTAGAAAAGAATCACACCCACGCATGAAGGCTAAGTATTTTAAGTGCAATAGCCACAAACTAGATTGTGATGTAAGTATTTGGATAGATGGGAGTGCTACTATTAAGACACCCGACTTTGAGAAGTGGTGTTTAGAGCAACTTGGGGATGGGGACATAGCCTTAATAAAGCACCCTGATAGGGATTGTATTTATGACGAAGCCAATTTTTGTCAATTTATGCCCAAGTATCAGGGGGTGCCGGTTCTTGAGCAAGTGGAGGAGTATAGAAAGCAGGGCTATCCTGCGCACAATGGGCTGTGGGCTTGTGGGTTACTTATAAGAAGGCACAATGACAAGGTAAAAGCATTTAACAAACTCTGGTGGGAGCATAACAAGAAGTATACTTATCAGGATCAGTTGAGTTTTCCTGTTTGTGCCAAAGAGGTTGGACTTGATATTAGAACTATAGACATTAACTTAAATTCTAACAATATAGTGGACTTTAACACTCCACATAAATCAATACTATGAGCTGGTGGGACGATAATTTTAAAAGAAGTGATTTTAGAAGTTGGCTTACTAACGAGGGCTCGTTTAGTAGGTCTATCTTAACCGATTTGGTGAGGGGGTATTCTAGTGTACTAGACTGTGCCTGTGGTACTTGTCTTGACTACTTTGAGTATAAAAAGAAGTTGATACCTGTTAAGTATAAAGGGATTGACTCGTGTAAGGGATTGGTAGACGAGGCGAAGACCTTTGGAATAGATTGTGATTTAGGGGATATAGAGAGTTTGCCCTATAAGGATAAGAGCTTTGACATAGTAACAGCAAGGCATATATTAGAGCATTTAGATTACTACGAGAAGGCACTTGGTGAGATGTGTAGGGTGGCTAGGTACGAAGTGGCTGTTATATTCTTTCTACCTCCACAAGAGAGTGAGGTGTTAGAAAAAGACCCTGCCTTAAAGTATGCAGTAAACATTAATAAGTACGGGAAGAAGAAGTTAGTAGAGTTTGCTTCTCAGTTTGGAGAGGTAAGTTGGGTCTCGGTTGGTTCAGAAGTAATACTCAGGATTAAAAGAAACACCAAAAAGGTAGTTAAAAAGAAGATAGTTCCTACCTGAAGATAGGAGAGAAGTTACCTAAGCAAAAGCCTATTGATATGGATAAGTATATAAAAAGACCTAGTTTAGGTTTAGATTTAATTTTAGATTGGACTAAAGTATTATGAGTGAAGATGTAAGTAAACCATATACAACAATAACACTAGAGAGCAAGAAGAATTATGAAGAAGGTTGGGAGAGAATATTTGGTAAAAAGAGGAAACTAAAGGCACAGTTGCACCAGATAAATAACCAGAGACACAAGATAATAAACAGCATACAATCTAAAGGTGGTAGAACTGAGGCTAGAGAAGAGGAGTTATTATCTCTTAAAAAGAAGAGAGAAAAGATTTTAAGAGAATTAGACAAGTTGGAATAGTGGTATAATAAGATATATGCCAAAGATTATTAAAAACGGGAATAAAATCGGGAAGGGGAACCCTCCAGTAGATACACGGTTTACATCAGAATATCAGCCAACACCAGAAGCTAAGAGTAAAGGGTGGGAAAGGAGAAGAATGGCAAGAGAAATGATGGATATTTATGATAGATATCAGCACATGAGCTACAAGGAGTTTCTAGATATTAAGGAAGACATAAAGAACAACCCACAGAATTATACTGTTGTGGAAGTAGATATGTTTAAGTATGCAAAAAACCCAAAGTTTATATTAGACAGAATAAATAGGCATATAAGCAATGCACCTCAGCAGTTGGATGTTGATATGGGAGGGAATATAATCATTAACATTAAAGAGGGGATAGCAAAAGATGACAGACCTAAATCTTGAGTTTAATTACCCAGAGTTTATACTTCCAGCAATCAACAGTAATAAACATTTTGTAGTAGTACCTTCTGGAAGACAAGTTGGGAAGACATATAATTTTGCACAGTGGATAATAAGAGAGACAATGAGATTAAATTGTCCTTCCTTATGGGTAGATACTGTTCATACTAATATTGATAAGTATATAGAAAGATACTTCAAGCCCTTGCTTAAACCTATCTCTTCATATTGTGATTGGAATGCTCAAAAGAAGATACTTAAATTGCCTCATGGATATATAGACTTTGGTTCGGCACAAAAGCCAGAGAACCTAGAGGGATTTAACTATAAGAGGGCTGTATTAAATGAGGCTGGACACATATTGAAGAAAGATTCTTTGTGGCACAATACTATAATGCCTATGATAAAAGCAGAGGACAACCAAACAAGGATTATAGGAACCCCTAAAGGACAAAACCTGTTTTATGAGCTATTTTTAAGAGGATTAGCTAAAGACCCAGAATATGAGAGTTTCCAATATACAGTATATGACTCTCCATATTGGAGTGCTAAACAGATAGAAGATGTTAGAAAGAAGACACCAGAGCTAATTTGGAAGCAGGAATATATGGCAAGTTTTGAAGCCTTTGCAGGTATGATATATCCCGACTTCAAAGAGGAGATACATTGTAAAGCGAGTCCTGAGAGAAAAGTTACTGATATCTTTTTTGTGTCTCTTGACCCTGGGTGGGAACACCCTACTGCTTGTATATTGGCTAAAGAAGACCTAGAGGGAAATCTCTTTGTTATTGATGAGTTTAGAGAGAGCCATTTACATGTCGGAGACATATCAAGATATTTACAATCAATGTTAGTTAGAAATGGTCTTAAAGAAGAGGATATAGAAATGTTCATTATAGACCCTTCTGGGAGAAAGACAGACCAGACAAGTGGACAGAGTATACTATTCCAATTACAAGAAGAAGGTTGGGGGTTTGTTCCTGCCAATAATGATCTTATGCCTGGTATAAGCAGAGTAACTAGAATGATTAGAGAGAACAGGTTGTTTATTGACAAGAATAGATGTCCTTTGCTTGTGGAAGAGATAAAGAATTATCATTGGAAGGAGTTTAATGATGGAAGCTATGGAATGAACCCAACACCTTACAAGATAGGGGATGACCTAGTAGATACGGTTAGATATCTCTGTATGGCAAGACCAGACTACTTTGAACACCCTAAGGTTGATATGTATGGACAGCTGGAAAAGGAAGAAGATGATGAAGAGGTTGATGTTAATGAGTCAATAGACAATTTAATGTCAGGGGACAGTTTTATCTAATATGTTATAATTGTATATATGGAAACAACAGTCATAGTTTTGTGTATTTTACTGGGCATTGCAGTAGTGGCTCTAGGAGTTATAGCCTCTTTGCAGGTGATAACGGGCTCTAGTGAGAGAAAGGAACTACAGAAGTTACTTAAGGCAAGAGATTTACCAGAGTTTACTACTTACGGAGAAAAGCCTGAAGAAGAAGAAATAGAAGATACTAGTAATCTAGTGGATTTAGAAAACATGGACACGGTAATACAGGAGGCAATGGAAAAGACTTTTAATAAAAAGGAATAAAGAACGAGGAGTATTAATCTAGTTTAGAATACAAATGGTAAGCACAGCTCAGGATTACGAGGAGAGAGGTCGTAAAAAGAAGTACGACAAAGAATATTGGTTATCCTATACTAAGGAGAAGTTTGATGAGAGTAGGAATTGGAGAGGCAATA
>Ga0209096_1002282_pt1 | contig 18875 bp, 13 predicted proteins | sample AD_UKC034_MetaG_FD_184407 | JGI IMG/M metagenome (GOLD analysis project Ga0209096, IMG submission 184407) | Active sludge microbial communities of municipal wastewater-treating anaerobic digesters from USA - AD_UKC034_MetaG (SPAdes) (version 2) | ecosystem: Engineered > Bioreactor > Anaerobic >... | reverse complement strand
GTCGAGGAGATCGTGGGCGAGATCGAGGAGAGGGGAGAGTCCGAGGGCAAGTTCGTCAAGCCGATGGGCGGCGGAGTTTTTGAAGCCAAGGGCCGCGCCTCCCTCTACGACCTGTCGGAAGCGATGGGCGTCGAACTTCCCGAAGGGGATTACGATTCGGTGGCGGGATGGATCGCTACCGGCCTCGGGACAATCCCAGCCGCGGGCCAGTCCTTTGAGCTGGACGGCCTCGAAGTGGAGATACTCTCCGCGGACAGGAAAAGGATCCACAGGGTGAAGGTCTCCAAGGCACCACCGCCCGAGGGGAACGGCGGAAAAGCAGGCCAGGACTAGCCTCCCGGTGATCGCGGGAGATGCGGGTCCCGGTTTCTCCTTTGATTGTATGCATTTGCCCTTGACAAAACGGGGCCGTTTCTGTAGAATCACCGTTTCGTGGAGGCGCTTAGCTCAGTTGGCTAGAGCGCTACCTTGACACGGTAGAGGTCATCAGTTCAATTCTGATAGCGCCTACCACGCCATTTTAGGGAGAGGTAAAACTTGCAAGAGGTGAAGATCACCCTCCCTGACGGTAGCGCCAGGATTTTTCCTGGGAGCGTGTCAGGGGCAGACGTCGCGAAATCGATTTCCGAAGGACTGTTCAAAGCGGCCCTCGCCGTCAAGGTCGACGGCAGGCTTGCGGATCTCGAAACCCCCATAACGGAAGACTCGAAGGTTGAGATTATCACCGACCGTTCGCCGGAAGCGCTGGACGTTTACCGCCATTCCACCGCTCATCTCCTGGCGAGCGCCGTCAAGGAGCTTTTCCCCGAGGCGAAGATCGGCATCGGCCCGGTCATCGAGGACGGCTTCTACTACGACTTCGACAGGGAAACGCCTTTCACCCCGGACGACCTCGCCGTCATCGAGAACAAGATGGCCGAGATCTCCAAGAGGGCTTTTCCCGTCGAAAGGCGCGAGCTTTCCTGGCAGGAGGCGAGGGACCTCTTCGAGAAGGAGAGGGAGCCTTACAAAGCCGAGCTGGCTTACGAGAAGGGACAGGGCGGGCCGGTCTCCATCTACGTCCAGGGAGCCTTCACCGATTTCTGCCGCGGGCCGCACGTGCCCAACACATCGAAGATAAAGGAAGGAACCTACAAGCTCCTTTCGATCGCGGGCGCCTACTGGAAGGGCGACGAAAAGAACAAGATGCTCCAGAGGATCTACGGTACGTCATTCCTGGGCAAGAAAGATCTGGACGCGCACCTCAAGAAGATCGAGGAGGCGAAGGCCCGCGACCACAGGAAGCTGGGGCGCGAGCTCGATCTCTTCTCCATCGCAGACGAGATCGGCGGCGGCCTTGTCCTCTGGCACCCGAAGGGCGCTATCATCAGGAAGACGATCGAGGATTTCTGGAGGGACGAGCACACGAAGAACGGATACGACTTCGTCTTCTCCCCCCACGTCGGCCGCTCGACGCTCTGGGAAACATCCGGGCACCTCGATTTCTACAAGGAATCCATGTACCCCTCGATGGAGATGGAGCATCAGACCTTCTACACAAAGCCGATGAACTGTCCGTTCCACGTGATGATCTACAGGTCTAAACAGCGCAGCTACAGGGACCTTCCGCTAAGGTGGGCGGAGCTGGGCACCGTATACAGGTACGAGAAGTCGGGTGTGCTCCACGGCCTGATGAGGGTCCGCGGCTTCACGCAGGACGACGCGCACCTGTTCGTCCCGCCGGAAAAGATGGAAGAGGAAGTGATCGGAGTCATCAACTTCACCGTCCACATCCTGAGGTCTTTCGGCTTCAACGAGTTCACCGCCTACATCGCCACCAGGCCGGAGAAGGCCGTGGGCGAGGAGAGCCGGTGGAACGACGCGATAAACGCCCTCAAGAGGGCTGCCGACATGGCCAACATCTCCTACCAGATAGACGAAGGCGGCGGGGCGTTCTACGGCCCCAAGATAGACATCAAGATCAAGGACGCGATCGGCAGGAGCTGGCAGCTTTCCACGGTCCAGTTCGACTTCAACCTGCCCGAGAGGTTCGGCCTCGAATACGTCGGATCGGACAACCAGCCGCACAGGCCCTACATGATCCACAGGGCGCTTCTCGGGAGCCTGGAGAGGTTCTTCGGGATACTGATAGAGAATTTCGCGGGCGCCTTCCCGCTGTGGCTTGCGCCGGAGCAGGCGAGGGTCCTTCCCATCGCGGACAGGCACATCCCGCACGCGCAGGAGATCCTCGGAAAGTTGACCGCCGAAGGGTTGAGGGCGGGGATCGACGCCAGGGCCGAGAAGATCAACTACAAGATCCGCGAGGCACAGCTGGAAAAGGTCCCGTACATGCTTGTGATCGGCGACAAGGAACAGGAGAACGGCACAGTGTCGGTCAGGACGAGGAGCGGAGGGGACAAGGGAAGCTTCTCCCTCGACTCGTTCCTCGCGGACGCGAAGAGCCGGATAAAGGATAAAAGTCTGACTTTGGATTAAAGGAGGCTCCAATCAGGGAATCGTCTGAAAAGGAAATGAGGATCAACGAGGAGATCAGGGCCCGCGAGGTCCGCGTGATCGGCGAGAACGGCGAACAGCTCGGGATAATGAGCTCCGACGAGGCGCTCAGGATGGCTTCGGGCAAGAGGCTCGACCTCATAGAGATCGCTCCGACGGCCGCTCCTCCGGTCTGCAGGATCATGGACTACGGGAAGTTCATTTACGGAGAGAAGAAAAAAGCTCAGGAAGCGAAGAAGAAGCAGAAGGTGATAGTTGTCAAGGAGATGAAACTCAGGCCCAAGATCGAGGAGCACGACTATCAGGTGAAGAGAAGGCAGATAGAGTCCTTTCTCGAGGACGGCAACAAGGTAAAGGTGTCCGTGAGGTTCAGGGGAAGGGAGATCTCCCATCCGGAGATGGCGCAGAAGCTGCTCTCCCGGCTTGCCACTGACCTCGCGAAGGTCGGAAAAATAGAGCGGGTCCCCGGCATGGACGGCTGGGCCATGGTAATGGTTCTCGCTCCGTCAAAGAAGTAGGAGGTACGAATGCCTAAAATGAAATCGAACAGGGCCGCGGCCAAGAGGTTCCGGACGACGGCGAAGGGCAAAGTGAAGCGCTCGCACGCGTTTCACCGCCACATCTTGTCTTCGAAGAGCAGGAAGAGGAAAAAACACCTCGAGTTCTCCGCGATAGTGGACAAGACCAACGAGAAAAAAGTCAAGAGAATGCTCGTGTACGTGTGAGGTAGAAAATGGCAAGGGTCAAACGCGGAAGCAACAAGGTAGAGAGAAGAAAAAAGATACTGAAGCTGGCGAAAGGCTATTTCGGCGGCAAGTCGCGCCTTTACCGCAGCGCCAAGGAACAGGTCGAGCGCTCGCTGGTCTACTCCTTCATCGGAAGGAAGCAGAAGAAGAGGGACATGCGCAGGCTCTTCATCACCCGCATCAACGCGGCGTGCAGGCCTTTCGGTATGTCCTACAGCAGGTTCATCGACGGCCTCAACAAGGCGCAGGTGGCGATAGACAGGAAGATGCTCGCCAACCTGGCGGTCTCGGACGAGGCGGCCTTCTCGGCCCTCGTGGAAAAAGCCAGGACAGCCCTCGGCAAATGAGCCCGTTCCCGCCGTCCGAGGCAGGGTGCTGACATGGCGCTGGCAGGCGATTTCGCCACCATGCCCCTTCCCGATCTCCTTCAATGGCTGGCCTACAGCCAGAAGACGGGGATCCTTCTGCTCTCGAAGGGCGAGATAGTCAAAGAGATCTACTTCAGCGGGGGCAAGATAATCGCCTCGTCGTCGAACGACCCCCGCGAGTATTTCGGCCAGTTCCTCCTCTCCTACGGAAAGCTCACGGAAGAAGAACTGATAACCGCCTTCCAGCAGCAGGCCCGGACAGGAATAAAGCTGGGAAGGATCCTTGTCACCGAAGGGCTCCTCGAGGAAGCGGAGGTCCAGAAGTACCTGAGGATCAAGGCCGAGGAGACCATCTACGACCTCTTCCTCTGGGACGAGAAGGGCGAATTCAAGTTCTTCAACGACGCGACCGCCGAAGGGAACAACGTCCCGATCGAGATGGAAGTCACCTCGATACTGATGGAGGGGACGAGAAGGTCGGACGAGTGGGCGAGGATCAGGGTGGTATTCCCCAATTCGAACACCATTGTAAAGATCGTCCCGGACCACCTCACGAAGGAGATCCTCGAAGACCCGGTCTACAACAGGGTGATCCAGCTCCTCGAACTGCCGCGCCGGATCGAGGATGTCTGCCTCTCCTTCCACTCGGGCGATTTCGCCGTTTACAAGACTCTCTTCGAGCTGACCAACCTCGGGATCATAGAAGTGCAGAAGAGCGAGGAAACTGCGGTGCCGAAGGAGAAGAAGGGGACGGAGGAGGAGATACGCCTCCTGTCGAACCAGGCGCTGAAGGAGTACAACAGCGGCGAGTTCGAGAAGTCGATACAGATCTTCAAGCACATCCTTTCGATCGACCCGAACCACGCCTTCTCGAAGATGATGATCCAGAAGGGATACTCGGAGATAAAGGAAACGCTGATATCGAGCGATTTCACGATCGAGCATGTGCCTTATCTCAAGAGGACGATCACGCCGCTCGACGAGTTCAATTTTACGCCGCAGGAGAACTACATCCTTTCGAGGATCAACGGGTTCATATCGGTGCAGTCGATCATCAGGATATCGCCGATACAGGAGCTGCAAGCCCTCATGATCTTCAAGAAGCTGGCGAAGGAGGGGCTCATCGGCTTCCTTCCGCCCTCGCCCCAGCAGCAGAACTAGAAAGACAGAAAAAAGAAAACCTTCGAAGAGCACTGCCTTTCAGAGCTGAAGGCTGATGATTAGAATGTAGGGGTGGGTTCAAAACCCGCCCTTTTTCTCATCTTCCTTTGGAAAGGGAGACCGAGAGGGAATTATCCAACAGGGATCCCGGCGCAGGGCTTGGGTATTGTAAAATTCCTTTAAAAAAGGCTGATTTGTTTCACGGGCGAAGCGTTAGCGGGTTTGCGCACGCCGGGAGCGGCTTGGGGCAGACTGATAATCCCTTCGGGCGGAATGATATTCGATTCAGACAGACTGTGATTCCTTTCGGGCGTGCTGGGATCGGTTCCGGCTGCATCGTTGGTGGGTTTGGTCATCCCGGGATTCTTTTCGGTCACACTGAGATGTTTCACGGGCGAAGCGTTGGCGGGTTCGCACACGCTGATATCGGCTTCGGGCGGACTGATATTGGATTCGGACAGACTGAAAATTCCTTCGGGCGTGATGAGATCGGTTTCGACCGCACTGGTGACGGGTCCGGCCATCCTGAGATTCTTTTCAGTCACGCTTAGATGTTTCACGGGCGAAGCGTTGGTGGGTTCGTACACGCTGATATCGGCTTCGGACGCGCCGGGATTGCCTTCGGACATGCTGATGGCCGATTTGTCCACACTGTTGGTTGATTCTTCCATGCTGGGATCGGGTTCGGACACGCTGTCGGTGAGCTTGTACACGCTAAAATTCGTTCCGTACACGAACGCAGGACTTGAGCGCAGAACATTTTAAAAGAAAATGAGACAAAAAGGACACAGGGGAAGTGGGTTAGCCTGCTCCGCAGCATTTCTTGTATTTTTTGCCGCTGCCGCAGGGGCAGGGGTCGTTCCTGCCTATCTTTTCGCTCATGGGTGCCGGGCCATCGGGGGGAAGCTCGATCCCTTCTTCCCGCTCCTTGCGGCGCAATTCCCTTGAGTATTCCTGGATGGTCCCTACAGCTTCAGGAAGGAGCTTGATCGCAAGGCCCATGCTTTCAGTGTCGCTTCTTTCCGCCTCCCCGTCGCTCACGGGGAAAAGCCCCTTCAACAGCTTCTCGTCGTTTATCGCCTGGATAAGGCAAAGGGAAAAAGCAGGGCTCTTCATCAGGACGGAAAAATCCTGCGGGATCTCGATGTCCCGAAGCCTCCACGCCGACAGCCTGATGAATACCGCCCTCTTAAGCCCCGCGCACCAGCCCAGAAGGTCGTCGAAAACATCAACATCCAGCTTCTTCAGGTCGAAGGGGAAAGCCAAAGCGCCTTCGTTTTCAGCCTTCATATAGGAGTTGTAAACCTCCAGAAGGATGGGAACCATCTCCTCCGCCTGTTTCCTGGTCTTGAAGACGATGTTCTCATCCTCAAGGATCATCGGCACCCACGTGCTCGGCATCAACATCAGCCACGGGTTTATCGCCAGCCCGAAAAAGAAGCCTTCTAACTCCGCAAGGTTCATTCCGTTTTCCCTGTCCTTCTGAAGATCGAGAAGGTCCTGCAGTCGGGATTTCTGAGAGGGAGAGAGAATGGGGGTTACTTCAAAAGACATGAGAGGCCGAGGGGGGATTCAAGAGTAAAGAGATGGAGTCGGATTTCACTCTCCATAAATGTTATCATCTGTGGCCCTGTAAGTGTTGCTTTTCAAGGAATAAAGAATATTATTATGGATATCATTGATTAAATTGCCATTATCCTCAAAAATAAGGCTAATATATTCTTTAAACTCCGATGCTGATTTAATACCCGATACTAAAGCGCTTCTCACTGCGCCTTGGCATCTTGAACATCCTACCATAATTAGATAACTATATAGTCTAATGTCAGATGGTGAAAAGTCTACACTTCTGAAGCCGTTGTGGACTGAATCATTTCTGAATTTTCGCATCTGTTCAATAGAAGCCTCTATCTTTCCTTTCCAGTTTTTATAGGATGTATTGTTTTGAAGATTTTGAATCAGACTAGGGGATACGTTTGATGCCTTTGCTCCATTTGGAAAACCAAGAAACCAAAGAATTAACGGACCAACATTGTCGCTTTCGGATTCTTTAAATAATGCCTCGACAGCAAACCAATTAAAAAGAATTTTTATTTGAAGATTTTTTTCCCACTTACCATTTCTTGTCCAATGCAATGAGCGAAGATAGCGTATTGAAAGATCACTGTTTTGTTTCACAACCCATTGGCTAAATTCATAAGTCGGAAATTCGCCATGAGATACGATAAAAGCCATGCTCGGGGGAAAGTTGTTATTCTTAATAGGTATCAATTCTCCGTTTTCTAGATCCTTTATAAAGCCGCAGCTCGACAGGCCAATTTTGCTGATTGGGTGTTCAGAAGATAATATGTCAAGAACCTGAATAAACTTTTCGTCAGCAAGAAGCTCTGCTTCCTTCAAGTCTGATGCATGAACAATCGTTCCTATGCGACAATTAAATGCCGGATCAATAACAGCCTTGTTGATACTGATCGATTGTTGAATAGCCTTTAATTCATCATCATAATCGCTTTTAGGTGGTCGCAACTCAACCTCATCCACGACAAAGCAATCGGGACGATATATTCCCTGATTAATTAGCAGCTTTGCAACGTAAAAACTGTTCATGGCTTTGACCTGAAATGAAATATTCTCACTAGTTTTTTTCTTACTATTCTCATTAGTGCTGTCATGTTTTTGTCGGCTATTTGAATTCGTGGAAGGTAATATTTCACAAATTTAGAGGCTAATTCAAAATCCTCTAGTTTAAGAATCGCAGTGAGAGTTATCTTATAAGTGAATTCTTCTGTTGGTTCAATATCTAAAAGACATTCGGCACAATCTCGCATCCGACGTGAATCAGAAAAAGTATAATAATAATAGAGTTGAAGTGAATATGTTTGTTCCTTAGTAGCACCAGCGCTAATGAGTTTCTTCTCATATTCGGCTACCTTTGAATTCATTGTCATAATTGAAAGTAGATATCCTAATCTATTGTTTTCTAACCCCGCAGGGTCAATCATGGTTAATTGTTCATGGTAGTACTTGGCTTCCATAATATGTTCTTTTTCTATAAGATACTTTATATAGCGGCTTAAAACTAATTGGTTCTGGGGCGTTTTTCGAAATAGTTGTTCCACAGTGTCCACTATATTCAACCTCCATACTTTACTATTTATTAAAACGCTGTTCCTTTGTCAAAATACTTAACACATTCAATCTATATATAATATTTAAAGGCCAATGGTGGAACTTTGATATTGGCACTTGCCGTCAATATTTCACCAATCTTATCTGCAAACCTAAGGGTAACTGGCAGTCCGTCAGCATAAATGCAGGCGTTGTAGTTTAATTTTGTTAATGCCATTATATCCTTTAATACTTGTGAAATATCCGCCGTCCCTTTATTTATTTCAATGAATAATGGGTTTGGAACTTCCATAGATAAGGCAGTCTGAATCCTTGGAACGTACCCAATTGTCCACAGAAAGGCACTTCTGTTATCAATGATAAAAGCAGAGCCTCTCAAAATCGCATAGTCGCCTTCTGATTTGTATAGCTTCAAAGGCTTAGCTCTATATATTGTTACGCCAACAAGATTAGTTCCTTTAGGAGTAACTTCCTGAAAGGCACTCCATTCTTGACTGTTAAACTTTGTTTTAGCATGAATGAAAACCTCTTGAGGATAGCATCTGTTTTGTTCCTTATAAGAATTTATTGCTTGTGTTAGTAATTCTTTTGCTTCTTTTGGTCTTAGGTGATATTCCCCCTTTTCTGGGTTATACCAAGGACCAACCTCTCCCTTAAATACAGTGCCATCTCCACTATCTAAAAACATTTGGGCTGCACAGCATGCATTTTGTGGGCTATTGCTATTTTCAAGCTTCTTATAAACCAGCCCCAGGTAGCAAACACCATCTCTTATATCTGACAATTTCCAAGGCTTTCCTCCTGCCTTGTAAAAAGAAGCAGTTGAGATAGTCCACGCCAAATGACCTTCAATTTTTGAAAAATTTCTCGTCGGGACTCCCAACGCATTCTTATAGTCTCTCCATGCTAACGTGCTTTCCCTTAATATTTGTGTCGGGATTGTATGTTCCAGCAACCTTGCTTTCAACTGATCATGAAATTGGGCGTCATATTGAAAAGCTACGGCAGCTTTATTTGCTTCTTCAAAGATAGATGGGGCGCTAGAGAATATTCTTGCGTTTGATCGAGTAATGCAAGATTCAGATTGAACTAGCGCCTTAGGTAAATTAGAATTGGGTCGACAATATTTGTAAATTTCATCAGGTACTATTATAAACCAAATATCAACTTTATCCTCATCATTTCTTATTGATGCAATTATTTTATTAATAAATAGTGTAACCAAATCAAACGTTCTTTGGTAATTGCTCGAATTATACAAAAAACTCTGAATTTCTTCATATGTGACTTCTTTATAAACGAGATCATTTGGCTCCCATTTGCAACCATACGCTGCTTCAAACCCTGGGAACGTTGGCCGCGTTATGTTGTTGGAATTAACAATCGGTCTCTTAATACTCTCAAGGAAGTTTTTAAAAATGTTCAACCCATTCTTAGTAGCAATGACGCCACTTTTAATCCCATAAATATTATTCACTGGACCAAATAGGCTCAAACCATCACGGGGATCAGCACATTTTTGTCCGTGACCAAATAACATCTGAGGTTCATCAAAGTAAGCGAGTTTTATCATTAACCCTCAATCAAGTCTGTTGCACTGCCTTCTGGCTCATCTATACTGCACAACTCCTCTATTTCAACTTCCTCCTTCAATCTATTGTTTTTGGGAGTGTTATAACTCACATCGCTTGCAAATTTTAAGGGAGCTGCTGCTACGCAAATATTTTCATTTTCCCCAACAGGCATATTTATAAGATCTTTCTCCTCCGAAAGATATTTTACAAAAAACATTAGTTTCGTTCTCCAAGTATCATTCCACCAGTTTCTCCCTTGTCGCCTTCTGGCAGAATGCTGCATGGCTTTAGATTCAACTAACCTAAAACCGTCATAAGTAAAGAATATATGAGATGAAATCATCAGAACAGGCTTTGGATAAAGTCTCCCTGTACCAGAAATTCCAAAGTGCCATTTTAGCTTCTTTTGTTTACCTATCAGGAGAATATTTTGCATTTTGTCTTTGTCTAGTTTGCCCTTTTCAATCCAATATGCCTTTTTATTTGACATTTGATATTCTCGCAAACTTTTTGCTTCCATACTTAGATCAAATGCATCATTGATAATTTGAATCAAAAGTCTTTTACAATCTTTTTCATTATTTAGATCGTTTACAAACGTCCCTGTCAGAATATCAGATGTTTTTAGCCGAAGGGTTTTTGATATTTGACCAATATTTTGCTTGATAAAGGGTTCAGAAGCAAATGTGCATAGGAAATTCTTGTATTGAATTATGGGGAATGGCTGTTGCTTTAAATTAATATCAATAGGCAACTGAATCCCCATTTCATGGAATTTAAGTTCTTCTGGAAATTCAACTATAGGAAACCAGTTTGAATCGTAAGTCTCATTTTTTGTTATGACTCCTTTATCGTGAAGAAATATTTGCTGGTATAACATGTTACTTTTTAAGAAATTGGGAGGGTCTTTAGGAACATTTTGATTTTCCAATGCCTCAATCAATGCCCCAATTCCTTGAGCCCACGACTTCTTGAAATCGACCGCATTTAGCCGTATTAATTCGATAATAATATCATCAAAAGAAAGATTCTCATCAATTAGTAGTGGAATTATAAAGTTTCCATCCTTCAGTTTCTCTTTAACTTTCTTTGCAGTAGCTATTTCGTTCAGTACGCCTTGTCGTTTAATAGCAGTTGAAGACAAAACGATTAAAAACTTGCAAGTGTTATCCCTTATTTCCTTTTCGATAATTTGCCAAAAGTCACTCCCTTTTTGCAGCGTTAAGATATCACACCAAACGTCATACCCTAAAGCTATAAGTTTAAGTGCTAACCATTGCGTAAAATCATTGTCATCTGGCGACGCATGGCTAACAAACAGTGTTCTTCGCGTTTGTGCGTTAACTTGATTCAACTACTATCTCTCCGTTCATCTTCTCAATCGAACCTACTTCATTCTTTCCATGACAAATAACCCTCATTCCCTTCTCTCCCCCTCATTCTCCTCTTCTCTTCTTTCTCCGTCAACTCTCCCCACCTTCATCCTAGCCCTCATTCTCCTCCCATCTCCCTCACTATCTTCATCGTCTCAACTGAAACGGTAGTCACCCTTCGTAGGAGGTCAATCACCTTATCCTTGTAATCGGGGAAGCGGTAGGTGTTGAACTTTTCGGCGATGGTGGGGTCCTTCGGCTTTTTCTCTTTGTACTGGTCCAGAATCCATTCGAGGGCGGAGCGGTTGCCAAGCTTGTATTCCCATGCTTCTTTCGGCACGCCCTTGAGGAAGGACAGCTCGTCAAGTTCGATGATCCCCTTTTCCTTGTCGGCTTTCAGCTTTGCCTTTATCCTGACCTCTCTTTTGTAAAGCGCCTGCGGCTCGGAAACCTCCGAAATCAGTTCTCTTTCCCTTTTCGCCGCCGCCTTTGTCTCAGTCTCAATCAGCTCAAGGCCAAAAGGCTCAACCGTTTCGTAGTTGATGTGAAGGTCCATCAGCTTCTTGCCCCAAGTAGCCCATTTCTTGAAGTCCGAATAAAACGGAAGCCGCGGGAATTCCCGTTTCAGGTTCAGCTCATACTTCTTCCTGTAAGCTGGATTGTGCAAGACGGCGTAAGTGTAATGAAAAATGTCTTCTTTGGTGATCTTCTTATCGCCGTAGTGGTTTTGGAACTGCTCCAAACCCCAATCCGTGATGTTGTCGGTTCGTTCACCGGAGGAGGAGTAGCGGTAGAGGGGGAGGCATTGTGCGTAATCCAAACTGAACATGGCGTAATTTGGAATAACGTCGGCAGAAAAAATGCTAAAAGGCTGCCTTTTACCCTGCAAGAAACCTATTAAGTTAGATTTTTTCTCGCTTGAGAATACTTGCGACATCTGATACTGCATCTCATTCAATTCTTTACTGAAATAGAGCTTCCGCTTAACGAATGGTCTATAAAGGCTTTCAATGATCAAGTTTTCATTGAAAGCATATTTTTTGCCTTTTAACAGATCTTTCTTGACAGCCCTTGTCCATTTAATAGAATAGTCAACCCCGTCAGCTATCTCTTCTTTATTTTTGCCTTTGAGGTTCTTTAAGTCACTGTCATAGACATCGATAAGGTGCTGGACTTTTTTCTCCAAAAGCTGTGGGTCGTCATCATATACCCACTCATCTCTTGCGGTGACCACTCCAAGAGAGAAGAGTTCAAATACAGCTTCTTTGCTTTTGCCGGATTTTACTTCTTTTGACGCCAGCGGCACAAGCTCTTCCCAATCGCTATCTTCCGCCAAATTTATCCAGTTGTTGGTTTTATCGGGGTGGATGGGATTGAACTGCAATTCGGAAAGGTCGCTTACTTTAAGATAATCCTTCTTTTCTTCTGCTTTGGCATAGTCTTTTATTGAATTGTAATAAATCTTACATCCTTTTTCTTTCTGATTTTTTACAAGAAAATAGACCGCGACCCCGACGCGGATTTGGTCGCTGAATACATTCCCTCCTTCTCTTCTTCGTCTTTCTCCGCTTGTCCTGGCGTTGCCTTTAAGGTCAATGATGTGAACCTCGTTGAATTCCGCTGAAACGCATTTCCTGAATCCGTCATAAGTTCTGGAATCAACAAAGGAGCTGTTTGAGACGAAGGCGATGATCCCATTCTTGTCAATTCTGTCAGAGGCCCATCTCAAGAACCTCGCGTACATGTCATAGACTTTTGTTTTCTGGGCAGTGCTGTGCTTTATGTAGGTTTCCTTGATCCTTTTGTCTATGAAGGGGTATTCCCTGTTCTTGTTGTTTTCGTTTTCGTTGAGCTGGTTGGCGTTGTAGGGGGGATTGCCTATGATGACGGATATTTTCCTGGCGTTCTGCCTCTTGATCCTCTCCGAGTTTTCGGAGGTGATGGCGAAAAGGCTGTCCTGTCTTTTGTAGCGGAGCATATCCGCGCCGATGCCGGCTTCCAATCCTGAAACATTGTCGAGTGTGTCGACAAAGCAGAGGTTGGGGAATTCGGAGTATTGCCCCATCTTTTGCTTGTAGGTGAATTCGACATTCAGGTTGGCGATGTAGTAGGGCAGGATCGCCACTTCGTTGGCGTGGATCTCGTTCTTGTATTTGTATTCAAGCTGGCCCTTGGGGATCGCGTGTTCTATGACTTCGCAGATGAAGGTGCCGGTTCCAGTCGCAGGGTCAAGGATATCGACATTCCTGTCGGCAAGGGTCTTTCCGAAATGCTTGTGGAGCAGGTGATCGGCGCTTTTCACCATGAACCGGACGATTTCGTTGGGGGTATAGACGACGCCCAGCCTGTCCGCCGCTTTCGGGTTGTAGACCTTGTAGAAGTTTTCGTAAAGGACTTTGAGGAATTTCTGCTTTTCGTGATGGTCGGTTATCCCGGCGGCTGTGGCATTGATCGCCTCGTAGTAGTGCTCGATGCTGCCCAGAAGGTTCCTGCGCTCCTCGTAGGTGAAGAGCTTGGCGATGAGGTTTTCAAGCTCGGCGGCGATCGTGTTGTGGCGGTGGAAATCAGGATCGTCAAAGATCTTGTTGAAAATGTCGCTTGTGAGGATGTGCTGGATCATCATTTCGCGGATGTCTTCAAGGGTGATTGAGGGGTTTATCTCGACCTTGCAAAGCTCAAGGAATGTCTTCTGCGCGGCGATGAAACCGGGGTTGCTCTCCCTGCTTGCAACGATCCTATTCCTTAGCGTTTCAACGATCTTGGGGATGTCGGCCTTGAATTTATCGATCGCGTCTTCAAATTTATAGACCGTTTCGCTTTTGAAGCTGAAGAATTGGGTGATGATGGAATTGAGCTTGTCGGCATCCCTGACTTCGACGCGCTGGACTTCCTGGCCGCGCTGGATAAGAACGGCTATGTTACTGTCTTCAAAAAGGATGTTGGTTAGGGGATAGCCTTTTTTGACCTTCGAGTCAATTTCGGCCTCGATGACATCCTTTTCATCCTTGCTTTCCCACAGGCCGATATCAAGGCCCCAAAGGTTTTTGACAACTCCGTCGGGCTTTACCTTTCTGCCGCTCGTCCCCATGACGGATATTTCAGGGACAACTTCGTAATTGTAATTTCTCGCGTAGGAGTTCAAAAGCGCCCAGAAGTGGTTCCGGATGCTCTGCTCGTTCCCGCTTTTGCCGAACTGAAGCGTCCGGTCAAGATTCTGGTAATACTGGTTTATAAGAACCTTGGACAAATACTTCCTCCCTTTCCTTTTATATTATACTCCCCTTCGGGTTCAATCCACGCTACAGGTTGGTTGCCTGGGGGCACGATCCCGATTCAAAAGGCAGAATCGGGTCATGTCCCCCGGTGGGGGCTTATGAAAGCGAAGCTTGTTACCCCCCTCGTCAAGCTTTAATAAAAGCGCCCCGCCGTGGGGGGACGCGGCGGGGCCGTGGAAAATGGGTGTCAATGGCTAGATTATAGCCCTACTTCTTCGTCTCTTCAACGGGCTTGGGTTCTTCCTTCCTCTTTCCGGCGTTGCGGTGGAGGATGGAGAGGTTGTACCTGCCGGCCGCTTCGGATTCGTCGGCCCAAAGCTCGTGGCCCGCGTCGTTGACTGCCTTGAGCCCCGTGTAGAGAAGGCCCTTCTTTTCGTAGAAGCTGACGACCGAATCCGGAAGGGATTTGAGCCGCTTCACTTCCTGGGCGGCATCCGACGACCTGAAGACCTCAAGGATATCCCTGCCTTCGGCGAGGAGCTGGTCGGCCCCCTTGCCGGGCATTTTGGAGATGTTCTCCTCGAAGAGCTTGATCATCACTTCGAGCTGGCCCTGAAGCTCGGGGATCTTCCTCGTCCTGCCGACCGCTAGAAGACCGTCGGGGATGGACTCGCCCAGGCGCATCGCCCTCGTGGCCCTCCTCACCACTTTCCGCCGCCACACCTTTGCCCTCTCGGCGGCGAGGTTCTGCTGTCTGGTGGCGTCCTTCGCCTCCTCCTTCATCAGCTCCTTGTCCTGCATGGCGGCCTTGACCTCACCGACAACGCCGTCCATCTCCTTCAGGAACCCTTCTGGCAGGAGGTCGCAGAGCGCCTGCCCGTCCTTCGCGGCGATGCCGAGCGTGTAGCCCGCCTGCTCGACAAGATACATCGCCCTGAACCTTGAACCGACTTCGACCAGTTTCTCCTTGGACACGTTCGTGATCATTCTTACCTCCTTAGGTAAAAAGCGCAAAAAGGCGCAAAAATACGAAAGAAAGCGGGGCGCGCAAAGCGCCCGAACATGTTTTTCTATTCGAAATGCATTCCCGAGTTGAAAGACTTAAGGCTATAAAAATAGTTCAGAAGACGGCCGGATGTCAAGAGCGGTGAAACATCGTGTTACATTTTGAAAAAGAGGGATTGACAAATAAGATTTTAGCAGTAGAATGCAATCTAAGATGCAGAATTTTTAGGGGGGTACGAAAAGTGAAGACAACCAATTCCTTGAAGGCGCTCGTCATTTCATTGACTTTGATCGCGGCGGTTATTCCGGCGTTGGGGCAATCGACCGGCCCAACCTATTCCGATTCTTGGACGGCTGCTCCTGGGTTCGTGCCGCAGATGCCCTACGCCACGATCAGCGAGAACGAGAGCGTCAACATCTACAACGGCAACCTGACCGTCATTTACCCCATAGGCCCTGCCATCCCCGTCGGCCCCGAACTCTCATTCCAGGCAAAGCTGAGGTATGTGGGAGTGGGCAGTGGAGGTGTTCTTAAAGCTTATGGAAATGATTCGTTGGATTTTGAAAAATCCCCAGTTGATGCAGGACAGTGGACGACGTCATATGGAGTGATCTCTCTTCAGCCCGTCCTTACACCTCCGACCGGAGGCGGAAGCAACATTTGCGTTGATGCCGTTGTCACTTACACAGATGAAAATGGAACCGCGCATACCTTGTTCAAAACTACCGATACTGCTTCTCAAAGCTATTTCTCAATTGACGGGTCAAACATACATGCTGTCTTCACTCCAGGCAACGGAGGTACATGGACACTCTACTTTCCCGGCGGCATCTATCAATTGATGGATCATGCCGTGGAAAAGGAGGACCATCTTTCAATACCATGTCCATGTCCTGGAGAGGGTTATTATAACTGGCACACGACTAAGGTTTATGACCGTTTCAACAACGGATATAAGATTGACTACGACTCGAATATGCCGGCCTTGATCGACAAGGTTTATGATGTTAGAGATGCCGGCAGGGTTATCGACTACAGTTACTCTCAGTCAGCTGTTGACGGACGATACTACATGAGTTCTATCACTGTCCCAAAAATTGGTGGAGATCCGGCAGTTTATGATCTCACTCAAACATTTGAGACGGGATATAATAATTCTCAAGTGGCCATGCTCACCCAGATTGCCTTTCCACCAACAAGCGGAAGCACAAGATTAAAAATGCTTTTTGAGTACTATGACTATTACCATTGCTCCGGCAACAACACGGAGGAGCAAATTGACTCCTGTGACAAGAGCTTTGCGTTGCAGAAGATAACATATCCCACCGGAGGCTGGACGGAATATGACTACGAGCACTATACCTACTTCTTATTCGTAGGTGCCCAGGCACTGACGACCAATGACGACCCCGGTGAGCATACTTTTAAGCTCAACGAAACGACCGGATTTGGAGTCAACAGAGTAAAAAGAAACGACGGAAACAATACGACTATCCGAATTCTTGACAGAGTGAACAGAAATGATCCGAACGAAGATCCCGATTTTGAACAAGACGCGCCGTTCGCATCAATTCAGGAAACTCTTCCCGACGGGCAGAAGATTCTTCACATTTGCGAGCTTCGCCATGATATTTTTGCCGACTCCCCGAATGTGAACTCCCTTCGAAAAGGTAACGAAGTTGTTACTCTGTTCTACAATCATGGTGCCGACTGGACTGATGTTATGCGTTGGGCATATGAGATTTATGGAAAAAAGGCAATTGGCGGATGCACGTATGATGGAACTCAGTATAACCCTAATGCAAAGCCTGAAAGGATAGTAGAAAACAAATGGAAAAGGATGTTGTTCCAGGATCAATTTCGTGACCCGAACAGCGGAGACTTAGAAACAGAATGCTGGAAAGTAACCAAATCAACGACCAAGGATTATTCCGATGATGGAAAAGTTTTAATAAAACGACAGGAGAATTATTACTGGGACGGGTATGGCCATTTTCTGTTAACACGAGAATATGGGACACAAATTCCCGCGAATTCAACATCTGAAGACCCCATCGATGTCAATAAGATTACTATCAGACAGTATATCCCCCCAAAAGACCCAAGAATCGAGGCGGCGCATGGTACGCGAAATCTAAGAAACAGGGAAGAATTTGAAGCAACGTTTAATACCAACATGTTTTCAATCCCGGCAAATATGATGCCCCCCCAGGGATGCGAGGACTGTGAACCTGACCCACAAGAAGGCTTCTCTATTCCACAAAACAGCATTATCGGGCCGGTTACGGCAGGTATCAGTCAGTTTTACACGATTACTAATCCAGAAATGCACCCTGAAGATTCAAAACTTAATAGTACAGGCAACGCCAAAAAGAGGATCGCGCTTTCTAACTCTCATGGACCGTTTGCACTACATGTTACAGACATAGGCCAAAACCTTTATTGGGCGCATTGGGGAGTAGATACTACCAGCGTTACCGATACGGATTGGGTGGAAACGAGAGAGTTTAATGAAACCGTGCCTCCCCCTCTTCCCCCTCTTTCAGATGACTATCCCGGCACAATAAGTAAAATTCATCTTTCCTATGGTCCGAATTACCCTTCCGGCTCACAGGGAGTCGAATACAAGTACAGCTATGGAGTGGTGAAATCAAAGCAATTCCTGGGAATCGGCTACAAAGAGGCCGAGCGAGATATAGATAAATATACCGGTCTGATCAAGAGCGAATGGGATGCCAATAATATCGGCGCCGGCTATTCCTACGACAACCTCCTGCGTCTTACCAAGATCACGCCGACGCACAGCGAGGCGTCAGAATACATCTATTACCCGCCGTACGATGCGAAAAAGATCGAATATGGACGGGGATATGATCCGTCGACAAACATGCAGTCACCGTCCAATATTCAAGAAGGCGCTACACACAAGGTGTTCGAGTTCGACGGCCTGGGAAGGCTGATCAAGTCGAAAGAGCTGATGCCGGACGATACTTATTCCGTTGTCGAAAAAGCCTACGACCCCAACGGAAGGGAATTCTTTGTGTCGGAGCCGTATACTGAATCAACTCCCAATTCAACGGATTTTTCGCACGAGTCTTTACAGTATTCAAATCTTTCCTATTACAATAGCCTTCCTAAAAAAGACGGGCAAACATGCTTCTACGGCACCTTCTCGACGATATTCCCCTTGGGTTCCTGCAACGCCCCCTTCACCGGTACCCCCGATCCCTTGGGCAGGGTTATGAGGGTCATCAAGCCGGATTCAAGCCATACCGATACGAGTTATGACGGATATACATATGCAGTCACTTTGAACGGGATCAACGGGCCCGGCAGCACCTCTGTCAATTCTTCAATCGTCTATACCAATGACGCTTTCGGCAGGCTTGTATTTGTCGATGCTCCCAACAACAACAATACCAACAGCGCCGACGCTGAATATTTCTACGACAGCCAGGACAGGCTGATAAAAGTTGACCTCGGCGGCCAGATAAGGAAATTCGAATATGATCCACTCGGCTTCCTGAGGAAAACCGATAATCCGGAAAACGGAATTGTAACGATAGATGAATACGATGTTTGGGGGAACATCCTCAAGTATCAGGATGCCAACGGACAGGCCGGCAATTACAAGATCAAGAACACCTATGACGCGAAGGGAAGGATAACAGTAAAGGAAAAAGTCGACGCAAGCGGGAATTTTCTTGCGCGACTGAACGAATGGATCTATGACGGCGCATCCAACAAGGGCCTCGGGAAATTGTCCTTCGCCAAAACAACCGATGAGAGCACATTCGCGGAGATCCATGA
>Ga0209096_1002280_pt1 | contig 18900 bp, 3 predicted proteins | sample AD_UKC034_MetaG_FD_184407 | JGI IMG/M metagenome (GOLD analysis project Ga0209096, IMG submission 184407) | Active sludge microbial communities of municipal wastewater-treating anaerobic digesters from USA - AD_UKC034_MetaG (SPAdes) (version 2) | ecosystem: Engineered > Bioreactor > Anaerobic >... | reverse complement strand
TCAAGGCCCTGAGGGATGACAATCCGATGAACGGATTGAGCACCCTGGACCTGGTTTTATTGCAAAAACACCTGCTCGGTACGGAAAAGCTGAAAAGCCCGTATAAAATGATCGCGGCAGATATAAACAACAGCCAGGATATCAGTGTGGTGGACCTGGTCGAATTGCGCAAGCTGATCCTGGGGCTCTATGACCAGATACCGGGCAACACGAGCTGGAAATTTATACCGAAATCGTATTCCTTTACGGATGTTCAGAATCCCTGGGGATATCCCACAGAAGAACAGTTGGACAAGATGCAGGAGACGGAAGTTCGGGATTTTGTAGGAGTAAAGATCGGGGACCTGAACAGCAGCGCGGTACCGCACAGCCTGATCGGTACGGAGGTGAGGGGCAATGATATTGGCCTCACCCTGGAAACCGAAGACCGGGTAGTCCGAAAAGGAGAGGAAGTGAGTGTGACCTTCCGGTCGCCAAACTTCCGGGGGATCAGCGGCTGGCAAGGTACCCTGCATACCGGAGGCCTGCAGTATCTGGGCGTCCGACAAGCTGGAAAACTGGATCTGACGGAAGAACATATCGGCCGTCGCTGGGCCGGTGAAGGCATGCTTACCATGAGCTGGCACCATCATACGGGTCTGGACCTGGATGAAGAGACCCCGCTGTTTACACTGGTGTTCAGAGCCGGTGTGGATGGGCGATTGTCGGAGATGCTTCGCTTTGGGTCCCAGCACACCATAGCAGAAAGTTATGAAGGCAAGGGGGAACTGGGTGGTCTGTCGCTGCACTTTGTGGCGGCCGACGGCAATGCGGTGGCGTCCCGGAGTGAACTGTATCAAAACTATCCCAATCCTTTTGACCAGCGAACGGTGATCGGCATCAACCTGGCCAAGGAAGGGAAAGGGGTGCTCCGGATCCTGGACATCACGGGCCGGACCCTCCGGTCCTTCGAACGCGAATGGTCGAAAGGATACCAGGAAGTATGGCTGGACCGCAGGGAAATAGGGGCTACGGGAGTGTTACATTACCGCTTTGAATCCGAGTTCTTCACCGCAAGCCGCAAGATGATGATTGTAGATTGAGGGCTTCGTATGCTTTAATACAAAGGGGAAGCCCCGGAATGATCCGGGGCTTTTTTTATGTATTAAAATAAAATATATCTACTTGTTCATGAATAAAAATCTGGTTCTATTCATCAGAATGTCAGGTTTAAAAATCAATGCATATTGAAGGATGAACCTTTCGTATGGTTTGCCCCTCAACAAGGTTACATTTGAATAAGGTATAAAGAAAAATTCCCTTTATACTGAAGATTATGAAGAAGCTGCTGATCTCCTTGGTCCTTTGGGGCCCGTGTTGTTATTTGGTTTATCCTCAATGTTCGGCTATTGAGGTCAATAGTGCTGAGGTCATCCGTACCGATAGTTTAACCGGTTCATGTACCTATATCATTCAAGCTTCCATAACTCTGGACCATGGGAATGCCTCAGTAAAAACATTCTATACTTGTGGATCACAAGGTCAGGAAATATTGTTACCGGATTGTTTTCGTTGGAATAATCCTTCCACACAAATCTTCACTTCTTCCGCATTTTCCTGCCCCTGTGGGGAGGTGGTTTATGTAAGAATGGTCGGTCAGTCCAATCCTTCTTGCGGAGGCAATGCGTGTGGGGATATCTTCTCTTCCAGTGGAGGGAATGTGGCTTCCGGACAATTGGCTTTGGATCTGTCCAATTTCAGGGTCCAAGGGGCTCTACCCAACCGCATCTGTTTCAGCTGGAGCATGGCATCACTCGAAGCCGGTACGGAATTTTCGTTGGAGTGCAGCAAGGATGGCATTGCTTTTTATTTATTATCCACCTTAAGAGCTGGAGATTTTAAGCTCCAGGAAAATATGGCGTCCTTCTGTTTAAACCAATATGGCCAGGACCCTTATTTCAGGCTGAAATCCGTGACGCTGAGTGGCGAGGTATCTTATTCCCCAGTCCGGTATCTTCGACCTTCCTCCCTTGCTGCGAGCATCCGATACGTTGGAACAGAAAGACAAATTCGTTTGACTGGGGATGAGCTGAAATTGGAAGCCGGCTTGTTGATGCTCTTTAATTCCCATGGTCAAATCGTTTTCCACGAGCAGGTGAGATCCAATCTCATAACTCTTCCAAATTTACCTCCGGGCCTCTATGTAGTGAGAATAGACTTTTCAGGCACTTCCCTGGTTAAAAAAATAAGGATTTAACCTATTGGACTAGGTTTAGTTTATCGAACCATTCTTCCTTCCGGAAGGAGTTCATGCTCAGGATGGTACCGGAGGTAAAATGAAAGATTAAACCGGGTTTCTTTTTTTCAATTTTGTCAAGGTAGGCCTGGTTGATGATATAACTCCGGTGTACCCGTACAAAATCGGGGTGTTGTTCAACCACGGATGCATAGGTCTTTAAATTTTTCCCGCTGATCAATGCCCTGCCATCCTTAAGGCTGAAGGAAGTATAGGACCCTTCGGCCGATAAAAATACGATTTCATTCAGCGGGAGGACTATAATTTCTTTTTGCGTATTGATAAAAATCCGGGTCGGGTATTTCAGTTGTTTCTGGAAGTACCCTTTTAGTTCCTGCAATTGCTCTTTTTGAGCAAAGGATGGAGCCTGAGTCTTAGTGATGTATTTATAACGTTCGATGACTTCGAGGAGGGCCATCTGGGACAAAGGCTTTAGAAGATAATGCAGGGCGAAGGCGTTAAAAGCGGCGATGCTGTAATCAGTATAATTGGTCAGAAATACAATGAAAGTATTTGACCCTTTGAGTTGGTCCGCAACATACAACCCGTTTTTACCCGGCATCTCGATATCCAGCAGGAGGATGTCCGGCCGCAGGTTTTGAACGGCCTTTAGACCCTTTTCCGCATTGTTTTCTCCGCCGAGGTAAATCAATCCGGGCGTCTGTTCGACAATCTGCCTGACTTGATCCAGGTAAACATATTCATCATCAATATGATATATGCACAGGTTTTTTTTCATACGGATATAAATTCGATTTTTGTGGTGATTCCTTTTCTTTCAGGATTTTTCACGATTTTGAAAGTGGCGGGTATTCCATTGGTTTTCAGTGCTGCCAGCCTATTTTGAGTGAGGGATAAGCCATGACCTTGCCGGATTACTTGGTTTTCTTCCAGGCCCCTGCCGTTGTCTTCCACTAAAATCGCCGGGTGTCCGTTTTCTTCCGTAACCTGAATTATGATTTCGCCGGGATAGTCCAGTCCGGAAAGCCCATGCTTGAGACTGTTTTCCACCAAGGGCTGTAAAATCATGGTGGGCACTTTCATGGAGTAGGTGTCGATATCCGGATCTATCCGGATGGAATAGGAAAAGTAGTTCTTCAACAGGAGTTGCTGCATTTTCAAATACTCTTCAATATATTCAATTTCCTCTTCGAGGGAATGAACCGTATTTTCGGTAACGGTCAAGGTTTTTCTGAAAAAGGTTCCTGCCTGGTAGATGTATTTCCTCAGAAAATCAAACGCCTCCCCAGCCGGGAGGTTTAATGAAAGTATATTAAAAATATTTTGAACAAAATGTGGATTTATTTTACTTCTTAACATGGCCTCCCGTGATTTTAGGGCCTCATTTTCGATGGTGAGCAGCCTTTGTTGCAAAGAGTAATTCTCCTTCAGTTTGTCTCCAAAACGCAATAAAAGGCCGACCATAAATAAGAGAATTTCCAGAATGGTCGCAATGGAGTTGAAGGTGTGAAAAAGCAAATTCGGGTTTGTTCGAAAGCGGGTGTTGGTCTGGACCAGGAATTCAGTTACGACAAAAGACCCCACCAGCAAGAGAGAGCCCAGGATGATCAGGTGAATATATAGTGGAATATTTTTACGCATGATCGCCACCAGGCTGCTTAAACTCAGGATGCCGAGCAGGCCCAATAGCCCAAAGGTCAGGTCGGTTAAAAAACGAGGCCCCAGCCATATGAAAGGATAACTAAATAACGTCAGTAAAATCGTGACGCGGAACAATCTGTGCATCCATTTTCTCACTGCATTCGGAATCGAGTCGGGGACGAAAACAACCGAATAAAGAAAATTAAAATAAGCCAGGCCCATGCAGAGCTTCATAAACCCGTCAAAACAAAAGGCACATTTAAACAGGGAAGGGAACGGCTCGGTGATGGCGGTGCCTAAAAAATAGGCGATTATGGTCAGGATATAAATCAGGTAACCCAGGTAGACCCTGTCCTTGGTCAGTAAATACAAACCAGAAATAAAAACCAATTGAACCCCTGTTACAGTAAACAGGATTATCGAAATCACTTGCTCAAGGGACACACACGAGGATTGGAAATAGGTTCAACTACTTGTACAAAAATAAAAATTTATATAAAACTATTACTTAATATTTAAAATACCCTAAACCAGGCAAATTTCTTTTACCCTTCCTCCTTTCTTGCGCAGCGGGAATGTTTTTTTTTAATAGTTGTTTGACCGGATTTGCAAAATAGCCTAAATACTTTGTGAAGGCCTTTTTCGGTCCGTGATCTTTCTGTATTAATTATTTCATGGCATTAGTCCTGTCCCCGAGAGGATTGCGTTTGAATTAAAACCTCTTTCCAAAAACAGTAAACAGAGTATTATAAAAAAAATCAAGTTTAATAACCTGATAATTAGTCTATTAGGAATTAATTGGAAAGCAATATGAATTTAACGTTTGATGGTCTGGATTAAAGCTTCTGGTCGCTGGGGAGCTACCCTATGAATGATTTTCCGGTACAGATAAAAAAGGGATGGATTTGTGGTCGGCCCGGACTTTGATGAAGGGAGGATTACAAATACTGTCATTTCATGAATTTTTTTTCCAAACGGATTCAGGGGAGAATTCCTACCCCCCTTTATAAAACGGTCAAACATAAACTCAAATTCCTGATTCGTACTTTCTCCTTCCTGGCTTCCGGGCTGGTCCTCGCCTATAGCGGGTGGAAATGGTACGATCAAAATCAGCCGCTTGCGCTGATGGCCGGCGGCCCCTCCGGTTCAGTATTCCGCGATTACAACGGGGATGGAGTGAAACAAAGCGGGGAGCCGCTTGTACCGGGCGTGACGGTCAACGCCTATGACGCCAGTGGGGCCCTGTGCGCCACCACAGTCAGTAATTTCTCCAATACGGCTCCCAATTACACCTTGCCCATGGGTTGCAGCGGTCAGATCCGGATCGAATTCGTAATCGGTTCCCTGGATGACTGCCTGGATCCGGGAATTGATTTCACCGCCCTGAACGGGGCCGCCTACGGATCCTCCGTCCAGTTTGTGGACGCCTCCACCATGACCCCGGTCAATTTCGGCTTGTACAACCCGGCCGATTATAACCGAGGGGCCACCAATTCTAAAGTCTTCATTCCTTGTTATACCACCGGTGATCCGCTCGTGGTTGGAACCTCCCGTTCCGGGGCCTGGTTCCTCGGATATCCCTATAACAATTCCGGTACGGTTGCCAAATCCAATATGGTCACCGGGGAAACAATTGGTTCCACCTGGGGTGTGGCCTACAGCGACCAGGCCAAGGTAGTTTTTTCCGCCGCTTTCCTCAAAAGACATGTGGGACTGGGAACATTGGGGAGCGGTGGAATTTATAAACTGGTGCCTACTCCCACTTCCTTTACCGCCACTTCTTTTTATGATATGGATGCCAACGGACACCGGACACGTGCTGCCGCCGGATGCGTCGCTTATGGCAATGGAAGCAGCTTTACCATAAATGCCGCGCCAGGCACGGAAGTCACCTATAATGGGGTGGTGGATCCTCTGACCGGTTTGGCCTGTGGTCTTGGGGTAATAGGAACAAATGCCCAGCGTGGACTTTTAGGGGATAAAACAGCTAAAAGCCATGACCCGGCTGCTTTTGACCAGGTCGGAAAGGTTGGCCTTGGTGACATGGAAATTAGTGATGACGGGCTTTTCCTTTTTGTAACCAACTTATACTCCCGCCGGATTTTTCGCCTTGAACTTAACGATGCTTACAATCCGACGGCCATAGTCGCAGTCGACAGTTTTAACCTGCCTTCTCCAAGCCCTTCGGTCACCAACGGCGTGCTCAGGCCCTTTGCCACCAAATACCATCGCGGGAAATTATTTGTGGGCGCCCTCAGCACCGGCGAAAACGGTGGTGTCAATACGGTAGGTGGAGCCACGGACATGAATGCCTATGTATTTGAACTGGACAATGCCAACACCGCTCCTTCCCTCACCGCTATGAGCCAGACCCTGACCTACCCGCTTAATTATCTCAAAGGACCTTCACGGAGGGATATGACCGGGGTTAACCGTGGGGAAAAGTGGAATCCCTGGACCCGGAACAATGATGTATCCCTGAGCACCAACGCTGCAAACGAGTACCGCACCTATCCCACCCCCATGCTCACCGATATCGAATTCAACGAGCGCGGGGACCTGATCATGGCCTATACGGACCGTTCCGGACACCAATGGGGATGGATCAACGACAGACACTTTACGGGAACAGTGCTGATCCGGTACATCGTGGGCGGAGATATCTTGATTGCCGGCGTTAACTGCAATACCGGCGCCTACACCCTGGAAAGCAACGGATCCTTTAACTCAACGAGTATAGGTTTTACCACCAACACCGTCGTATCCGCACCCAATGTCAACGGGGTAGGTAATATGGATGGTCCTGGCGGAGGCGAGTTTTTTGACCAGGAATTCTATAATCCTTATCACGATGAGACCGCCCAAGGTTCCATGGCAGTGCTTCCCGGAGATAATAAGATCATCACCACCATCATGGATCCCCTGGGTATTTTTGAAGGAGGAACCATAAAATTCTCAACCCTCAACGGAGATGAAAGCCACCGGTACCGTCTGTTTGAAAATGCCACCGGCAATTTTGGGAAAGCCAACGGACTCGGCGACCTCGAATTGGATGGTTTAATCCCTCCCCTGGAGATTGGCAACCGCGTCTGGTTTGATACCGATATGGATGGAGTCCAGGATCCCGGAGAAGCTCCGATCGCCAATGTCACCGTGGAATTATACGATGGCGTGACCCTGATCGGCACGGACGTCACCGATGTCAACGGGAATTATTATTTCGACACCCTGAACGTGGCCGATGGAAACCAATCTATAGGGGGCAACCAGAAAGGTCCGCAGCCCAACCGGACCTATACCATCCGGATCGGCTCCGCAGACTGGACAGGCGGGGCAGGGACTGGGGACCTGACCGGATATGTACTCACCATGGACAATGTGGGGGGGGCGGGCCAACCCGATGTAAGGGACAATGACGGAGTATTGTCTTCGATGATCCCCACCATCAGCTATACTACAGGAGCCCCGGGACAGAACGACCACACCCTTGATTTCGGATTTATCCTGGCCGACGAGCCCATCGTCGACCTGGCCTTACGCAAAACCATCGACACGATACTGCAGGATGGCACCAATCCCACCGCCCTGAATAATGGCGATACGGTCAAATTTAAAATCCAGCTCTTCAACCAGGGAGAATTGGGGATGGACAGCCTGAATGTCACGGATTATTTACCCGCCGGATTCAAGTTTGTCAATGCGACCGGCACCGGCCAGGTCAATGAAGGTTGGGACGGAACAGACCCCAATAATCCCGTTTATAAATGGAGAAGCAATACGGGAAGCGGCGGAGGAGGAAGCCTCACTACTGCTCAGACCCTGCCTTTGACTGCCCAAACCGGAGATGGGGTAAACTCCTTGTCCTTCATGCATAATCCCGGTACCGGATCCAACAGGTTATTGGTCCTGGGTATTGCCGTTGGAAATGACGATGGCACAGGAGAGCCGCCCACGGTGACCACTGCACAATTTCAATCCGTTAATTTGGATTTTGTGGGCACAGTACAAAGCCCGGGAGCGGGTGGTTCAAATGAAAATGACGTCAGAATTTATATATACAAACAAAACAATCCAACCGGGTCGGGGAATATCGATATCAGCATTTCGGGCACTGGAGATATTTCCGCCCAAGCGGTCACCTTTAACGGGGTAGATCTCTCCAATCCACTCGGGGCATTTCAAAACACCTCCGGATTGACAAGTCCGGTGAGCAACATGTTCTCGGCCTCTTCAGGGCAGGTCGTTTTCAGCATGTTAGGAGTCGATGGCGGAACGTCCATTACAAGTACCGGTGGCCAAACTGTCATTTTCAATGGATCGAACGATCAGGTATCCGGAGCAGCGGTATATGAAAATGGTCCCAATCCAACAACCACCTTTACCTTGGGTGGAGATCAGGATTGGGCTTTAGGCGCTGTACCAATAAACGTCTACAGCCAACCCCCCTTCAACCCGGGCGATACCCTCGAAATATGTATTTACACCACCCTGGAACATGTGCCGGGCAGTCCCACCGCGGCTGATTTTACCAATTTTGCCGAAATCAGCTTTGCCCGGGATACCAACGGCGTGGACCAAAGTGCAAACGACATCGACAGCCCATTGAACAACAATCCCAATGACAATGCGGGAGGGCAACAGGGCAGCCCGGCCGATGATTATATCAATGGAGACGGGTCCGGAACTCCCGGCGACGGGGTAGCGCCCACCGACCAGGACAATCACGACCCGGCATTCTTGAATATTTTCGATCTGGCCCTGAAAAAAACCATTGATACGGGCAGTATATCGGGTAATGGCCTCTACACCATAGGCACCGACATTACATTCAATATCACGGTGACCAACCAGGGTACCGATACTGCTCAGAATATAGAAATCACGGACTATTTACCCTGCGGACTTAGTTTCTCCCTGGCGCCACCCAACCCGGGATGGACCAGGACCGGTTCACTGGCTACTTATACCGCTCCAGGGCCACTGGCTCCCGGCCAATCCCTGATCGTACCCATCATCCTTCAAATCAGTCCTTCGGATTCATGCAATCCTGATCCCCTGGATTATATCAACGTCGCCGAAATCAGCGGAGCCGAGGATGATGAAGGAAACACCTACACCTCAGATGTGGACAGCGATTACGACCAGATCAAAAACAATGATGCAGGGGGCAATGTCAACTCCCCCAGCGACGATGTGATCACCGGCGACGGCACCGGCACGCCCAATGACGAAGTGGCGGATACGGACGAGGACGATCAGGATCCGGCCGAACTGCTTGTATTTGACCTGGCCTTGCGAAAGATCGTTTCACCGGCTACCCCAGGCTACCCGGGGCCATACAACATCAACGACCTTATCCGGTTTGATATCACGATCTTCAACCAAGGCAATATCGATGCGGATACCGTAAGCATCGTGGATAATCTTCCAGCCGGTCTGAGTTTCACAGCCGGAGACAATACCGGACTGAACTGGGTCGCAGGACCGGGCGCCAACCAGGTCCAGCGAACCCTCAATATGGTTGGCGGGGATACCCTGAATGCCGGGGAAGACACTACGGTGTCCATCTTCCTGAGGGTCCTTCATACCTCCGGGGGGATTGGGGCCTACACGAATATTTCGGAAATCACTTCCGCCACTGCCATCATCGATGGCCTGAACGTGACCATGAGCGGGGATGCCGATTCTCCCTATGATGCCAATGCGAACAACGACGCCGGGGGGCAGGTGACTTCACCGGCAGACAACGAGATCTTAGGCAACGGCACGGGATCACCCGGCGATGGAATTGCTTCCGGCGATGAAGACGACCAGGATCCTGCCCTGGTAACCATAGTCGACGTGGCTTTGAAAAAACTGATTTCGGCCTCCACACCCGGGCCATACCAATATGGAGACAACGTACAGTTTGAAATCACCGTAACCAATCAGGGAACCATTGCATTGGACAGCATGGAGGTGACGGATTATATACCCTCCGGTTTTACTTTTGGTGCTAATCCGGATTGGACCTTGTCTGGATCCGATGCAATGCGGGTCATCAGGTCCCGTCTGGATCCTTCGGAAGACACCTTGATTACGATTAACCTGGTCATCGCAGCCGAATCAGACCTGTCTAAAGTGGACAGTGCCTGGATCAACTATGCAGAAGTCAGCCAGGCTTTCGATACCCTGGGTACCGATGTCAGCCTGCTGGATATTGACAGTGATCTCGACAACAATCCCGGCAATAATGCAGGCGGCCGCCCCCTCAGCGATGCCGACAACTACATCGATGGCGATGGGACGGGCGTCATAGGAGACGGAGTGGATACAACCGACCAGGACAACCATGATCCGGCATTGGTCAGCGTAGTGGATGTCGCTTTGCGCAAGATCGCCGCGGATACGCTGGGTGATGCCAGCCTGGCATTCGGAGACACCATCCGGTTCGACATTCAAATCTTTAATCAGGGCAATGTGGTGATCGACAGCTTGACCATCACGGATTATATTCCGGAGGGCTTCGCCTACCTGCCCCTATTCAACCCTGGCTGGAGCGGATCTTATCCAAGTCCGCAATACGGATGGGGCACTTCGGATGATCTCTTACCCGGTGAGAGCGATACTATTAGCATATACTTACAGATTGTATCCGTCGGTGAACCCAATCTGGCAAAATATACCAACTATGCGGAGATCAGTTTTGCCTCCGATACCCTGGGTGTAAATCAAAGTTCGAATGATTCGGACAGTCCGCTGAACACCCTGGATGACGACAATGCAGGCGGCCAACCGCTCAGCCCTGCCGATGATTATATCGATGGTAACGGATCCGGAGCCATAGGAGACGGAGTAGACTCCACCGATCAGGACAATCACGACCCGGCCTCGGTTTATCCGCGGGTCGTGGATGTAGCCCTGGTTAAAAGAATTGGCTTTACCACCCCTGGGCCCTTCACCCTTGGAGATACGGTCGTATTTGATCTGAAAATCGTCAACCAGGGCACCATTACCCTCGACAGTGTTTATCTCGTAGACTATATCCCAGCAGGTTTTGCCTTTGACGCCGTTTTAAATCCGGTCTGGACTCTGCTCGGTAATCAGGCATCAACGATTGTGGACGAAACCCTTTTACCGGGCCAATCCACGATTGTAAGCATATCCCTGATCATTTTAAAGATTACGGACCTGAGCCTGGTAGACAGCGCCTGGACCAACCGGGCTGAAATCACCCGGATCTTTGATGAGGACGGCAATGATGTTTCAAGTGAAGATGCAGACAGTCCCCTGGACAATGATCCGGACAATAACCCCGGAGGACAACCTGGCAGTTCGGCCGACGACGAAGAAAATGGCGACGGGACCGGCAGTCCTGGTGATGGAGTGCCAGGCACGGACCAGGACAATGCGGATCCTGCTTTTGTGGACCTTCCCGATCTGGCTCTGCGTAAAATCATCCAGGATACGCTGGGCGATGGCTCTCTGAACTACGGAGATACAATAAAATTTGGGATCCAGTTATTCAACCAGGGCAATATCCCGGTAGACAGTATCCGGATAGAGGATTCCATACCTTCCGGCTACAGTTTTGTGCCCGGTAGCCTCAATGCAGGCTGGATCTTGGCCGGACAGGATGCAAGCTATGACTGGGGTCAGGGAGATACGCTTTTCCCAGGTGAAATAGATACAATTTGCATTTACCTTACCTTGAATATGGTGACGCCTTCTGCGGCCGGCCACTGGATAAACAGGGCTGAAATCACTTATTTTGCCGATACCACAGGGACCCCTCTGGTGGACATTGATTCCAATCCGGATAATGAGCAGACCAATGATCCCGGAGGTTCCCCAGACACTCCGTCGGATGATGCCATCGATGGGGATGGAACCGGCATGCCCGGAGATACCAGCCGGACCACCGATGAGGACGACGAAGACCCCGCCGGTTTGAAATTTTACGATCTGGCACTGGTAAAACAAGTTGCTGCAGGCAGTACGGTAACTGCGTACGGGGATTCAGTCAAATTCTTGCTGACGATCATCAACCAGGGTACGGAGCCCGTGGACAGCATCCTCATTACCGATACTTTACCAGCGGGTCTGATGTTTGACAATTCACTTCCTGTAAATAATATCTGGACTCCTGTTGGTAATGAATTGACCACCATGCTGCGAACAAGGCTGGACCCGGGAGAGGATACGGTAATCTGCCTTGCGCTGAAAGTCCTTAAAAATTATGATTTAAGCGTCGCAGGGTCAACCTGGGTCAATCGGGCTGAAATCAGTTCGGCATTTGATACCCTGGGTATGGATATCGACGACCGGGATATTGATTCCCCTTTGGATGAAAATTATGGCAACAATGGCGGTGGGCAGCCCGAAAGCCCTGCGGATGACGAAACGGGAGGTAATGGAACGGGCCCGGTTGGCGGTCCGGATTCCGGCACCGACCAGGATAATGCCGACCCGGCACTGGTAGAGGTGGCCGACCTGGCTTTGCGAAAAGTGGCTATGGACACCCTTGGCGACAATGTCCTGCTGTTTGGCGACACAGTAAAAATCGCCATCCAGATCTTTAACCAGGGTAGTATTCCGGTAGACAGTATTGTCATTACCGATTCCCTTCCGGCGGGTTTGGGATTTGTGACTGGTCCGCTGAATGCGGGCTGGGTATTTAACGGGTCCGATTACGAATACGGCTGGGGAACTGGGGACACCCTTTATCCCGGTGAAAGCGATACCGTCTGTATCTATGTGATTTTTCAGTTGGGATTTCCGGGTACCCCAGAGACCTATACCAACCTGGCGGAAATCAGTGAGTTTTTTGATACCGATGGCAATCCGCTCGACGATGTGGACTCTGCTCCGGACGACAATCAGGCCAATGACGGAGGCGGTGAACCCAAGACCGGGTCTGATGATCCGATCGATGGAGACGGAACCGGTATGCCCGGTGATACAAGCAGTGTGACCGATGAGGACGATGAAGACCCATTGGAACTGGGCTTCTTTGACCTCGCGCTCCGTAAAGTGGTCAACGCGGGAAGTACCGCCACTGCCTATGGAGATACGGTGAAGTTTGATTTAATGATATTCAACCAGGGAAGCATCCCCACAGATAGCATCATTCTCACGGATTCCCTGCCGGCGGGTTTCAGTTTCGATGCAACGATTCCTGGAAATGCAGGCTGGGTTCAGTCGGGCAACAAGCTGACTAAAGCCGTGAGCGGACTCCTGCTGACCGGGCTGGAAGATACTACGGTTTGCCTATGGCTTACCGTCGAACAGGTCCTGAATCCTGCGGATCATGCGACGGCCTGGATCAATTATGCAGAAATCAGTGAAGCATGGCTTGCGGGCAATAATATAAGCATTCTGGACATTGATTCTGAATTGAATAATATTTACGGAGACAATGCCGGCGGACAACCGGACAGTCCCGCGGACGACGAGGTGGACGGGGATGGAACCGGGGCGATCGGTGACGGAGTGGATACCACCGATCAGGACAATGCCGATCCGGCAAGAGTTGAGATTGTGGATCTGGCCCTGCGTAAGATCATCATGGATACTTTGGGCGACGCAACACTGGAATACGGCGATACCATCAAATTCGCGATCCACTTGTTTAACCAGGGCAATGTGCCCATTGACAGTCTGGTGGTCAACGACACCCTGCCCAACGGATTTAGTTATGTAAATGATCCTGGACTGAACGCAGGATGGGTATTTGCGGGGACCGAGGCCAACTACGGATGGGGCACCGGCGGCACCCTGTTTCCGGGCGAAAGCGATACGATCTGCCTTTATCTGCGCCTGGAGATGGTGACCTCCGGTCTACCTGACTTCACCAACCGGGCGGAGATCAGTTATGCACAAGATACGACCGGAGCGGACCGGAGCAACGATGATATTGACAGTCCGCTGAATGATAATTACGGAGATAATGCGGGAGGTCAGCCTGGAAGTCCGGCCGACAATGAAGTGGATGGAGTTGGAACCGGAATGATCGGAGCCGGGGTGGATACCACTGACCAGGACAATGCGGATCCGGCCTTTGTCGAGGTTGTAGACCTGGCGTTGCGTAAGATCATCGTGGATACACTCGGCGACGCGACCCTGGAGTATGGCGATACGGTCAAGTTCGCGATCCATCTGTTCAACCAGGGTAATGTAGCCATAGAAGAACTGGTGGTAAACGATACCCTGCCTAACGGTTTCAGTTTCGTGAATGATCCCGTGCTGAATCCAGATTGGGTGATTTCAGGGAATGAAGTGAATTACGAATGGGGCAGCGGGGATACCCTGAATCCGGGCGAAAGCGATACCGTTTGCATCTACCTCCGGATTGAACAAGTAAACGGCGGTATTCCGGATTATATCAACCGGGCGGAAATCAGTTATGCGGACGACCTGAATGGGGTGGACCGGAGCGGGGATGATATCGATAGCGAGCTGAATGACGAATATGGGGACAATGCCGGCGGCCGACCGGAAAGTCCTGCGGACAATGAAGTGGACGGAGACGGCACCGGCGCGATCGGAGATGGAATCGCAATGACGGACCAGGATAATGCAGACCCTGCTTACGTTGAAATTGTGGACCTGGCTTTACGTAAGATCATCATGGATACGCTGGGTGATGCGACCCTGGAGTATGGGGATACGGTCAAATTCGCGATCCATTTGTTTAACCAGGGCAATGTGCCCATCGACAGCCTGGTGGTCAACGACACCCTGCCCAATGGCTTCAGTTTTGTCAACGACCCGGCTTTGAATGCGGGGTGGATGTTTGCTGGGAGCGAAGCCAATTATGGATGGGGCAGCCTTGATACCCTGTACCCGGGTGAAAGCGATACGATTTGCATTTACCTGAGGCTGGAAATGGTGACTTCCGGAATTCCTGACTTTACCAACCGGGCGGAGATCAGTTATGCCCAGGATACGACCGGAGTGGACCGGAGCAATGATGATATTGACAGTCCGCTGAATGAAAATTATGGAGATAACGCGGGCGGTCAGCCCGAAAGTCCGGCAGATAATGAAGTAGGTGGTGATGGTACCGGAGTAATCGGGGATGGAGTAGCTCCAACTGACCAGGACAATGCGGATCCGGCCTTTGTCGAGGTTGTAGACCTGGCGTTGCGTAAGATCATCGTGGATACACTCGGCGACGCGACCCTGGAGTATGGCGATACGGTCAAGTTCGCGATCCATTTATTTAACCAGGGCAATGTGGCCATCGATAGCCTGATGGTCAACGACACCCTGCCCAGCGGATTCAGTTTTGTGAATGATCCTGGCCTGAATGCAGGGTGGACCAATCCACTCGGTAATGAAACCAGTTATTTCTGGGGCGAAAGCGATACCCTGAATCCGGGCGAAAGCGATACCATTTGCATTTACCTGCGACTGGAACAAGTGAATACGGGTGTGCCCGATTTCACCAACCGGGCTGAAATCAGCTATGCTGAAGATCTTACCGGTGCGGACCGGAGCAACGATGATATCGATAGTCCGTTGAACGATCAATACTGGGACAATGCCGGCGGCCAACCGGAAAGTCCTGCCGACAATGAAGTAGATGGGGACGGCACCGGCGCTTTAGGTGATGGAGTTGCTCCTACTGATCAGGACAATGCTGACCCGGCTTTGGTACAGGTGGTGGATCTTGCTTTAAGAAAGGTGATCCTGGATACCCTGGGTGATGCAACCCTCGAATACGGTGATACGATCAAATTTGCAATTCATTTGTTCAACCAGGGCAATGTGCCGGTCGAGGAACTGACCGTCACGGATACCCTACCTAACGGATTTTCATTCGTTGACAACAGCCTGAATACCGGTTGGTCTTTGCCTGCAGGAAATGAAACCCAATTTGTCTGGGGAGCAGGGGATACCCTGAATCCGGGCGAGAGCGATACCCTTTGCATTTACCTGAGGTTGGAGATGATCCTGAGTGGGATACCGGATTTTGTGAACCGAGCCGAGATCAGCAGTGCAACGGGTTTTGGGGAAACCGACCTGAGCGACTCCGATATTGACAGCCCCTTGAACGGCAACTATGGAGATAACGCCGGCGGTCAGCCGGACAGCCCGGCCGACGATGAAGTGGAAGGTATAGGCACGGGAGCCATTGGGGATGGAGTGGACTCCACGGATCAGGACAATGCCGATCCCGCCCGGGTGGAGGTCTTGGATCTGGCTTTGAGGAAATTGCTGGTACCCGGCCCGCGGATGACGGTGGTTTATGCGGACACGGCGGAATTCATTATTGAAGTGATCAATCAAGGAAACGTACCGGCAACCAATATAAAGATTACGGATTCGCTGCCGGATGGATTTGTGGCAGATGCCGGCGTAAACCCAGGATGGACCACGGTAAACTCCACCTCTGCGTACAGCACGTATTGTTACACCTTGACCGATACCCTTCATCCGGGGGATACCGCCAGCCTGAATTTTTATGGCATTGTTGAATCATCTGAGATGCAAGGTGCCTGGATCAATTATGCAGAGATTACCTCAGTTCAGGATACGACCGGAGCCGACCGCAGTGGAGACGATATTGATTCCTCTCCGGATGGAAATGTAGGTGGAAACGATGGGGGCGGTCAGCCGGAAAGCGAAGCCGATGATGAAACCAACGGAGATGGTACCGGTGCAATAGGGGATGGTGTAGCTTCAACCGACGAGGACGACGAAGACCCTGCAGCCCTGATGCTGTTTAACCTGGCCCTGAAAAAGGAAATAGATGGTTCCACTCCCGGACCTTACCGGTATGGAGACACGGTTCGCTTTGTAGTAACTGTGGTCAACCAAGGCAATATTCCGGCGACCAATATTGAAGTCAGTGATTCGATACCAGCCGGTTTTGCTTTCGATGCTGGATTGAATCCGGATTGGACCGGACCAGGCCCCGTGGTGACCTTAGTGTTTACGGACACGATTGCGATGGGCGACACCACAACGGCCCTGCTGGACCTTATTGTCCAACCGGTCGTTGACCCCATGCTCCGGCAGAATGCCTGGACCAACCTGGCCGAGATCAGCTATGCGGAAGACACTTCCGGCAACAATACCGATACCAACCTGCCGGATCATGATTCTTACCCGGATGATGATTTCACCAACGATGCCGGGGGGCGCCCGGAAAGTCCGGCAGATAATTACCTGAATGGAAACGGGCAGGGTCAGCCTGGAGACGGGGTGGCGGAAACCGATGAAGATGATGCGGATCCGGCCCTCGTGGAGGTTTTCGACCTGGCTTTGGTTAAACAGATTGATTCTGCGGGCACTCCATTGCCTTATACCTATGGAGACCTCATCAAATACAAGCTGCGGGTGATCAATCAGGGAAATGAACCGGCGGTCAATATTGAAGTCGCGGATTATATTCCCCAGGGATTGGTCTTCGACGGGCCCTCCAATCCGGAGTGGAGCCTGATCGATGACAGCACTGCGGTGACCACGATTGCGGATACCCTCTTCGCAGATGAAGATACGGTATTGTGCATTTACCTGAGGTTGCAGCCCGCTGCCGACCGGAATGCCTGGGTCAATGTGGCCGAGATCAGTTATGCCGAAGATTCCACGGGTGCTGATCGCAGCAACGACGATGCCGACCATGTTCTGGACCGTGACCGGACCAATAATGCAGGAAGCCAGGTCAACAGCCCTGCGGATGACTATGTGGATGGAGACGGTACGGGTAGCGCCGGTGATGGAATTCCAGGTACCGATGGGGATAATATTGATCCGGCCTGGCTGGATGTGTTCGACCTTGCCTTGATCAAGACGACCCCGCACCTGGTGGTGCAGGAAGGCGAAGTGGTGGACTTCTACATCACGGTCTATAACCAGGGTAACATCGATGCGGAGAATATCAAAGTGACCGATTATATCCCGCTTGATATGAGCCTGGCAGCCAGTCCGGGATGGACTGTCCTGCCACCCGACAGCGCCTGTTACACCATTCCAGGTCCTTTGTTCGTAGGGGACAGCATCACGATCCAGATAAATCTGCAGGTGGATGATCCTGCGGTAAATCTGCCGGAAGGGCTTTACAACTATGCCGAGATATCTTCCGCAACCGATACGATGGATGCGGATTATCCGGATATCGACGGAGATTTCGATGCGGATCCCGGAAATGATCCCGGGGGAGACCTGTTCAACGATGATGACAATAATATATCAGGGAACGGCAAGCGGGGAGAAGACGAAGACAATCACGACGGGGCCTATGTCATGGTATGCAAAGGATATGTTTGCAACGACCGGGTGAATGTCTCTTTTGGAGATCTTTGCGAGATTATAGTGACCGGGGACGATGTCATTGAAAATCCCATGTTGCCCTCTATTCATTACCGGGTAACCCTTCGGGATGCTTCCGGCAAAATAGTGCCGGATGCCAGGCTCACCCGGGCTCATATGGGTTATTGTTTCACCTATTCCGTTGATGCACCGGCATGCCCGGCCAACAGCTGTTGGGGAACAATTTGCGTGGAAGACAAGGCGCCGCCGATGATCGACTGCAGCGCGGACACGGTCTTGTGTTTTGAATTGTCGAACCTGCCTTCGGAAGGGATGGTAAATGACAATTGCAGCGGACCGGTAAAAGTGAATGTGGTGAGCGAGCAATACATCGACTATGGCTGCGACAGTGCATTTATTCAGGGCGTGGTCAAAAGGAGACTGATCGCTACGGATACCTGGAAGAATACGATGGATTGTGAAAAGATCTATTACGTAAGAAGGCTGAATATCGAAGACCTGGTCTGCCCGCGGGATACGGCGATCGATTGCAGCCTGGAGGTGGTCAACAAAGTGCCCTTCACCCATCCTTCGCGGAGCGGGGCGCCTACGATCGAGGGCATTGCCCTGTGGCCCAACAATGTATCCTGCAAGGTGCTGACGGACTATAAGGATGAGATCAGCGAAGTGTGCGGGGATGGGTATAAAATATACCGGACCTGGACCATTGTGGACTGGTGCGGGAGGAGGGATACGATGTGTACCCAGACGATCAAAGTGATTGA
>Ga0209096_1002279_pt1 | contig 18904 bp, 12 predicted proteins | sample AD_UKC034_MetaG_FD_184407 | JGI IMG/M metagenome (GOLD analysis project Ga0209096, IMG submission 184407) | Active sludge microbial communities of municipal wastewater-treating anaerobic digesters from USA - AD_UKC034_MetaG (SPAdes) (version 2) | ecosystem: Engineered > Bioreactor > Anaerobic >... | reverse complement strand
GCTGCTATGCAGGAGTCGAGCCTTCAGGCGGGTCGGCGCGCGCGACTCGCGTCGGCCAGACCCGGCTAAAGCCTCGACTCCAACCCATGGCCGGTGGCTGCTATGCAGGAGTCGAGCCTTCAGGCGGGTCGGCGCGCGCGACTCGCGTCGGCCAGACCCGGCTAAAGCCTCGACTCCAACCCATGGCCGGTGGCTGCTATGCAGGAGTCGAGCCTTCAGGCGGGTCGGCGCGCGCGACTCGCGTCGGCCAGACCCGGCTAAAGCCTCGACTCCAACCCATGGCCGGTGGCTGCTATGCAGGAGTCGAGCCTTCAGGCGGTCGGCGCGCGCGCGACTCGCGTCGGCCAGACCCGGCTAAAGCCTCGACTCCGACCCATGGCTGGTGGCTGTAAGACTGGAGTCGAGCCTTCAGGCGGGTCGGCGCGCTCAACTGGCGTCGGCCAGACCCGGCTAAAGCCTCGACTCCGGCCCATGGCTGGTGGCTGCCAAGCAGGAGTCGAGCCTTCAGGCGGGTCGGCGCGCTCAACTGGCGTCGGCCAGACCCGGCTAAAGCCTCGACTCCGACCCGTGTTTGGTGGTTGCCGTGGCCGGGGCGATGCAATTGACCTGGGCTCACCAGTGCGCTATACTGCGCTCGCGATCCAGAAAACCGCTGGGGCCGGTCTCCGACCGAGCCCCTACCGAGGCCCCCCTTCCTTTCGTGACCGCCACTCACCTGCACGTTCACTCCCACTTCACCTTGCTGGGCGGCCTGGCATCGGTCGAGGCGCTGGCCCAGGCGGCCGCGGCCGATGGCCTGAGCCACCTGGCGCTGACCGACGACCACGCGCTCTACGGCGCGGTGACCTTTCGGCGCGCCTGCCAGGCCGCCGGCGTGCAGCCGATCATCGGCATGGCCGCGCGCGTGGCCCCCCTGGACGCAGGGGATCCAGACGACGGCGGCGGGGCCGGGCTGCTGACGCTGCTGGCCACCGGGCCGGAGGGCTACCGTTCGCTCTGCCGCCTCTCCTCCCAGGTACAGGCGCGACCCGACCGCCTGGAGGCGGCCGCGGCCGGGCTGAGCTGGGACGCGTTGAAGGAGCAGAGCGCCGGGCTGATCTGTCTCAGCGGCGGACGGCAGGGGTGGGTGCAGCGCCGTCTGGCCACCGGCGACCGCGCCGGCGCGCTGCGCTACGCCGGCCGGCTGGCCGGCATCTTCGGCGAGCGCGCCTTTCTGGCGCTGGAGCTGCACCGGCCGGCCGATGTGCCCCTGGCGCAGGCGCTGGTCGATCTGGCCGGCCGGCTGGGGCTGGGCAGCGTCGCCGTGCAGCCGGTCTACTGCCTGACGCCGCAGGAACGGCCCCGGCTGCGCCTGCTGGCCGCGCTGCGTGAGAACTGCCGGCTGGTCGAGCTGCCGCCCCAGGTCCTGCCCGACCGCGGCGATCCAGCCATCGACCTGCACTGGCTGAGCCCCGGCCAGATGCGCCAGCGTTTCGCCGCCTTCCCCGCGGCGCTGGCCGCCAGCGGCCAGATCGCGGCCCAATGCCAGCCGGCCCTGCCCGACGGCCGCCCCATCTGGCCGGCGCTCAAGCTGCCGGCCGGTCAGACGCCGGCCGGCGCGCTGGCCGCGCTGGCGAACGCGGGACTGCGCGCCCACTTCGGCCCCCAGCCCGCGCCGGCCATCGCCCAGCGCCTGCAACGCGAGCTGGAGACCATCGCCGAGCACGGCTACAGCCCCCTCTTCCTGGTGGTGGCCGACATCGTGCGCTACGCCCGCCGGCGGGAGATCCCGGTCAGCACCCGCGGCAGCGTGGCCAACTCGCTGGTAGCCTACTGCGCCGGCATCACCACCGTCGATCCCATCCAGCATGATCTGCTCTTCGAGCGCTTTCTCAACCCGGCGCGCGCCAACCCGCCCGACATCGACCTGGACTTCTGCAGCCGGCGCCGCGACCGGGTGCTGGACTATGTGCGCCGGCGCTATGGCCAGGAGCGGGTCGCGCTGGTGGCCACCGTCAGCACCCTGCGCCCCAAGTCGGCCGTGCGCGAGACCGCCAAGGCCCACGGCCTGAGCGACGCCGAGACCGTGCACCTGCTCAAGCTGCTCCCCGACGACTGGCGCTCTGACCCCGGCCGCGGCTCCGGGAGGACGATGGAGGATGTGATCGCCGAGGTGCATGAGCCGCGCCTGCGCCAGACGCTGATCGACGCGGCCGGCCTGGTGGGCCAGCCCGATCACCTGAGCGTCCACCCCGGCGGCCTGGTCATCGCCCCTGGCCCCATGACCGACATCGCGCCGGTGCAGTGGACCGCCAAAGGCTTTCTGATCACCCAGTACGACCACGCCGACGTGGAGGCCATCGGCCTGCCCAAGCTGGACCTGCTGGGCATCCGCGCCCTGACCGTGCTGGCCGACGCGGCCGGCCTGGCCCGCCGGCAGGATGCGGCCTTCCGGCTGGACGCCATCCCGTTGGACGATCCAACCACCGGCGACCTGCTGGCGCGGGCCGAGACCATCGGCGTCTTCCAGTGCGAATCCACCGGCGCGCAGCGCACATTGCGTCAGCTCAAGGCGCGCCGCGTGCAGGACCTGGCCGCGGCCAACGCCTTCTTCAAGCCGGGGCCGGCGTTGGGCGGCATGGCGCGCGCCTTCGTGCTGCGCTACCGCGGCGAGGCGCCCGTGGTCTACCTGCACCCGGCGCTGGAGCCGATTCTGAGCCGCACCAAGGGGGTGCTGATCTTCCAGGAGCAGATTTTGCGCATCGCGGTGGAGATCGCGGGGCTGAGCTGGCAGCAGGCCGACGTGTTGCGCCGCGGCATGAGCCACTTCGGCCGGCAGGAGATGGAGTCCATGCACGCGGCCTTCGTCCAGGGCTGTATGCGACCCGCGCCCGCCGGCCCGGCCTTCACCCCACAGCAGGCGCAGACGCTGTGGGAGCAGGTGGCGCCCTTTGCTGGCTACGGCTTCAACCAGGGGCACGCCACCGCCTACGCCGACGTCAGCTACCGTTCGGCCTACCTGAAGGCCCACTTTCCGGCCGAATTCTTCGCCGCCCGGCTGGCCGACTGGGGCGGCTTTCACCACCCCGCGATCTACGCGGCCGAGGCGCAGCGCCTGGGCATCGCCGTGCGCCCGCCGCACGTCAACCACAGCGGCCGCAAGTTCACCCTGGATCGTTCCCGCACGGCGCTCTGGATGGGCCTGGGCCAGGTGCGCGACCTGCGCCAGGCAGCCGTGGCCGCGATCGTCCAGGCCCGGCGGGAGAGCCCCTTCGACGGGCTGCGCGATCTGCTGGGCCGCGTGGCGTTGCAGGAAAAGGAGGCGCTGCACCTGGTGCAGTGCGGCGCGCTGGATGGGCTGGGGGCCAGCCGGGCGGCGCTGCTGGCTGAGCTGAAAGAGGTGCGCCGGGCCGGCAGCGTGCAGCAGATGGCCTTCGACTTTCCCATGAGCCCGGTCGCGGCCGAGACGGCGAGCCAGCGGCTGAGCTGGGAGACGCGCCTGCTGGGCTGGCCGGTCAGCGTCACGCCGCTGGAGGCGTTGGCCGCGCCCATCTCTGCCGCGACATTGGCCGAAGCGCAGGCGCAGCCGGGCCGGCCGCTGGCGGTGGCCGGCTATCGGCTGCCCGGCTGGACCGGCGGACGCGGCTTCTTCCTGAGCGACGGCCAGACCTTTGCGGTGGCTGTGGAGCGCGAGGGACTGGCCCGGCCCGCGCCCTGGCAGGCGATCCTGGCGCAGGGACGCTGGCGCGTGGACCCGTTTGGCGTCTCCTGGCTCATGGTGAGCGACTGGCAGGATGCGGCGTGAGAGCGACGGACGCGCCGGCGCAGCGCGTCATTCCCACGCCAGCGGCAAGCCAACGAGGGAAAGCGAGCTCCGGCCCCGCGAAAACATGGCTACATTTCATTCTTTCGCCGGTCGGGCTATAATGTCCCGGAACGCTCTGTGAACCAGACACTGATTCCTTTTTGGTGAGAATGGACAGGACTTGCAGGATGGGGCGAATCTGACCTGATTGACGCCCCGACCGATGGGGTCAGCCCTGTGACTGACCGCCCAGCCTCGCTCAGAACACTCATGAACCTCAATTCCAACGACCTTTCCACTGATGTTGTCATCGTCGGCGCGGGACCGATCGGCGTCGAGCTGGCGGTGTGCCTGAAAGCCGCCGGCATCGATTATGTCCACCTGGAGGGGCAGCAGATCGGCCACACCATCTCGTGGTGGCCGCGGGACACCACCTTTTTCAGCACCACCGAGCGCATCGAGATCGCAGGTGTGCCGATCCAAAGCCGAAGCCAGGGACGCACCACCGGCGAGGAATACCTGGCCTATCTGCGCAGCATCGTCGAGCAGTTCGACCTGCGCATCAACAGCTACGAGCCGGTGACGCAGATCGAACGCCTGGCGGAGGGCTTTTTGCTGACCACCCAGCCCCAGACCGGCGCCCGACGCTACCGGGCGCGCCGTGTGGTGCTGGCCAGCGGCGACATGCACCGGCCGCACCTGCTGGGCATCCCCGGCGAGGCGCTGCCCCACGTCAGCCACTACTTTCACGACGTACACCCCTACTTCCGCCGCCGGCTGTTGATCGTCGGCGGCCGCAACTCGGCGGCTGAGGCCGCGCTGCGCTGTTGGCGGGCCGGCGCGCAGGTGACGCTCAGCTATCGCCGCGCCGCGTTCGACGACAAGCTGATCAAGCACTGGATCCTGCCCGACCTGCGCGCCCAGATCGACAGCGGCATGATCGCCTTTCACCCCCTGACCGTGCCGCGGGAGATCAGCCCCAGCCATGTGGTGTTGGCCCGGCTGGACGAAAACGGCCGCCCAACCGGCGAGAACTTGGTGCAGCCAGCCGATTCTGTGCTGTTGCTCACCGGTTTCGAGGCGGACATGACGCTTTTCGAGCAGGCGGGCGTGACGCTGGAAGGCCCCAGCCGCACCCCGCGCTACGATCCGGCCACCATGGAGACCGACGCGCCGGGGCTGTACGTGGCCGGAACCGCCGCGGCCGGCCAGCGTCAGGAGAAGTACATCCTCTTCATCGAGAACAGCCACGTCCACGCCGGCCGCATCGCGCAGGCGCTGACCGGTCGCTGGCCCGACCGGCTGGGCACGGTCGCCAGCCGGCAGTATGAGCTGGCGCTGAAGGAGTTCCAGGCCAATTGACGTGCGCGGGCCGCGCTGCCCGCGTGGCGACCGTCGCCGCACGGGCTGTCATCTCCAACCGGCGGCCCGACCTGCGACCAGGAGAACGTTCCCATGACCGCACTGATCCAACTCGGCCTTGGCGCCGTTCTGCTGCTGGCCGGCCGGCGGCTCTATTGGCTGCTGGCGGGCGCGGCCGGCTTTTTGCTGGGCCTGCTTGTCATCCAACGTCTGTTGAGCGAGCAGTCACAAACGCTGGTGCTGCTGGTCTCGCTGGCCGTCGGCGCGCTCTTTGCCGCGCTGGCGGTGGTTGGGCAGCGCTTCGTCATCGGCCTGGTGGGCTTCATCGCCGGCGGCGTAGGGCTGAGCTGGCTGTTCACCGCCTTCAGCTTCACCCCGGCCGAGCCTGGCCCGCTGCTGGCCCTCGTCATCTTCGTCGCCGGCGGCGCCGCGGGCGCGTTCTTGCTGTCCAGGCTGTTCGACCTGGGCCTGGTGCTCCTGTCGTCGCTGGTCGGCGCAGGGCTGACGCTGGCCGGCCTGGGTACGCTGGTTGCGCTGCCCGACACGTTGGGCGCCATTCCGCTGATCGTGCTGACGGTGATCGGCGTCGCGGTGCAGCTCGGGTCCTCCCGCCGTTGACTTGCCGCAGTGCTGACCAAAGGTAGCAATCTGGTTCTGAACACGTCGCAAGGAACTGACATCATGCCCCGTTTCGATCGCAACCTGCACCCCATGATCTGGCTGGCGACGCTGGCCCTGCTCCTGCTGCTGGCAGCCTGCGCGACGCCCCCGCGCGGCCAGCCTGCCCCCGCGCCAGCCGTGACCGCCCCGCCGGCCGCGGGGGCCGACGAGCTGGCCCTCAACCTGCCCATCACCCAGCCGCTGGCCTCGCTGGTTCTGCTGGATGCCGGCGTCGTCACCACCACCCAGACCCTCTCCGACGCGGATGAGCCGGTCGGGGTCGAGCTGCCGGTGCAGGGCGCCTTTGCCCTGCCGGTCTGGCGGGCCAACGGCGACCACCTTCACCCCCTGGTCCTGATCCTGCCCGACGCCGGCCGGGTCTGCGAGGCCAATGTGGCCGACGAGTGGCCCTGCCCCATCGGCCTGCAGCGCACCCCCTACAGCGAGCTGCGCTATCTCGCCCAGGCGCTGGCCCTGCGCGGCTACGCGCCGCTGATCGTCAACCTCAACGGGGCCTATACCCCCGGCCTGCCCGCTGAACAGCAGACCGAGCGCGCCCTGCTGATCCTCGATCAGCTCTTGACCTGGATGCCCGACGAGATGCGCCAGCCGCCCTTCGACCTCTACGGCGGCGAGCTGAGCCAGAGCATCGACTACGACCGGATCGTGCTGGTGGGGCAGGGCCGCGGCGCTGAGATCGCGCTGGCCCTGGCCGAGGCGCGCGCCGGCCAGGCCACCCCTGCACGCGGCATGGCGCCGCCGGTGGGGCTGCTGCTGGTCGCGCCCACGCTGCCGGCCGGCAGCACACTGCCCGACCTGCCCATCAGCCTGGTTCAGCCCGGCTGCGCGGTCGATGCCGGCATGGTTGGCCTGATCGACGCGGCCCGCGCCGAGCCGGAGCGCGCCAGCCTGCTGGCCAGCGTCACGCTGCCGGGCGCCACGGCCAGCGGCTTCCTTGCCCAGGCCGCGGCTGAGCCGGACCCCTGCGCGGGGGCCGCGCCGCTGGACCCGGCGCGGCAACAGGCATGGCTGGCGGCCTATGCGCCCGACTTCGCCGACGCCGCGGCCGGCTATGCACCCCCCAGCCCGGCCGCGGGGCTGGACGTGCTGGCCCCCATGCCTGGGCAGATCCACGGCCTGCCGGCAGCGGCCAGCGTCAGCGACCCGGGCCGGCCTGTGCAGCCTGGCGTCATCACCCTGTTCAACCTGGGCCAGGTCGTGGCCGAACAGCCCTTGCCCCCGCCAGCCGATGGCATGCCGCTGCGGGTGGAGGGAACGTTCATTTTGCCTGAGGGGGAGGGGCCGCATCCCCTCGTGCTGTGGCTGCACCTGCGCGGCCGGTCCTGCTTCGGCAGCGCCGGCCAGTTCGAGGCTGTCTGGCCCTGCGCCTCGGCCGGCATCCCGCGCTACGAGATGGGCTATGACTATCTGTTGCACGCGCTGGCCGAGCGCGGCTACGCCGTGGTTGCTCCCAACCTGGTGGGCGCCTTCGTGGAAGCGCCTGCCTGGGGGCCGACCGGCGACCCGGAGGCCATCGGGGCCATGGACTTCTACCGCGTGGAGCCGATGGTGGACCGCCTGCTGGCCGAGCTGGCCGCGGCCAACCAGGGCCAATCGCTGGCCTTTGGGCAGGACCTGACCGGCCGGTTGGACATGAGCCAACTGATCTTCGGCGGTCACTCGCGCGGCGGGGAATGGGCGAACGTGCTGGCGCTGCGCCGGGCCGGCCACGATTCACCGGAGGAGATCGCCGCGGGCCGCGGGCCGGCGCGTGCGTTCTTCCTGCTGGCCCCCGTCTACGGCGACTTCAGCGACCTCGATCCTGCCACCCTGCGCGTCGCTGACCTGCCGTTCGCGGTTGCGCCGGCCTATTGCGATGACGATCTGAAGGAAGATCCGTTGATGGGGCAGATCTATCTGGAAGAGGCGCTGGCCGATGAGACGCGCAGCGCGCCGGCCTGGGTGGCCGCGCTGAAGACCGGGGAACACTACGGCTTCGTGACCTTCACCCCCTGGCCGGTACACAACTCCAGCTCGATCTTCTGCCAAGATTTCGATGCGCTGCTGGACCTGGAGGGCGCGCAGGCCTTCCTGGCCGGACTGGCGCCCGATTTCGTGGATGTGGCGTTGGGCCGCCTGCCTGCCGCGGCCATTCCCGGCTTCGACCCGGCCGCGCCGCTGCCCGCCGCGCTCTACGGCGCGCCCATCGAGATCACCGCGCTGGACCCGGCGCGGCGGCGGCTGATCTGGGGGCCGCGCAGCGCGGCCGATCTGGAGACCAACCAACTGGGCGGCGCGGTCAGCGCCGACGGCAGCGCGGCCCTTGCCTTCTGCGTCGGCGTGGACGAGCAGATGTGCATCGTCGATGAGACGGTGGAATTGCTCCCGAATGCGCCCCCCGATGAATTCGTCTATGCCCAGCCCAAGTTCGCCGGCTTTCCGCCGCAGGCGCGGGTGCAGTGGGACGCGCCCGACGGCCGGCTGAGCCTGGAGATCCCCGCCGGCCAGGGGGATCTGAGCGACGGCGCGGCGCTGCATTTCCGCGTGTTGGTGGACATGTTCGACCCGCGCAACGCCGAGCTGGACGCGCAGGCGCTGCGCGTCGCCCTGACTGATGCAGCCGGAAATCAGGCCGCGGTGACGCTGGCGCCCGACGAGCCGGCGCTGATCCGCGACCGCGGCGAGCGCAGCAGCCTGTGGAACTGGGCCTATTATCCCCTGCGGCCGCGCTCGGTGCGCATTCCGCTGGACGCGTTCCAGGGGGTGGATCGGGCCAACCTGCGCCGGCTGGACTTCATCTTCGACCAGACCAGCCAGGGCTCGCTGCTGCTGTCCGATGTGGAGTTCGTAACGCAGGAATAGCCGACAGAACAAGAAGAGGCAACGACATGGAAAACCCCAATTCTGAGCTGCGCCGCCCCTGGCTGGAGCACTACGACGCGGGCGTGCCGCATCACCTGAACTACCCAGCCATTCCTCTCTACCGGCTGCTGGATGACAGCGCCGGCCAGCAGCCGGGCCGCCCCTGCACCATCTTCTTCGGCAAGCGCATGAGCTATGGGGCCATCAAGGAGGCGTCGGACCGCCTGGCGGCCAGCCTGCAAGGGCTGGGGGTGCAGCCCGGCGACCGGGTGGCGCTCCTGTTGCCCAACTCGCCCCAGTTCGTCATCGCCTACTTTGCGATCCTCAAGGCCGGCGCGGTGGTGGTGGCGCTGAACCCGCTCTACACCAGCCACGAGCTGCTCTTCCACCTGAACGATTCCGGCGCGACGACGGCCATCACCATCCCGCTCTTCCTGGAGAAGGTGACAGCGCTGGTGGGCCAGACCCCGTTGCAGCGGGTGATCTACACGCGCGTGGCCGACGCGCTCCCCTTCCCCCTCAACCTGGGCTCGCGGCTGCAAGAGCGCAGGCAGATGCGCGGCGTGGACCCCAGCCGCGTCATCCACCTGGCCAGCCTGCTGCAAGCGCCGCTGCCGGCTGGCTGGCAGCCTGCGCCGGTCGATCCCCACAGCCTGGCGGTGCTGATCTACAGCGGCGGCACCACCGGCACCGCCAAAGGGGTCATGCTGTCGCACTATGCCCTGGTGGCCAACGCCTACCAACTGCGCGCCTGGGTCGAGCTGGATGCCAAGGGGCGCATGCTGGCGGTGCTGCCGCTTTTCCACGGCTTTGGCATGAGCGTGACCATGAACGGTCCGCTGCTGGCCGGCGGCGAGATCATCACCCTGCCCCGTTTCCAGGCCGAGAACGTGCTCAAGGCGATCCAGGAGTGGAAGCCGACCTTTTTCATCGGCGTGCCGGCCATGTTCGGCGCGTTCAGCAGCGTGCCCACGCTGAAGAAATATGACCTGAGCAGCATCAAAGGGATCTTCGTCGGCGCCGCCCCCTTGACCCAGGCGCTCAAAAGCGAATTCGAGGGACTCAGCGGCGCGCGGCTGATCGAGGGCTACGGCCTGACCGAGGCGGTGACCGCGATCATGGCCAACCCCTATCTGGGCCAGCACAAGGTCGGCAGCATCGGCCTGCCCTTTCCCGATGTGGACGTGAAGATCGTGGCGCTGGATGGCTCAGCCGACCTGCCGCCGGGCGAAAGCGGCGAGATCGTGCTGCGCAGCCCGACGTTGATGCTGGGCTACTACAATCAGCCGGAGGCCACGGCCGCGGCGGTGCGCGATGGCTGGCTCTACACCGGCGACGTGGGGCAGATGGACGCCGAGGGCTATTTCACCATCACCGACCGCAAGAAGGAGCTGATCATCGTGGGCGGCTTCAACGTCTTCCCGCGCGAGGTGGACGAAGTGCTGGCTATGCATCCCAAGGTGCAGGAAGCCGCGGCCGTGGGCATGCCCGATGAGCGGCTGGGAGAGCGGGTCAAGGCCTGCGTGGTGCTGCGGGAGGGAGAACAGGCCACGGCCGAGGAGATCATCGCCTTCTGCCGTGAGCGCCTGGTGGCCTACAAGACGCCGGCCGAGGTCGAGTTCCGCTCGTCGCTGCCCAAGAGCATGATCGGCAAGGTGTTGCGACGAGAGCTGCGCGGGGGATGAGCACACGGCCTTATCCACCCCCAATGGTTTCCCCCCAACCGTTTGCTATGGTAGAATGACGCTGCCAGACTACCGCACAAGGAGAACGCATTCCATGACAACCACCACGCCCCAAACCATGGGCCAGCAGTTCGGCCGGCGCTCCTGGGCCGAGCCCTGGAAGATCAAGATGGTCGAGCCGCTGAGCATGACGACCCACGAACAGCGGATCAAGGCGCTGGCCGAGGCCGGCTACAACACCTTTCTGCTGCACTCGGAAGATGTCTATATCGACCTGCTGACCGACAGCGGCACCAACGCCATGAGCGACCGCCAGTGGGCCGGTATGATGCTGGGCGACGAGGCCTACGCCGGCAGCCGCAACTACTACCACCTGGAGGAAGCGGTTCAGACCTACTACGGCTATCGCTACCTGGTGCCCACCCACCAGGGACGCGGCGCGGAACACCTGCTCTCGCGCGCAGCCATCAAGCCGGGCCAGTGGGTGGCCGGCAACATGTATTTCACCACCACCCGCCTGCATCAGGAGCTGGCCGGCGCTACCTTCGTCGATGTGATCATCGACGAGGCGCACGACGCCGCCAACCCGCACCCCTTCAAAGGCAACATCGATCTGGAGAAGCTGGAGGCGCTGGTTCAGCGCGTCGGCGCGCCGCAGGTGGCCTACGTCAGCCTGGCCGGCACCGTCAACATGGCCGGCGGCCAGCCGGTCAGCATGGCCAACGTCAAGGCTGTGCGCGAGTTCTGCGACCGCCACGGCATCAAGCTCTACCTGGACGCCACCCGCATGTCCGAGAACGCGCTGTTCATCCAGGAGCGCGAGGAGGGCTACGCCGATCGCTCCATCGCCGAGATCGTGGCTGAGTTCTGCGGCTACACCGACGGCGGCTGGGTCAGCGGCAAGAAGGACAGCCTGGTCAACATCGGCGGCTGGCTGGCCGTCAACGAGTGGAATCTCTTCGAAGAGCTGCGCAACCAGGTGGTGATCTTCGAGGGGCTGCACACCTACGGCGGCATGGCCGGCCGCGACATGGAAGCCATGGCCATCGGCATCGCCGAGTCCATGCAGGATGACCATGTGCGCTCACGCGTCGGCCAGGTGCGCTATCTGGGCGAGCTGCTCACCGACTGGGGAGTGCCCATCGTCCAGCCGGTCGGCGGCCACGCCATTTTCCTGGACGCCAGGCGCTTCTACCCCCACCTGCCGCAGGACTGCTTCCCCTCGCAGACGCTGGCGGCCGAGCTCTACCTGGACTCCGGCATTCGCAGCATGGAGCGCGGCATCGTCAGCGCAGGTCGCAACCCCCAGACCGGCGACCACTACTACCCCAAGCTGGAGTTGACCCGCCTGACCATCCCGCGCCGGGTCTATACCCAGGCCCACATGGATGTCACCGCCGAGGCGGTCAAGGCGGTCTACGACGCGCGCGAGCAGGCCCGCGGGCTGCGCATGACCTACGAGCCCAAGTATCTGCGCTTCTTCCAGGCGCACTTCGAGCCGCTGTAGGCACAGCTTTCACCGCACCGCCATCATGTTCGAGTCTATCGCCCAACTGGTCGCGCTGGCCGACGAAAGAAGCCAGCCTCTGCACGAGATCGTCCTCCAGACCGAGATGGCCAACGGCGGCAAATCGCGCGACTACCTGCGCGGCCGCATGGGCAAACGGCTGGAGATCATGCAGCGGGCGGCTGCCCAGGGGATCGACCACCCCGTTATGTCGATCTCTGGCATCAGCGGCGGCAGCGCCTATCGTTTCTGGAACTGGCTGGAGGCTGGCCATGAGCCGCTGACCGGGCCGATCCTCAGCCGGGCCGTGGCGCGCGCCATGGCCGTCAACGAGGTCAACGCGGGCATGGGCTGCATCGTGGCCACCCCCACGGCCGGCTCGGCCGGCATCCTGCCCGCGGTGCTGCTGACTCTGCAAGAGGCGCGCGGCTTCAGCGACGAGCAGTTGGTCGATGCGCTCTTCACCGCCAGCGGCATCGGCGCGGTCATCGTGCGCCGGGCTCACGTCTCGGGCGCGGCCGGCGGCTGTCAGGCTGAGACGGGCAGCGCGGCCTGCATGGCAGCGGGCGCGGCCGTGGAACTGTTGGGCGGCGCGCCCGCGCAGTCAGCCCAGGCTGTGGCCATCACCATGAAGAACATGCTGGGGCTGGTCTGTGACCCGGTGGCCGGGCTGGTGGAGGCGCCCTGCGTCAAACGCAACGCGGCCGGCGCGGCCCAGTGCTTCATCGCCGTGGACCTGGCGCTGGCCGGCGTGGAGAGCATCATCCCGGCCGACGAGGTGATCGATGCCATGGCCGACGTTGGCCGGCGCATGGATGAGCGCTTCCGGGAAACCGCGCTGGGTGGACTGGCGGCAACGCCCACCGGACGGCGCCTGGCGGAGCTGGTGTGGGCAGAGAAACGATGACGTGATGCAGTCGGGAGCGACCAGCGCCAGCGGCTGCATAAATCAACAAGACAAGGATAGAACTATGACCCAAATCGATGCCATCATCGCCCAGATGACGTTGGCGGAGAAGGCGGCGCTCTGCACCGGCGCGACGGCGTGGACGACGACGCCGGTGGAGCGGCTGGGCGTGCCGGAGATGTTCGTTGCCGACGGGCCGCACGGCGTGCGCCGCGTGCCCGACGCAACCTCCATGGCTCTCGGAGCGCTGCCGGCCACCTGTTTTCCCAGCGCGTCGGCCACCGCCTGCTCCTGGAACCCCACGCTGCTGCACCGCATGGGCCAGGCGTTGGCTGAGGAGGCTATCGCCCTGGGCGTGGACGTGTTGCTGGGGCCGGGCGTCAACATGAAGCGCATCCCGACCTGCGGCCGCAACTTCGAGTATTTTTCCGAGGACCCCTTCCTGGCCGGCGAGCTGGCTGTCAGCCTGATCGACGGCATCCAGAGCCGCGGCGTGGGCACATCGCTCAAGCATTACGCCGCCAACAGCCAGGAGGAGCAGCGCATGACCATCAGCGCCGAGGTGGACCAGCGCACCCTGCGCGAGATCTACCTGCCGGCGTTCGAGGCCGCGGTCACACGGGCCCAGCCCTGGACGGTGATGTGCTCCTACAACCGGGTCAACGGCGTCTATGCCTCGGAGCACCGCCAACTGCTGACCGAGATCCTCAAGGAGGAATGGGGCTTCGAGGGGCTGGTGGTCTCCGACTGGACCGCGGTGCATGACCGGGTGGCCGCGCTGCAGGCCGGACTGGACCTGGAAATGCCCGGTCCAAGACCGCGCCGTGTCCAGGCTGTAATCGACGCGGTGGAACAGGGCGAGCTGGCGGAGGCGACGCTGGACGAGGCGGTGCGCCGCATCTTGCGCATCGTCTTCAAGGCGGCCGCAACCCCCAAGGGGCACCCCTTCGACGAAACCGGCCACCACGCGCTAGCCCGCCAGGTCGCGGCCGACAGCATGGTGCTGCTCAAGAACAACGGCATCCTGCCGCTGGCCAAAGGGGGCCGCATCGCGGTCATCGGTCGGGCCGCGCGCGAGGCCCACTTCCAGGGGGGCGGCAGCTCGCAGATCACCCCGATCCGCGTGGACAGTCCCCTGGACGAGCTGGCCGCGCTGGCCGGTCCTGCCGCCATCACCTACTGCGACGGCTACCCGGAGGGGGACAGCAGCCAGCCGGCCTTGATCGCCGAGGCGGCGGCCGCGGCCCAGGCGGCCGATGTGGCGCTGCTCTACATCGCCATGCCCAGATTCAAGGAGATAGAAGGCTTCGACCGGACCGATCTGGACCTGACCAGGCATCAGATCGCGTTGATCCAGGCCGTCACCGCGGTCCAGCCGGCCAGCGTGGTCATCCTCAACAACGGCTCGGCCGTGGCCATGAGCGAATGGATCGACGGCGCGGCCGCGGTGCTGGAGGCGTGGATGATGGGCCAGGCCGGCGGCGGGGCCATCGCCGACCTGCTCTTCGGCGTCGTCAACCCGTCGGGCAAGCTGACCGAGACCTTCCCGCTGCGCCTGGCCGACACGCCGGCCTACCTCAACTATCCCGGCGAATGCGGCCAGGTGCGTTACGGCGAGGGGATCTTCATCGGCTATCGCTACTACGACGCGCGGGAGCAGCCGGTGCTCTTCCCCTTCGGCCATGGCCTGAGCTACACGACCTTCGAGTATAGCCCGCCGCGCGTCTCCGCGGAGACTTTCCGCGACGTCGATGGCGTGGTGGTGGAGTTCGAGGTGACCAACACCGGCGCCGTGGCCGGCCAGGAGGTGGCGCAGGTGTACGTGCACGACTGCGCCGCCGCGGTGCAGCGGCCGCCCAAGGAGTTGAAGGGCTTCGCCAAGGTGGCCTTGCAGCCGGGCGAGACCAAGACCGTGGCCGTGCCGCTGGATGGGCGCGCCTTCGCCTACTTCCACCCCGGCCATGGACGCTGGATCACCGAAGGGGGCGAGTTCGACATCCTGGTGGGCGCGTCGTCGGCCGATCTGCGCGGGGCGGTGCGGGTGACGCTGGAATCGACCGCCGCGCTGCCGTCGCTGCTGGGCCCCCTGTCCTCGGTGAACGACTGGCTGGCGGACCCGGTCGGCCGCGTCGTGATCGGGCCGCTCTTCGCGCAGGTTCAGGCGGCCATGCAGGCGACCTTCTCCGCCGGCGCCGGGGGCGACGACAGAGAGGCCATGGACGCGATGCAGTTCGTGGCGGGCGCGCCCTTGCCCGAACTGCTGGAGTTCATGGGCGATCACCTGCCTGTCCCGCCCGCCGTGCTGATTGCCGGCCTGTTGCAGCAGGTGCATGGCTAAGTCTATGGCGAAACAAACGGATCCCCGCAACCGGGTCTATGCCTTCGGCGCCGTGGCGCTGGGCATCGGCATCATCATCGCGCTGCTCTTCCTCACCGAGCTCAACTGGTACATCGACTGGCTGTTGGGCTGGTCGGTGGCGCTCTTTGTGCTCTACGGCATCGACAAGACACAGGCCAAGCTGGGCGGCTGGCGGGTGCCGGAGCTGGTGCTGCACGGGTTGGCGCTCATCGGCGGCTTCTTGGGCGGCTGGCTGGGCATGTTCCTCTTCCGCCACAAGACCCAAAAGCCGGTGTTCAAGGTAGTGCTGGCCGTGTCCACGATCCTGGGCCTGGTGCTGTTCTACTACTTCATCCTGCGCCGATAAAACGTAACTGCTCAGCCGGCGGTGGCTGAATAGCACAGAGCCAGAAATCATTTGCCATGATTTCTGGCTCTGTCTCGTGCACCCCCGGCAGGAATCGAACCTGCGACCGTCAGATTAGAAGTCTGCTGCTCTGTCCGCTGAGCTACGGGGGCAGATGCACGACTGAATTCTAGCCTATCTTACGGGGCCTGTCAATCTGGCCAGGCTCACTGGCCGCCGCCGATCAGCCGTACTTGACCTTGAGCTGGCCGACGAAGTCCACGTACTGCTGCATGGCGGCTTCCTTGGTCGTGCCCTTGAGCTTGGCCCAGGCATCATACTTGAAGCGGCCGGCCATGTCCATGAAGCCGGGGCGGTTGCCCTGCACATCGCCGGTGGTCGCCTGCTTGTAGAGGGCATAGAGCTTGAGCATGGTCTGGTCATCGGGCCGCCGGGAGAGGTGCTGCACCTCCTCGGCCGCGGTCTCGAACTGGGTCTGTAGATCGGACATGGGATTCTCCTTTGGAATGGGGCGGGCCTACTGGCCGCGCGTGCTTAAGGGGATGAAGGCCCGGAAGGTGCCTTGAAAGACCTCGGTGTTGTCCAGATAGTCGCCGCTCCAGCCGCCCACGGCATAGATCAGCGAGCCGCGGCCGGCCACGCCGGGGAACAGCCAGCTCCCCTGCACCGGCGATGGGATCGACGACCAGGTGTTGGTCAGGCTGTCGTAGCGCTCGTTGAAGGTGACAGCCCGCTGCCAGCCGCCGCCGATGGCGTAGAGCGACGCGCCGTCGGCCGCCATGCCAAAGCCGCCGCGCGGCAGGTTCATGGCCGCGCAGGCCTCCCAGCGGTCTTCGGCCGGGTAATAGGCGTTGCAGGCCGCGCTCTCCTGCCGGCCATCGAAGCCGCCGGCCACCACCACGCGGTCAGGCAGGGCCGCGGCCGCGGCAAAGGCCACGCGGCTGGGCGCAGGGGAGCGGCTGCTCCAGGCATCGGCGGCCGGATCGTAGACCCAGACGCTGTCCACGTAGGCCGCGCCATCCCAGCCGCCGAAGAGATAGAGCCGCCCATCGAAGACGGCCAGGGCATAGGCGGCCAGCGGCGCGGGCAGCGACGCCCGCGCGCGCCAGGCGTCGGTCGCCGGATCGTAGACCTCCAGCGCCGCGCTGGCCGCGCCGTCGCCGGTCACGCCGCCCGGCAGATAGACCTGGCCGTCGATGACGCCCGCCTGCACGTTGGCCACGGCCGTGGGCTTGGAACTGCCCGGCAGCCAGCCGTTGGCCGCGGTGTCGTAGAGGTAAACCGCGTCGCTGACCCCCTCCGGCCCCTCGCCGCCGATGGCGATCAGTTGGTCGTCCATGGCTGCCAGCGCCAGCCGGCTGCGCGGCTCTGGCAGCGGCGCAAGACTGGTCCAACGGCTGACGGCCACCCGCTGCGGTGCGCCCAGCCGCGTCCGCCCGGCGTCGCTCAGCGCGTTGGCCACAGGGCGGGCATCCACGCGGGCCAGGAGGCCGGGCAGCAAAAGCAGGGCCAGCACCAAGGCGGCCGCGGCAAAGAAATAGACCCGCTGCCAGCGGGCCAGGGCCGGCTCGGCCAGCGACGCCGGCCCGGCGGCGACGGCAGTCTCCTCGGCGCTTTCCTCCAGGCCGGCGACGTTGATCCAGCCTGCCTGCGCGGCCTTGACGATGGCCTCGGTGCGCGAGTTGGCCTCCAGCTTGGCAAAGATGTTGCGCATGTGCACCTTGACCGTGTTGAAGGTGATCACCAGATCCCTGGCGATCTCCTGGTTGGACAGGCCACGCGCCACCAGCTCCAGGATCTCCTGTTCGCGCTTGCTGAGGGGATTGCCGTCGTCAGTCATGGGGGAATTGTGCCATAGAAGATGGGATTTTGGAAAAGAGGGAGGGGAGAGCGGAGGGGAGGGAGAGCGGGGGGAGTGGGAGAGGGGGAGAGAGCGGGGCCATTGGGGCTTTGCCTGGGAGCCAACGGCATGTTACAATCGCCCTCGCCCGCTGATGAGGACGAGGCCACGCAGACAACTGCCGCCTGGTCACGCCCGACAGCGCGGTGAAACGCCCATCCCGCCCTCTGTGTTTCTCGGCCATGTCAGTGCTTCGCCATTTTGGTCTCCCGCAAAGGCGCCAAGATCGCAAAGGGCAGAAACTCCTGACGTTCATGGCATCTTTGTCTGAGAATCGTGAACTGCTGAATTTACTGGGCGCTTTGGCCAGTCTCCGGCCGCGCCCCACCCAGGAAGACTACTGTGGCCCACTACCAAATCCTCTACTGGCACGACATTCCCCTCCAGGTGCGCGGCCGCGCCGGCCGCGAGCGCGCCAACGTCAGCTTGCCGCCCCGCTTTCAGGAGGCCATCGACGCCGCGGCCATGGCGGCGCGCCTCACCGGCGACGAGGCCTACACCGACGGCCTGCGCTGGAGCGACCCGGTCGAACGCCCCGGCGCGCCGGCTGAAGTCGCCGCGGCCGTGGCCGCCGAACTCGATCAGCAGTACGCGGTCATCGATTGGCGCAAGACGGCGGAGGCGTTGAGGGCGTAGCCCGTAACCCGTGACCCGTAACCCGTGACTCGGAACTCGGAACTCGGAACCCGGAATGTGTGAGGATGGGGGGGTGTTTTGACAGCATGCCCCATGTCCTATGACGGGTGTCATGGGGCATGGGGCATGGCTGCGTGATCAGAGGCGTCCTGCGTGGAGTCTGGCAGGAGTTGCGCAGTTGGCGGGTGCGAGCAGGTGGATTGAGTAGGCCGCCGTATCGAAATCACCTGCTTACACTTGCCGGCGGCTGGTTTCGCTGCGCGGCAATGGCGTTCATGACAGCCCTCGTTCGCCCAGCTGCGCCTGGCTGGATCATGCGCGGAAGCGGCGGATCACCATGCTGGCGTTTTGGCCGCCGAAGCCGAAGGCGTTGCACATGCCGACGTCAACCTGGCGCTGTTCGGCCTGGTTGGGGACGTAGTTGAGATCGCACTCGGGATCCGGCTCCACGTAGTTGATGGTCGGCGGCACCATGCCATCCTGGATCGCGCCGACGATGGCCGCGGCGGAGATGCTGCCGGCCGCGCCCATCATGTGGCCGACCATGGACTTGACCGAGCTGATGCGCGTGTCGTAGGCGGCCTCGCCCAGCGCCTGTTTGATGGCCGCGGTCTCGGAAGGGTCGTTGAGCTTGGTGGCGGTGCCGTGGGCCGCGATGAAATCCACCTCGCTGCCGTCGATGCCCGCCTCGCGCATGGCGTAGCGCATGGCCTTGGCCGCGCCGATGCCGCTGGGATCAGGGGCGGCCATGTTGTAGGCGTCCGAGGAGAGCCCCAGGCCGGTAACCTCGGCCAGGATCCTGGCGCCGCGCGCCTGGGCGTGCTCCAGCGTCTCCAGCACCATCACCGTGGCTCCCTCGCCCAGAATCAGGCCATCGCGGGTGGCGCAGAAGGGCC
>Ga0209096_1002274_pt1 | contig 18927 bp, 16 predicted proteins | sample AD_UKC034_MetaG_FD_184407 | JGI IMG/M metagenome (GOLD analysis project Ga0209096, IMG submission 184407) | Active sludge microbial communities of municipal wastewater-treating anaerobic digesters from USA - AD_UKC034_MetaG (SPAdes) (version 2) | ecosystem: Engineered > Bioreactor > Anaerobic >... | reverse complement strand
CGTACACTACCCGCCATACGTGGCTGTCCATACTGCACCTCCATGTTCTTGAACAGGCGTTGGAGATGTAAGTATGGCAGCCACTTGAACTTAAATGCAACCTGTTAAAGCCTGGCGCGAAATCTTCTGGAAGACCCTGGCAACGCTCGTTGGCCCTCCGGGCCGCAGGAGAACGACGCTGCCCGCCGGCAGGAGGCTCGTTTTCGCCCGGTCGGGCGAATCCCGACGCGTTGGGATTGTCAGTGACTTGCAATCCCGCGGCCACATCCCGCGTTCTTCTCTTCTGCGTTATTTTCGCCCGGCAGGGCGTACGATAGTTGCCAGGGACTTGCAGTCCCTGGGGCAAGGCCATCCTCCCTACTCTTCTCTTCTTCCGCCCGGAGGGCGGGCGGACCACGCAATAACCGTGGCTCCGCAGGTCCTTGGGGCTCTACGCGGCATCGACGACATCAGGGCGGAAGTCGGCACTGCTTGCAGCGCCCGCGCGGGTTGGTGGTATACTGCAATGGTGCCCCGCGGACGCCGCATGGTATGCGCAGCGCATCGCCCACCTATCCAGCGAGAGGATGATGAGGATTGAACGGCTGTCAACTCGCATGATCGTCGCTGCGGGAGTCGGGACGCTCATCGCCGTAGTGAGCTATGTCCCTGTCACGATCTCCATTTCCTTGCTGGCCATTGCCGGATGTCCAGTGTGGGCGTGGATCCCGCTGTCAGTTCTTCTGCTGACCACCGTTCCGGCTTACATTGCGGTGTGGTCGTTCTGGCGAATGACGCCGGGTAACCACGGGGGACCCATCTGGCGCATGATACGTCGCCGGCGCCGGGCCCAGGGGCTTTGTATGAACTGCGCCTACAACCTCACCGGCAACGTGTCGGGGGTTTGCCCGGAATGCGGTGAGCCGATCACAGAGAAGGTAGCAGTGCCGTTCTGGTAGAGAACGAGAGTCACGATGACGGAGCGGCGCGTGCTTGAAAACGACCGGCGGTTGCGGCATCCGCAACCATCGACTCGTCCTGCAATCGCCAATCCCCTGGTGGGCGGTGCCCACCCTACAGCGCGATGTGCGCCTCATACTCCCTTGCGTCCATGAGTTTGTTGAGCGGTTTGAGGGAGTCGGCGCGGATGCGCAGGAGCCAGCCGCGGTCGAAGGCGTCCTCGTTGAGGATTTCCGGGTGGTCGGCCAGCTCATTGTTGGTTTCGACGACCTCGCCGGTGACGGCACTGTAGACGTCGGAGGTGGCCTTGACGGACTCGACCTCGCCGACGGGCTCGCCGGCCGCCACCGACGCCCCCACGTCGGGCAAATCGACATAAGTGATGTCGGTCAGCTCGTCGGCCGCGTACTGCGTGATCCCCATGGTGACGACGTCACCTTCGACCATGAACCACTCGTGCGTTTCGGTGTATTTGCGATCTGATGGTACGCTCATCGGTTATCTCGATTCCTTCGTCTGCGTGTCACCTGCCGGGCGATGGCCACGACCCTTCACACTCTTCATACCTTTCGCACGGACGCCTTCAGAGACCATCGCATGCCCGCGCGGCTGCCCCTCACCCTACCCTCTCCCCACGGGGAGAGGGGTCTACCCTCTCCTGCTCACCTGCTCAGGCCGGCCCTCACCCCTGCCCGCTCGCGGAATCGGCAATCGTCAATCGCCAATCGGTGCGCCGCCGGCCCTCACCCCTGCCCCTCTCCCAGGGGGAGAGGGGTTCTGTTGGGCGTCCCTGCCCCGACGACGGCTCTAGCCGGGACGCTTGTAGAACGGCAGCTTCACTACCGTGGCCGCTGCCCGCGCGCGGCCCAGATTCACTTCCAGCTTCGTACCCACCTCGGCAAGAGGCGGCGGCACGAACGCCATGGCAATGCTCTTGCCCAACGTCGGGCTGAGCGTGCCGCTGGTCACTTCGCCGACCACTTCCGACCCGCTGAGCACCTCGTGATGCTGGCGGGCGATCCGCCGTCCCTCCAACTCGAGGCCGACGAGCTGCTTCTGCAACCCGCGGGCCTGAATCTTCCGCATGGCCTCGGCGCCGATGAAGTCCTTGGTCAAATCGACGCACCAGGCCAGCCCGGCCGTCAGCGAATCCCAATCCTCCGTCAACTCATGCCCATACAGCGGCATGGCCGCCTCGATCCGCAGCGTATCCCGCGCGCCCAGCCCGGCCGGCTTTACCACCGGGTCCGGCTGGTCCGCCGAGCCGAACAGGTGCGGCAGCAGCAGGTTAACCGCCCCCGCCGGCAGCACCACCTCGAGGCCGTCCTCGCCCGTGTACCCGCTCCGGTAAACGCGCACCTCGATGCCGAAGAGGTTGCGAACCATGAACCGGTACCGCTTCAGCCCGCTCAGGTCAATTCCCGCCCGTTCCTGGGCAAGGGGGATGGCCTGGGGACCCTGGATGGCCAGCATGGCCGTCGCGGTCGTGTCGTCGACCAAGGTGACCGCCCGCCCGGCCATCTGCCGCTTCAGCCAGGCGACGATCTTATCCCGGTTGGCACCGTTGCACACGATGCCCCAGTAGCCGTCGCCGCAGGAGACGATCACGTCATCCAGGATGCCGCCATCCTCCCGGCAGACATGGGAGTAGAACGAGCGTCCGGGCTCGGGTGCGAGCTTCCGCGTGCAGATTCGGTCCAGGAAGGCCGGTACGTCCTTGCCGGTGAGCTTCAGCCGGCCCATGTGGGACACATCGAACACACTGCAGGCCGTGCGTGTGTGCACGTGCTCCTCGTTAATGCCCGCAAAGGAAACCGGCAGGCTCCAGCCGGCAAACTCGACCATCTTGCCGCCCAGCCGGACGTGAGTGTCGTACAAAGGCGTCTTAAGCACAGCTAACCCTTCGCTTGTCTGAATGGAATCCGCGTCGCCCGCGTGGCACGCCGTAGTGGGCACCTTAGGACTCGGTTCCGCGCGTGTCAACGGCGGTCAGCGAGTCGGATTCCCCTTCCCCGCGTGGCAATGTCGGTGCCAGGCGTTGATGCCCGGATGTCGCGGGCGGCAGAGGGGTGGGGACGCCGGAAGCGGGCGTATCCCGTGCCTGCCGGGGCGGCTCCTGCGGCGTCACGGCGTCATGCACGTCAGGATGAGCAAGGCAACCGCTACCAACGCCAGGGCGCCGATGAGGATGAGCATGCCTCCACGACGGCTTGGCAGCCTGCGCATTTCCAGCCGTTTCCAGTCAAAGGGCACCCGCCACGAAGGGTCGCCCGCAGTGTACTGGATGAACGCACGCACAACCTCGCCGACGTTCAGGTCGTTGCGGACGGCCCGGTAGTGCGCGTCCGCGCTTCCCTCGCGGTACTCCAGGACGAAGCCGGTGTCGCGCCCGCCCGCCGTCTGCACGTACACTTCGTCCGCCTCCGACAGGATGGCAAAGCTGTTGTTCTCACCGTCGAGAGTGCGCAGGGCCGACGCGATGGTCGCCGCATCAGGATCCCTGTGGCGAGTGCCGTCTTCAAGCTCAAGCAACACCGTGGCGTCTCCTTCATCCGGGCAGGCACCAGCAACGACGAAGTGGTCATTAGCGCCAGGGGTCACTCAGATCACGGGATCAAGAGTTCATTCCTGGATCAGGAATCAACTGCCGAGCATCGGCCAGGGGCCAACGCTGGACAATGGACGTGCCGGCCCAGCCACGGTATCCATCTCTGCTGCCCCTGCTGCGACGTACTCTGGACCTTGCGGCAAACACACGGTCCGCAGGCGGCTTGCCGCGCCACAATCACCAACGACATGCGTAGAAAGGTAGGCGTCCGCCGCTCCCTGTCAATCGGCCGGCGTTGCGGATCAGCACGTGTTCTGCGACGTGGTCGTGCGGCCAGGGCTTCGGCGGGCAACGGCAGTCCGGGTCGATGGTGACTGAGGTAGGATGCTGCGATAATGGCGCGGCTGGTCCGGGGAGCCCCGGATTGCGGGCGCGAGCCGCCCGGGCAACTGGAGGTTTGGAGCGTGGCTGAGCCAAACGATCGGTTCCGGCGGGTCTTCTTCGAGGTGTTCGAGGCCTTGCCGCGACAGGGGCCGGGCAACCGCGCCTCGGCTGCGCGGGCGCTCGCTCTCTGCCACGCACTGCCGCCGACACCCTCGATACTCGACCTGGGCTGTGGCGTCGGTGGGCAGACCCTCATCCTCGCCGAGTTGACCAGCAGCATCATCACCGCCATCGACAACCATGCCCCGTTCATCGCTCGACTCCGCTCGACGGTGGCGGCACGTGGCCTGGAGCAGCGGATCCGGCCGCTGGTTGCCGACATGGCGGCGCCTGGGTTGCCACCTGGCGGCTTCGACCTCATCTGGTCTGAGGGAGCACTCTACCAACTTGGGATTGAGCCCGCGCTTCTGGTTTGCCGAGACCTCCTCCGCCCTTGCGGGCACCTGGCTTTTACGGATGCGGTCTGGAGGAAAGCCAACCCTCCTGAGGAGGTACGGGCTGGTTTCGAGTCGGACTACCCCACCATGGGCTTCGTCAATGACGTCCTCGCGATCGTCGCGCGGAGCGGCTTTGAGCTCCTCGGCCACTTCGCTCTGCCGGACGAGGCCTGGTGGGACGACTTCTACACGCCCATGCAGAGACGGCTGGACGAACTCCGACGCAAGTACTCGGGAGACGCGGAAACGCTTGCCCTGCTGGGCCGGATCGCACGCGAGCCGGAGCTGCACCGGCTGTACGGCGACTACTACGCCTACGAGTTCTTCGTCCTTCGCCGTGCCATCCAAAGCTGACCACAACGGCGGGGACGCGGCCAAGACCGACCTTGCCCATGGTCGCGTCGTTGCCCGCTCGACAGTGCGGCGGCGCGGCACGGATGTCCGCTGCTCCGAACGCACGGTATGGGCGCCCGGTCCTCGGAACCGCGGGGCGAGGGGCCCTTTTGAATGCAGAATGGCGAAGTCCGAATGAAGAAAGGGGCACCGCGAGGTCAGAGCCGCGGGCGCAAGCCTGCGGACCCGGGCCGGCACTGGGCAGCGGTGGCGTCCACGTCTCCAGCGTTGCCGGGCTTGCGCCGGTGCTCCGAACCGGGGCCGTAAACAGCCCCCGCGAATGCAGGCTGGCGAAGTCAGAATGAAGAAAGAGGGGCCGACGCCGCGCTTGTTCTTTCCGAATTCTCCCTATTGTATTCGCCGCCCCGTACGCCCGCGATGGGGGTTCGCCCTCACAGCAGCCCGAGCTTTTCGAGGCGGTAGCGGAGGGCGTCGCGGCTGAGGTTGAGCAGCTTGGCGGCCTGGGTCTGGTTGTTGTTGGTGCGGGCGAGTGCCTGGCGGATGAGCTGGTTCTCCAGTTCGCGGAAGTCGATCCCGCCGGGCGGGAGCACGAACGCCCCGTAGCCGGTCTGCAGCTTCGCGGGGTCCTGGGGGCCCAGCACGATGTCGCCGGCCGTGATGTGATCCCCCGGGCACAGCAGCACCGCCCGCTCGGTCACGTTCCGCAGCTCCCGCACGTTGCCGGGCCAGTTGTACTGGTAGAGCTTCTTGTAGGCCGCGTCGTCGATGCCGCTGATGGGCTTCTTGAACTCCTGGGCGAAGCGCGAGGTGAAGTGCTGGGCCAGCAGCCGGATGTCGTCGCCGCGCTCGCGCAGCGGCGGCAGGTAGATGGTGATGACGTTCAGGCGGAACATCAGGTCGCTGCGAAAAGTTCGTTCCTCGATGGCCTTGTCGATGTCGCGGTTCGTGGCGGCGATGACGCGCACGTCCACGGTCAGCTCCACCGCCCCGCCCACCCGCCGAAACGTGCGTTCCTCGAGGAAGCGCAGGAGCTTGGCCTGCAGTGCCATCGGCATGTCACCCACCTCGTCGAGGAAGATGGTGCCGCCGTCGGCCAGCTCGAAGAGGCCCTTCTTCGTCGTCTTCGCGTCGGTGAACGCCCCCTTCTCATGCCCGAACAGCTCGCTTTCCAGCAGCGTCTCGGACAGCGCGGTGCAGGTGATGTTCATGAACGGCGCCGGGGCCCGCTCCGAGTTGTAGTGGATCACGCGGGCCACCAGGTCCTTGCCGGTGCCCGTTTCCCCGCGCAGAAAGACCGTGGACGCCCCGCTCTTGGCGACCCGGTCCAGCACGCCGTACAGCTCGCGCATCGGCTTCGACTGCCCGATGATGCGGTCGAAGCCGTAATCGTGCTCGATGTGGCGACGCAGCTCGCGCACCTCGCGGCGCAGCTTGGTGGTTTCCAGGGCCTTCTCGGCCGTGCGCAGAAGCTGCTCCATGTCGAACGGCTTGGCGATGTAATCAAACGCACCGGCCTTGATGGCGTCCACGGCCGTCTCAATGCTGGTGTACGCCGTCATCATGATGACCACGACGTCCGTGTCCGCCTCGCGCACCTTGCGCAACACCTCCAGCCCGGTCATGTCCGGCAACTTGTAGTCGAGCATGATGAGGTCGAAGATGCCGTCCTCCAGGGCCCGCAGCGCCGCCCGCCCGTCCGCCGCCTCGGTCACGCGGTAGCCGCGCGACTCGAACTTCTGCCGCAACGACCAGCGGATGAGCTTCTCGTCCTCAATGATGAGTACGCGTATCTTCATGACTCTCTGCGTGCCGCTACCGGCGCCGTCGCGCGCGTCAAAGGCAACGTCACCACCGCCGTGGTACCCTCACCGGGGCGACTCTGCAACTCGATGCCGCCGCCGTGCGTCTCGACGATCCGGCGGCAGATGGCCAGCCCCAGCCCCGTACCCTTCGCCTTGGTGGTGAAGAACGGCTCGAAGGCGCGTTCCAGCACGTCGCTGCTCATCCCCTCGCCGGCGTCCTCCACGCGAAGTTGGCCATACTGCGCATCGCCGGACACCGTCACCCGCACGATCCCGCCGTCCGGCGACGCCTGGGCGGCATTGATGAGCAGGTTGATCACAAGCTGCTCAAGCTGGGACCGGTCCGCCTCCACCGGCACCGCCCCGGGGGCCCCGTCACGCACGACGTGCACGCGGTGCAGTTCCGGCTCCTCCCGGAGCACGGTCAACACCGCGCGGACCACGTCATTCAAGTCCACCGGTCGCAACTTCGGTGGGTTCGGCCGGGCGTACACCAGCAGGTCCTTGACCGCCTCGTCCAGCCGCCGAATCTGCCCCAGGATTTCCGCGATGATCGCCCGATGCGGATCCTCCTCCGGCATGGCCTCCCGGATGATCTGGATCGCCCCACTGATGCCGGCCAGCGGGTTCTTGATCTCGTGGGCGAGCGAGGCCGCCAACTGCCCGATCTGCGCCAGGTGCTCCGCCCGGGTGAGCTTCTCCTCGACGGCGCTGCGCTCCATCTCGCGTACCCGCTCGGCGTAACTCTCCTGGTAGCTGTGCAGCATAATGCCCAGCTCGAGCATCAGCAGTTTGTGCAGCGACACCAGTTTGGCGTTGACCTCGGGCAGTGCCGTCGCCCGCAAGCGCCGCTCCAGCTCCCGCCACAGCAGCTCCATGCCCGTGATCATGTACTGCTGCTGTAAGCCGACATTCAGGTGAGCCTTGCCAATTGCCAGCCTCTCACGAAAATACGCGTCGTCGTACCGACCCGCGAACAGGCCGTGCAGCCACTCCCGCAGGAATCGCCGCTGGCGAGCGATCTGGGCGTCGCCGCCCGTAAATACCGCCCGCGTCTTAGGATGCCGCAGGAGTTCCCGGTAGAAGCAGTCCACGACCGGGGTGAAGAACGGCTCCACAAACGGGGCCAGCGAGCGCAGGTTGTCCCCATCGGCCCGGTCGAAGCCGATGTAGCTCTTCATCTCCTCAAAGACTGGCTCAGCCATACGCCGTCGCCGGTATTGTAGGGCCGGGCAGGCCCCGCGCGTATCCGTCCCGCACCGATCACGATCGTTGCACTCCGAGCCCGAACGGAAGCGAGCTGCGCAGCAACCACGGGCGGGACGCCCGTGCCACGCCCAGCCCGAACGGCAGCGAGCGGGCCCCCTGTCCCGAACCCACGCGCGGTTTGTGCGGCTCGCCCCTCCCGGCGTGGCACGTTTCCTGCTAACTGGCCTAGACGGGGCGTGCACCATGAACCGCTGGAAGAAGACAACTCGAACGCGGACCGCACCCGGCGCGAAGGCAGTTCCGGCGGGCGACCGGCCGTGCCTGCTCATTGTCGAGCCGGAGCCGCTGTTGCAGTGGTCGCTCGGCACGTATTTGAGCCGGTGGTTCGAGGTGTTCGTGGTGGACTCGGCCGCCACCGCCCAGGGTCTGCTCGACGAGCACCCCGTTGACCTGCTCGTCGTTTCGGACGCCCTGCCGGACCATGCGGCCGACAAGGTCGAGACGTGGGCCCGGCTGCGGAACTGCTCGGTCACGGTGGTGCGGACGGTGACGGACCTAGCTGAGGCCGCCCCCGCCCCGCCGGGCACCCACTGCGTCGAGAAGCCCTTCGAGCTGAGCACCCTGGCCGCCCTGTTCGGGGTGGACCCGACCGGCTCGAACGGGCACCTGCCCGCACCGAACGGCCGGCCGCAATCACCGAATCGCGAGTAGTCAGGCCGCCCGGCTCACGGGCGGCGGCGGCGCCTCCGTGCGCGGGGCCGTGCGGTGGCACGGGCATCTTGCCCGTGTCTCGCTGCTCAATGCACCCGCGAGTGTGGCGTGCATACCCGCGTCGGGGTCGCGGGTCCGCATGCGACGTGCCCAGGTGTGCGTGGTCGTGGCCGCCACCCTCACCCCTACCCCTCTCCCTGAAAGGGCGAGGGGTCAGCAGACGCCCGCCGCCGGGTGATGAATGTACCCGCGAGTGTGCCGTGCTTTCCCGCGTCGGGGTCGCGGGTCCGCATGCGACGTGCCCAGGTGTGCGTGGTCGCGGCCCCCACCCTCACCCCTACCCCTCTCCCTTGGCGGGCGAGGGGTCAGACCCGGCCCGGCGTGACGGGGTGGAACGCAGGCGGAGGGTGCGGAATGGCCGAAACGGCCTCACGGGGCGCGGGCTGCGACGGTTCCGCGCTGCGCCGAGGGGCGTGACCGTTGAGGTCGGGCGCCTTCGGCCCCGGTGGGGCCGTGGTGTGTCCCGACAGCGTCGGGACGGGTGGAGTTCGCCGCAGGCGGGGCCGGGCGCGCGGCCTCTGAACCCCTCGCCCTTTCAGGGAGAGGGGTTAGGGGTGAGGGTCGCGTGGATCAAGGTGCTCACCTGGGCACAAAGGCGTTCCCGCGGGGCGCGTGACGCTAAGCACGTACGGGGGGGCGGAGGAGCGCGGGGTCAGGCAAGGCAGCAGGCCTTCCCGGCTTGCCCGGCGGGCGTTTGCGGCCCGTCGGTTGACGGGAGACAGGGATCACAAGTAGCATCCGGATAGCAGGCAAGGGTGTGCGGCCGTGGTGAACCCCTGTGCCGGGTGCCATGCTCTCGCGGAGCGTGAGCATGCGGGGGCGGTGAGGTCGCAGCCGCGCGGGGCAACCCGTCCCGACCTGCCGGGAGCCCGCGGATGGCGCAGAAGGAAGAAGGAGGAATTCAGAAAGGGTGCTCACGCAGTCGCTTTCCCTTTCTGCATTCTGACTTCGCCATTCTGCATTCGGGGGGGCCTGCCCCCGGCGGGCGTTGCTGATGCGGAAGTGAAGACAACTGAACGTAGACTGAAGAAGACAGCCCTTGGAGAGGTGGGTGAGTGGCTGAAACCAACGGTTTGCTAAACCGTCGTACTGGGTATATCCCGGTACCGCGGGTTCGAATCCCGCCCTCTCCGTTCAACTATGCGTCCTGCCACCCCGGTCGGCTTGTTGACAGGTGGGCAAAGACAAAACGAGTTGCACCACCATGGGGAACGTTCATGCGCCGATTCCCGTGATCGACCTCTTCGCCGGCCCCGGAGGGCTCGGGGAAGGGTTCAACGCGTACCATTATAGACGGCTGCGCGTGTTTCACGTCGCGCTGGCCATCGAAAAGGATGAGAGCGCCCACGGCACGCTAGAACTGCGCAGTTTCTTCCGGGCGTTTCCGGAGCACCAAGTCCCCGAGACGTACTACCGCCATCTTCGCGGGGAGTTGACGCTTCAGGACTTGTTTACACTGCACCCTTGCGAGGCGCGACAGGCAGCGGCAGAGGCTTGGCGTGCGGAGCTCGGGCGTGTGTCTCCGCAAGTCGTGCGCCGACGGATTCGCCACGCTCTGGATGGGGCCAGCGCTTGGGTGCTCATCGGCGGACCGCCCTGCCAAGCGTATTCGATCGCCGGCAGGTCCCGCAACCGCGGGGTGAGTGGGTACACGCTTGAGCACGATGAGCGCCGCCGCCTGTACCAAGAATACCTGCGCATCGTCGCGGACCTGTGGCCGCCGATCTTTGTGATGGAGAATGTCAAGGGACTGCTGTCGGCAACGATCCGGGATGAGCTTCTCTTTGAGCGCATGTGCGAAGATCTCCGCAATCCGGGGCGTTCTGTCCGGCGCAAACGGCGATATCAGTATCGCATCCTGTCACTTGAGGAACCCGCCGAGCGGACGTTGTTCGACGGGGAGTCGGTGCGGTCTTTTGTCGTTCGTGCTGAACATCATGGGATTCCACAGTGCCGACATCGCGTCATCCTCCTGGGAGTCCGGGAGGACTTGGACGAAGCGACAGGGGGGGTTCTTCGGCGATGTGGACCCGTGCCTGCCGGCCTCGTGCTTGATGGGCTACCGCCACTGCGCAGCGGGCTTTCTCGAGCGTCTGGTCGTCCTTCCAGGGAGGCGGACAGCCCGGAAGATTGGCTTGAGACTCTTCGTCGCGAGGTGAACAGCAGATGGGTCGATGGTAACCAAGGGATCGAGAATCGTGATTCTGTCCGTGCGCTCATCGTGTCCGTAATCCAGCGACTACGTGTTCCCGAAGCCGACCGTGGCGCCGAGTTTGTTCGCGCCAAGGTAAATGTAGGCTACGAACCCGCGTGGTATCTGGATGATCGCATCGGTGGAGTGTGCAATCACGCCACGCGTGTCCACATGGACCGGGATCTGCATCGCTACCTGTTTGCTGCCTGTTTCGCCGAAGTCAACGGGTGGTCGCCGCGTCTGAAGGACTTTCCCCCCGATCTCCTGCCGAACCATCGTAACGTCCCCGACGCGCTCAACGGCGGATTCTTCAACGACCGTTTCCGTGTGCAACGTGGGGATGAGCCCGCGACGACGATCACGAGCCACATTCACAAGGACGGGCACTACTACATTCATCCCGATCCCGCGCAATGCAGGAGCTTGACGGTTCGGGAGGTCGCGCGTTTGCAGACGTTCCCCGACAACTACCTGTTCACAGGCCCGCGCACGAAGCAGTACATCCAGGTTGGGAACGCCGTTCCTCCGCTGCTCGCGCGAGAGATTGCTGAAATCGTGTACGGTGTATTCCGGCGGACCGGCATGACAGGCTGACATGGACCGCATCAGCAAAGAACACCGAAGCTGGAACATGTCGCGCATTCGCGGTCGCGACACGAGTCCCGAGAGGATCGTACGCTCCGTGCTGCACCGCATGGGTTACCGGTTCCGCCTCCAGCGTCGTGATCTGCCTGGGAGGCCTGACATCGTTTTGCCTAAAATGCGCACGGTGGTTTTCGTTCACGGGTGCTTCTGGCACCGCCATCGCGGCTGCAGGTTCGCGTATAAGCCGAAGACTCGGGTAGGTTTCTGGTCCGATAAATTCGAGGAAAACGTCAGACGAGACAAACGTGTTCGGCGGAGGCTCAGGAATCTGCGATGGCAGTCACTGGTCATCTGGGAATGCGAGGTCGCTGACACGTTGACGCTGTCATGCAGGCTGGTGAAGCGGCTGAGCGCGCTCGCCTGGAGGGCCGGTGAGCCTCGACGCACCATAGTGCCGATATTGACAGAGGCTCCCAGTCCAAGACAGGCACGTGCGTGGCTGCGCTCCGTCGCGAGAGCGATAGGCCCAGGGTTCCACCTTGATACTGACCCAACCGACTACGTGGACGCGTCCGGGCGGTCCGTCCTAAGCGCAACGACGGCAAGCCGACTTCGGCGCGCGCTGGACACGGTCAGCCGAACACTTGGACACCAGCCTGACTGCGCATCTGAATCACACCGGCTCGTCAGGCAGGGCGGAAGCGGTCAAACTCGCGCGGCAGCTTGGCCAAGATGCCGCCAGGCGACATCCAATACAGGTCCCACGTGACATCGAACTGGTTCAGCACATCGGCGAGTCTGCGCGCCGAGCCACCGCCCTTTCCAGCAGCACCACGTTTGAACGAGCCCGATTCCGGATCGAAGTAGATGGTGGTTGCAAGCTCCACCGCGTGCGGGTTCGTGATGATCTCCTGTCGGGCGACGATCTGCTCCACGATCTCACCCGGCTTGTGGAGCGCGCCGCACAGCAGCACGAGCGCACGATCGGGATCACTGCGGTGGGCGCGGTAAACACGGTAGGGACCGGCCAGCAGGTGTCGGTAGTATTTCTGGTAATTCGCCACCGATGGAACGTAACGCGCCCTTTCGCCGGCCTTACGGCGGCGATGGCCATCGGGCGGACAGACCTGATCGAAGTAGAACAGGGTCAGCCAAGCCCACAGGCCGGCATCGCGCTCGATGTCGCAGCCGGTGACCTCCGACAGCACGCCGTGCAAGTAGCGGGCGGCCTCCATGCGGTTGGCAAACTGCCGCGCCTCGACCTCGACGCCGGGCGGGACCGGAACGACACACGTAGCGTCGGTCAGCAGGCCAGTGGGGATGGCTTGCGCCGGGTCGGCCGCCAGAGCGTCCAGGAACCGCCCGAACCGGTTGACACCCTCGTCATTGAAGCGGTGAAGGTTCATCCTGACTCCCCCCTGATGCGCTCAAGCTCGGGCTTCAAGTGGTCGAGCATCTGGTGCTGGCGCGTAAATGATTCGACCGCGCTGGTAATCCACTCGTCCCACTCGTCGTCGTCCCCGCTAGCCAACGGCGGGTCGCCCCCGCCGGGTAGCGCTGCGGCGAAGGACAGCCAGCGGCACCGCCAGTCTTGGGCGTCATCCAAGTCTCGTATCTGCTCGACCTTGTAGATATGCCACAGAATCTGGCGCATCGCGGCGGCGTACACGAGCGACCGGAAAAGCGGGGACGCGGCAAGCGCCTTCCAATCCCCGACTCGGCTGTTGACCAGAAGCAGCGGGCCGTTAGCGCCGGCAAAGTCAACGCGCCAGGTTTCTTGTCCCAACTCGCCCGGCGCCGGCGGGAGCAGCGCGATGCGATTGTCCGGTTGCTCCTCGTCGTCGCTCACCGGGATGCGGTCGCCTTCTGCCAGCAATATGCCGGATCGCTCGTCCGTTGAGGTCACCTTCACGCGAAACAGCAGTCCGTCACCGCTAGTGAAGTCGGTCAGGCGGCAGGATGTTTCGCCCGTCGGGTGGGGGGCCGCAACGGTGCCGTGCGGGAACCGCATGAAAGTCGTTTGCCGATAGGCCTCGACGAACACATCCGCGTCGCCGGGCAGCGCGTAGTCGCTCAGATCGAGCCTAGCGTCAAACGCCAACACCCCGTCGGGATCAGGGTGGACCAGTATTCGGGCATCCTCGCGTGCGATTCTCTTGCGGCCGGTCGAGTTGATTCGCCTAATCGACATCGGCGGCCTCCTTCACCATTGCCCTGACGTAAAGGTCGCGGTCGGGGTCAAATCCGGTCACATTGAGATTGAAGTCGGGGCATTCGACGGCAACCAGCATCCGGTTGCCGATGGCCCTTTTCACGTCGATCCCCTTCAACTCCATGTCGTAGCGGATCGGAGAACGACCTAGATCGAAGTCCGCCGCATGGTACTTCCGTAACGGGTTGCCGCGGCGCACGTCGTAAGCGACGCGGATATCGATAAAGGGCGGCTGTGATGCGCCGGCATCGCCGGCGCGAATGGCGAACCCGCCCCGCAGTTTCTCGATCCGGAACCGCCGCGGCTGAGACGGAGGGATCGGTGGCACCGGCGGAGTCGGACCCGAACCATCGACGGGCTTCGGTCTACGGCGACGGCTGGGCACGGCCTCGTCTTCATCCGGCGCCGGCACGGAGAAGAAGTCGATCGTGATGGTCGGGTCGGGCTGCTGTTCCGACTGATTGATGATGCGAATCAGCTCACTCACACCCAAGCGCACGAACCCAATCGCGCCGGGGCCAAACTTGTACTTATTCTTGAACGTGCTGGTATCTTGATTCCACTGCGTGTGAGCGGGCGTCTCTGCGTCCCGCAGAAGGCTTGCCAGCGGCCCGTCCTCCACGATCACGAGCGAACGAACCTGCGGTATGTGCGGCGATTTGACGTCCGAGATGATCAGCTCGTCGCGGATGAAGACCGGCTTCCCGCTGTCGTTACCGCTGTATTCCAAGAAGATGTTGAAAAAAGTGGGCTGGGGCTCGGTGTTCCGTGGCTGAACGAACATCGGCACGCGGAGAGCAACGCGATGGCGCTGCGCCAGCGATTGGCGGACGTACTTCAGCACATCGGTCGGCACCAGCTCCGGCGCCCACTTCTGCGCGCGATCAGGCGGCGGCGGTGCAAGAGATTGAAACTCCGCCGGGATGCGGGTCTGCGCCCATTCGGCGAACTTGATCAGGCGAAGCAGTTCGATTGCCAAGCTTCCGCCGACGGCCTCCACTTTCGGGATGATGGAATTCTGGTCCAGCATCATTTCCTCCGCAGGCGTGGCGATGGTCACCGCCAAGTCGCCCGTCAGTATCGGGTAGAAGAATCCTTGGAGGACGCCCGCCGTCACCTTCGCCATACTGCCTTCGCCCTCATACCAAGGCACGACGATGGACAAGCCGCTCTCGGCCTGGCGCTTGACGCCGAAATCACTCCGGAATGCCGCCAGCGTGGGCAGGTCTTCGGTGGGCAGCATGAAGCCATCCTCGCGCGCCAGGCCGAAGTAGCCGTCTGACTTGTACGACTCGTCGCCGACGCGGTGGTATTTGAGGACCGACCGCCCCAGGATCATGTGCCTCTTGTCGTCGCTTCGGACCGTAAGACCAAGGAAACTGCTTATGCGGCTGGCGCGGGCAAAAACTGTTTTGCCGACACCCCAGCTCCCCCGGTCCTGCTCGCCCTTGTCAGAATGTCCCTCGGCTCGGAAGAAGTTGAGGAAATGGTTGGTGACACGGTCAGTGACGCGATGCTCATCCGGATCACCGGTCAGGCCGATTGTGCCAAAGTCCTCGAAGACAAGGAACGGGCAAGGGGTGTCGAGCGACGGCTGATCGCGAAGCCCGTTTCCGGGCGCCATGACGTGCGGCCAGAGCGCGTCAAACCAGTAGTGGGCTCGGGACGGCGACAGCGCGCCGTCTAGTCCTGAGAGGAAGAGGCGTGCATGAGCCGGCTGGCGCACCCCACTGTCGTTCTTGCATCGTGCATCGAGCGTGTTCTGAATCCCCTCGCGGATCAGCGCCTCGGTCACGTTGCCGACGGCTTCGGTGGAGAAGAACTCGCCGGATATTGGGTTATGGATCGGGTCGGTCGGCTTCTGCGTGTAGAAATGCCAAGTCGCCATGTGCGCTCCGTGCAGGTTTCTTCCCTGATGCGGTGAGGCTCGTTCCGACTATGCGCTAGTCTTTCGCTTCGAGCAACCGCTCCCAACGGGATGCAACAGACTCAGGGAGCCGCGATGTCGTCTGGGCAGTGTAGCCCCGCCGGCCGTTCTGCTTTATGAACCCCGCCGCCTTGAACCAAGCCAACGCCACATACCCCTGATACCCCGGCACCTCGCCGCCATCGGGCGGATCGCGCAGTGGCAGAACGTCCTCGGACGTAAACAACTTACCATGTCCCCCCTTACGTCCAATAGCCTCGGCTAGCAGCTCGATTACCCGCCGGGGGGCCTTGTGCTCATACTCGGAGTGGGCCTTCTTGGACCAGCCGATCTTCACCAGGAAGTCGCCTTGGCGAAAGAACTTCGGGTACTCGCCTTTGGCCGGCGCGCGCCGTGACTCGCGCCCACGCGTGGCTGCCGTGCGCCGGCGGGCGGGCTGCCCCGGGCCCCGCGAACGCGACGCTCCGCTCGTCCCCTGTTGGACCTCAGCCACTGGCGGCAAGGGCGGTTTGGAATCCGCCCCACTGAGCCCCAACAGGGCTGCGGACGCGTTCCCCGCCGGACTCTCTCCGCCGTTGCGGGCGATCGCGCTGAGCGCCTGAGCCCAGCGCGTCAGACGCATCGCGAGCCCGTAGTCGCGCGTGGCCGCGGCGGCCCCCACCAGTTCCTGCAAACGCCGCTCGGCGTCCGCCACGATGCCCTCGGCCTGTTTCGCTATATCCATGTGCGTACAATACACCGAAAGTATAGGATTGTCAAGCCCGTGAAATGTCGGGCTTTGCCCGATGCCGGGTGAGGTGCGCAACGCCCGTGTTGGCAATGGGTTACGATCAGTGCCGCCGCGGGCCGGGCGGGGGCTGTCGCGAGCCGGAGGAGCGCGCCGGCTCAGCGGCGTTGAACCTTGTCGCACAGCGGCAGGAAGCGAATCTCCACGCGTTTGTCGAGGGCGGCTGCGATGCGACGGAGCATGGAGAGGCCGTGGCCGTTGTCGGCGGAGTTCTCCAGGCGGGCGATGACCGGCTGCTGGGTACCGGCGCGGTCCACCAGTTGCTGCTGGGCAAGCTCGGCGTGATAGCGCGCTCGGGTCGCCCCGGTCTACCCTCTCGGACGCTGCGGGCGGGCGCGGGCGCCCAGCCGAGCCCAGACCCGTGGAGCCGAGCGGGCGCTAACGCAACTTTGCGCCCACGGGCGACCCGGCCGTGCCCGGCGGTTACCGGGCTTGGGAACGCCCCGGATGGGGGCTTCATTCTCCCGGCCTCGGGCGGTACAATAAGAGGTTGGCGGTGTCCGGCCCGGCGGGCGGGGCACCGGCGGAGGGGGTATCTGCGCGGAAGCGCCTGCCTGTCGGGGGAGGGGGTTGACGTACGTAACCCGATAACGTCGCGAAAGCGTTGCACGCCCACAGGGGTCTTGTCCAAAAGGGGGTTGCCGGCATGTTGTCCTTGGTGAATTGCAGAAGTCACAGCATCGTCCTGCGTGGGGTGGCCGCGATCTGCCTGGTGGCACTGGCTGCCGGCGGTGTCCGCGGGCAGGCGACGACCGTCGCCTCCGGCACGGACGGGGACCAGTACGCCAAGATTCATCCGACCGTCTGGACGCGCCTGGCGGAGGACCGTGGGACGGTCAAGGTCTGGGTCTTTTTCACGGACAAGGGCGTCCGATCCCCGGAGGCGTATGCCGAGGCGATCGACGCGCTGGCCGCCGGCTACAACCCGCGGGCCGTGCAGCGCCGCGAGCTGCGGGGCGAGGCCGCCCGGGGCGGGCCGGTGTTCGGCGAGTTCGACCTGCCCGTGGTGCAGGAGTACGTGAATGAAGTCGCGGCCACCGGCGCCAAGGTCCACGTCACCAGCAAGTGGGTCAACGCCGTCAGCGCCTGGGCGACGGAGGCACAACTGGCGCGAATCGCCGCGCTGGCGTGCGTAGACCGCGTCCAGCCGGTGGCCCGCTCGCGCGGGGTCGAGCCGCTCAACGTCGCCGACATCGGCGGCGGCCCGTTTCCCGCGGGTGAGCGCGACCGGGTCGATTACGGCGCCGCCACCGCCCAGCTTACGCAGATCAACCTGCCCGCCCTGCACAACGCCGGCTACACCGGGCAGGGCGTGATCGTCGGCATCCTCGACACCGGCTTTCGCCGGGACCACGTCGCGTTCAACAACATCGCCCACCCGTTGCAGGTCATCGCCGAGTACGACTTCGTCGACAATGACGGGAACGCGGGTATTCAGCCCGGTGACCCATCGGATCAACATAGTCACGGCACGATGATCCTCGGCTGCCTCGGGGCGTATATGCCCGGTTCGCTCGTCGGCGGGGCGTACAGCGCCTCCTTCGTGCTGGCCAAGACCGAAGACACAACGGGCGAGTACCCGGCCGAGGAGGACAATTACGTCGCCGGGCTCGAGTTCATCGAGTCCCACGGCGCGGATATGGAGACTTCGTCGCTGGGCTACATCGACTGGTACACCCAGGCGCAGCTCAACGGCCTGACCGCGGTGACCACGATCGCCGTTAACATTTCCACGTCCCTCGGCATTCATCACTGCAACGCCGCGGGCAACGAGTATCACGACTCCAACCCGGCCGTCGCGCACCTGATCGCCCCGGCCGACGGCTTCCAGGTCATTGCCTGCGGCGCGGTCAACAGCAGCGGCACGATTGCCTCGTTCAGTTCGGACGGTCCCACGGCCGACGGGCGCGTCAAGCCCGAAGTGCTGGCCCGCGGAGTCAGCACGTCGACCGTTTCCCCCAGCAGCACGACGGGCTACACCACGGCCGATGGTACGTCGCTGTCCACCCCGCTGGTGGCCTGCGCTATCGCGTGCCTCGTGGATGCCAAGCCGTACTGGTCCGTTGACCAGATGCGCCAGCACGTCTTCGAGACGGCCGACTACTTCGTCCAATACGGCACGTTTGACCCATTGTACATCCGCGGCTACGGCATCGTCAACGCGTTTGCCGCCTTCAACACCTGCTCCGATGCCGGCACCGTCGAGCTGGACAGCGGCTCCTACGCCTGCCAGGACACCCTGACGATTCTCGTGAACGACTGCGGGCTCAACACCAATGACCAGGTCGTCGAATACGTGACCGTCAACGTCAGCTCCACATCGGAGCCGGCGGGTGAGCAGGTCACACTGACCGAGACCGACCCCTCGTCCGCCGAGTTCCTCGGTTCGTTGCCCATCAGCACGACGGACAGCACCGGTGTGCTGCTGGTAGCCCACGGCAACGTCGTTACCGTGACCTACATCGACGCGAATGACGGGCAGGGCCACTACAACGTGGTGGTCACCGATACCGCCGGGGTGGATTGCGTGGCGCCGCAGATTCTCAATGTGCAGACCACGGCGATCCAGCCCCACAGCGCGGTCGTGCAGATCACCGCCAACGAGCCGGTGCGGGGGACGGTCTACTACGGGTTGTCCTGCGGCAACCTCAACCACACGGCCGTGGGCAGCGGCTACAGCACCGCGGCCAGCGTTGCCCTCAGCGGCCTCAATGAGGA
>Ga0209096_1002270_pt1 | contig 18944 bp, 16 predicted proteins | sample AD_UKC034_MetaG_FD_184407 | JGI IMG/M metagenome (GOLD analysis project Ga0209096, IMG submission 184407) | Active sludge microbial communities of municipal wastewater-treating anaerobic digesters from USA - AD_UKC034_MetaG (SPAdes) (version 2) | ecosystem: Engineered > Bioreactor > Anaerobic >... | reverse complement strand
CCCAGTATAAGGTGACCTGGCTTGTCATTACTCTTGGATTCGTTTTTGTATCAATAATGTCTCTTACGGACTCGCTCAGGACCGCTTTCCTGAAGATCTTCAGCATAGACAGCGGGCTGTCCTTCCTCAAAACCATATACGCGAACGTCCTTTCTGCCTGTGCTATCCTCGTTCTTTTTTTCTTCCTCGTTGCAGGCGAGATAACCTATTCTTATCTTGTCCAGACAGCTTTCGGGGAGGCCCGCTTTTTTGTTGTATTCAACGTCTTCATCTCGCTGGCCGTGGCTACATTCTGCATGGCCGTCTTCTACAAAACGTTTCTGCCGGTCAAGCTTAACCTGGGCCGGCTCATCACTGCCTCCTTTGTTTCGGCGATCCTCATCATCTCCATGAGAGATCTTTTTTCCACCTTTGTGCAGTCCAATCCTAACTATGGCCTTGCCTTTGGCTCTCTCAGGATATTGTTCTTTATGATCATATGGGTATATTATTGTTTTCTCGTGATCCTTTTTGGCGCCGAGATCATGGTTCATTTCTGGAAGAGGGACGCCCTTTTGCTGAAAGGTCTTTTTCTCCAGGAAGCGGGCATTCAGAAAAGACCGAAGCTGATAAAAAAGTTTCTCAGGCGCTACGATGCCGGTGATGTTATCTTTCAGGAAGGCGAGCCGGGAGGCAGCATGTTTTACATAATTGCCGGCCTGGTAAATATCTGCAAGAAAGACCAGATAATACGGACCATGAAAAAGGGTGAATATTTCGGCGAGATGTCGATGCTCGTAGATACACCGAGAACAGCTACTGCAGTGGCTGCAGAGCCCGATACGCAGCTCGTCAACATCTCACATGACAATTTTGACGTCATTCTGAAAGAGAACCCTGACATAGTCCTGTCTATTCTTAAAGAGATGACGATGAGGCTCAAGATAACTGGGGACAGCCTCTAATGCGCAATAGCAAACCAATCACCAAACACCAATAACCAAGCTCCAATTAATCACCAATACCCAATATTCAATAACCAAACAAAGATTTTCTTGTATTATTTTTCCTCCGGGTATTCGGTAATTGGTTATTGGGTATTAATTGGTGATTGATGTTTGGTGATTGGTTATTCTAACTCTATCGGCCATTAATTCTTAAACTGCAATCATTTTTCCGCAACCGTTACGCCCAGTTCGCCCTTGTGCAGCCTGACGGTCAGCCTCTCTCCCGCGGTCACTTCATCGGGGCCGTAAACAATGCTGCCGGTATCGCTCTTCATGGTTATGCTGTACCCGCGCCTAAGTATGTTCTCGGGGTTAAGGTCCCGCAGTCTCTGCGACAGGGATTCTACGGCAACCTGTTTGTCCCTGAAATATTTCGGGAAGCCATGGATGAGGCTGCCGGACAGTTCGTCAAGGTACATCCGCGACGAAATGAAAAAGTCCTTTCTTTCTTTAAGCTCCGCCATGCCCTGATAGAGAAGGAACCTTGATCGCTCGATACGTTCACCGATACGTTGGAGAAGGGCATCTTTCATCCCTTCGATGAGGGTGAGCAGCTCCCTTTTGTCCTGTACGACCATATCCGCTGCCGCTGTCGGCGTCGGCGCCCTTACATCTGCAACAAAGTCCGCTATGGTAAAATCTATCTCATGGCCGATCGCAGAAACAATGGGAACCTTTGACGCATAGATCGCCCTGGCAACGCTTTCATCATTAAAAGGCGCAAGGTCTTCCAGGGAGCCTCCTCCCCTGCCGGCTATAATGACATCAACCCCGCCGATCGCGTTGAAATACTCAATGCCTTCAACGATTTCGGGGGCAGCTTCATCGCCCTGCACCTTTACAGGATAGACCAAAACGGCTATGTTCGGGAATTTTCCGTATATGACCTTCAGCATGTCCCGTATTGCCGCTCCGGCGGGCGACGTAACGATCCCGACCGCGACAGGCAGAAGCGGCAGAGGCCTTTTCCGGCCCTCGTCGAACAGCCCCTCCCGGAACAGCTTCTCTTTTAACGCAAGGAATTTCGCATAGAGGGCCCCCTGGCTCCCCTGGGCGATGATGTTGTTCACGATGAGCTGGTACTCCCCCCTCTTTTCGTACACATCGACCCTGCCCTCGCAGACGATGAGGTCGCCGTCACGGATCAGCGCCCCCTCTGCGAATCTCGCCTGATAGTTGAATGCAACGGCCTTCATCATGGCTGCATCATCCTTCAGGGTGAAGTAGAGGTGTCCCGACGGGTAAAGCTTTGCGTTCGAAACCTCGCCCTCGACGCAGACGTTCCTGAACCTGCCGCCGATAAGCTGTTTTATAGAAGAAGTGACCTCTGAAACAGTAAGGACTTCAAACCGCCATTCGGAAATAGCGTCCATTTATTTTCTCAGGTAATCCTTCATGAGCTTTATGGAACAATATTCGCCGCACATGCTGCACACATCGTCTTTAAGGTTCCTGTCCTTCCGGAACTCCCTGATCTTGTCAGGGTCGATGGCGCATTTGAGCTGGCCCTGCCAGTCAAGCGCCTTCCGGTATGTCGACATGGCCTTATCAAGCTTGAAGGCCTTTTCGTTGCCCCTGGCCAGATCTGCGGCGTGCGCGGCGATCTTTGTGACGATCACGCCATCCCTGACGTCTTTCGGCGACGGCAGCCCGAGGTGTTCCGAAGGCGTCACATAGCAGAGGAAGTCGGCGCCGCAATATCCCGCAATAGCCCCGCCTATGGCTGACGTAATATGGTCGTAGCCCGGCGCTATATCGGTTACAATAGGGCCGAGGACATAAAAGGGGGCTTCGTTGCAAAGCCTTTTCTGGAGAACGATGTTCGCCTCTATCTGGTTGATCGGGACGTGCCCGGGCCCTTCGATCATTACCTGCACATCGTTCCGCAGAGCCTCTGCGCAGAGCTCTCCGAGGATGATGAGCTCTTCGACCTGGCCCCTGTCGGTGGCATCTGCGATACACCCCGGCCGGAGGCCGTCTCCGAGGCTCAGCGTCATATCGTATTTCCGCGCGATCCTGACGAGGCGGTCGAACTGCTCGTAAAGGGGATTTTCCTTCTTGTTGACGATCATCCATTGCGCGAGGAATGCCCCGCCGCGGCTGACGATGTCGGTAACCCTTCCCTGGCTTCTCAGCCTTTCCAGCGAGCGCCGCGTAACGCCGCAGTGGACGGTGACGAAATCAACGCCGTCTATTCCGTGTTTTTCAATAACCTCAAAGATATCGTCAGGCTCCATCCGGGTTATGGTCTTTCTCTTTTTAACCGTCTCAACGGCGGCCTGGTATATCGGGACAGTGCCGACAGGTATCTTTGACTCCTCTATGATCACCTTTCGGATCTCGTCGAGGTTGCCGCCGGTGCTCAGGTCCATAACCGTATCGGCCCCCGCCTCCCGCGCCATTTTCACCTTCTCAAGCTCTGCCTTGAGCCCGGACTTCTCCGGGGAGGTTCCCAGGTTTGCATTAACCTTGACGCACAGGCCCTTCCCCACGCCTTTCGGCGTAAAGTTTTTGTGCCTGTTGTTTGCCAGGATCGCGACCTTCCCAGAGGCAATGTTTTCGCGCAAGGTATTCCTGTCTATGCCTTCATCTTTTGCGACACGCTCCATCATCTTTGTAATCTTTCCTTTCCGCGCCGCTGTTAATTGATTGTTCATAGTCGTATCATCTCCATTTTATTAATTAGTTCCAAGGGGTTCCGGGCGAAAAGCCTTATGATCGGTTCTTTGCCGATGTCCCCCTTATCATAGATAATATCAGGCGGTGCCGATGCCCTCCTGAGGGTTATGTCAACGAGGTGGTCAAGGCTTTTGCCTTCAGCCCCTCTTATCTTCGACGGTTCCTTCCTGCGATCAAAGAAGGCGACGCGCATATCGCGCTCCTTCGCCTTTGACAGGATCGCCTCGTCGTACCGTATGTTCACGCAGGCACGCATATAGGGATAATGGCGCATGTACGTGAGGATGAGCCTTGCTACATGGGACGATGCGCCGAACTCGGGATCCTCTCTAAAATATATGCTGTGGCCGCGCTTGCCTATCCTTGCCGGAAACGCGGCAACATCCTCCGTCCCCTTGGCATCCGCCAAAGCATACCCTATGTTCATCTGAACTTCCGGAACGAACTCGACGCAATTGAGCTTTGATAAACGCTTCGCGGCCGCTTGCAGGTCCTTCAGCGCCTCCAGCCTCTGTGCCGCCCTGCTGTTCATAATCCCCGAGGAGAGGTAGTAATATCCGTCTTCATCTATGCGGTAACACTCCCTAAGAAGCCTGTCCATGTGCCCCTGTGCCGCCAGAAAGGACTCCTTCATCGGGTAGCCGGCAACAAGATAAGACAGCACAGACGACGAGAAAGAACATCCGGTGCCGTGTATTACCCGGCCTATCCTTTTTTTCTTCCATTCCACAAACTCTTTTCCATCATAAAAGATGTCTGTCGGCTCACCCTTAAGGTGCCCCCCCTTTATAATGACAGCGCCTATGCCTGAATCAACGAGCACCTTCGCCGCGGCCCTCATGTCCTGCACGCTGCGGATCTCTTCCCCTATCAGGATCGACGCCTCTTCAATGTTCGGGGTAATGATGCGCGCGGCCGGGAAAATGGAGCCGACAAGCCTTCTCATGCCCGCCCCGGTAATGAGCGCTCTTTTGTTCTTGGACGCAAATACCGGGTCAACCACTATGGGGATGCCTCTTCTCTTTCTCAGAAACCTTGCAATCTCATCTACGTACCACTGGTCATACACCACGCCGATCTTCACGCCATCGACGGCCAGCCCATTGCTTATCATGCCAAGCATCTGCCTGAATTGGTCCTGCGGCGTCGGCCACAGGTCCGTCACTCCTTTTGGGCCTTGCACAACGGTGCATACAGGCACGGATATGCCGTGAAAGCCAAAGGAGAAGAAGGTGTCCGTATCGCGCGTGATGCCCGCGCCTGACGTGGGGTCATACCCGGCAATGGCAAGAATATTCTTCATTTGATCCTTTTCGCGATCAGTTCGGCAACCCTTTTCCCTGACAGGAGCATTCCGCCGAAGATTGGCCCCATCCTGTAAGAACCAAAGGCAGCGTTCGCGCTCATGCCGGCGACATAAAGTCCCGGAAAGACCTCCTTGGTGTTTTCAGGGGTTGTTGTCTCCGCGACGTCTGCCCACATGGAGCGTTCTCCCTCCACCTTCCCCGAAGGGGTGTTGAGCCGCACGTTCATCTTCCGTTCAAGCACCCTTACAACCTCCAGCGGGTGACCAGTGGAATCAACGACGCATTTCGACATGATCGTCAGGGGGTCTACGTGAAGAGATGCCATTTCAACGGCGGTCCAATTGATCACAACGCCTGCGACCTTCTCTTTTCGCACCACAAGGTCTTCGATGCTTATAAGGTTGAATATCTTCGCCCCTGCCTTCATTGCCTTATACGTCAGCCCGCTCACGCACTCCACCGAGTCTGCCACGTGGTATCCTTTTTTATACTGTCTCGTCGTTATGCCCAGCTCATCCAGTATCATTTTGCCTTCGTCCTGGACAACGATCTCATTGAACATCATGCCCCCGCCCCACATGCCCCCTCCTATGGAGAGCTTTCTCTCAAATATCACCGCGTTCAACCCCTTTTTCGCGAGATAATAGGCTGCCACGATACCGGCAGGGCCTGCGCCGCAGATGGCTACGTCAATGTCAAGGCAGGAAAGAAGTTTTTTTGTATAGCACTCTATTATGGCTTTGGTCACAACCCTTTCATCGATCATGCCGCTTCCCCTGTCTATAAGATACGGAATAACCTAAATATATATCACATTTCCCGAGGTAAACCTATAAAAACATGCACGATGGCGTTTGCCGACAATATTGTCGAGCATGGAGGAACAACTTCGACATTTGTTGCCTCTTTGTTAAGAAGATTTTGCCTTCCAAAATTATACTATTAACAATATCAATAAGTTATGATGCATTGGCTTTCTGGCACACATATTGCTCTATTTGGGATAGTGTTTGAAAAAATCTTTATAGGAGGTTACAATGAAAAAGATGCACGTAGGATTGTTGGTGGTACTCTTCATGGCGCTGACGGCAACGGTTTATGCCTTTGGACCAGGACAGGGTCCGGCAGGTTATGGCCGAGCAGGTTATGGCCCTTGCTTAAGCGGCGGGGGACCGGGTTATGGACCGGGATCAAATCTCAATCTCAGCAAGGAACAGATGGACAAGATATGGCAGCTTAAAGAAAAACAGCGGAACGAAACGTCGGCCTTGAGGTATGAGCTCTTCCAGAAAAAGAACGAACTGAGATCGCTGTACACAAATCCGGCCGCAGAGGACGCTGCGATCCTCGCAAAGCAGAAAGAGGTCAATGCCCTGAGGACAAAATTACAGGACAAAATGGTGCAGTTCAAGCTCGACCAGAGGAAGATACTGACCCCGGAACAGCTGAAGCAGCTTAACGAGTCCGGGCGCGGATTCGGCGCAAGAGGCTTTAGCAAAAAGGGCTTCGGCAGACAGGGCTCCGGGCCGGGACCATGCGGCAGAGTGTAAGGAAAGGGCTGGCCACCAGCCCTCCTTTCTCTTACGACAAGGAGGCATACAATGAGAAGAGGTTACCTTTTAACAATAATCATAGCAGCAAGTTTTCTGGCCGCTTCCTGCACATCGACGGGGTATAACACCCAGAAAGGTGCGGCGATCGGCACAGGCTTAGGCGCCCTGGCAGGGCAGATAATCGGCCGTGACACAGCTTCAACCCTCATCGGCGCAGCAGTAGGCGGGCTTGCCGGCGTTATCGGGGGCAATGCCGTTGATCAGAGCGTTGCGAACGAAAGGGTCGCCGTTGCGTCACAACAGCCAATGGGCACAGCCACCGCTTACCCCCAGGCGGGCCAGCAGCTCGAACCCCCTCCGGGACAGTGGGTTGATGTTCCCGGACAGTGGGCCGGGGGAAGATGGGTGCCTTCCCATAAAGTGTGGGTGCCTGTGAATCCATGACGGCCTTCATACCGCTCCTTCTTCTCCTCCTCCTTTTCGCGCCCCCTCTCTACGGCCAAAACTCCTACGCGGAGTTCGAGAGGGGGCTCGGGTTATCTCATTCCCAAAAAACACAGGTGGAGGGGATAAAAAACAGATACATCGACGAATGGAGGACGTTAAAGCAAGAATCCATAAGAAAGCGCCTCGAACTCCAGGAGCTCAGCAAAAACCCAGCAGCAAACCCTGAAAAGATCGGTAAGCTCCGCAATGAGATCGGGGAGATAGAGCAGTCAAGGAACAATCTCTACAAGCAGTACAGGGGAGAGGTATCGCGAACCCTTAATAAGGAACAGAGGGAAAGATATAACAGCTTCTGTGACACCCAAAAGAAACAGAAGGTGCGCTCTTTCCGACCGGGAAGGTATGGGAGATAAAAAGACAATACTCTTTCCCTCTCTTTTGTTCGCGATCCTTTTTCTCCTCATTGCCATAACCGGCTATTTCCAGATCAGCATCATCAAAGAGAACATCGAGGACCTCCTCCGCGGAGAGGGCGAGATCGTTTATACGCACATCAGGCGTGAAATCGACATCAACCTTGAATACCTCGGCCTTCTCGAAAAATCACCCGCTATCATTACGCCTAATTTTCTCAATGCCATGGTCTCCGATGAGGCCATCCTCGAGGATATTTATACCCTCTTCAGCAATACGGAAACGGCTGACGCCGGCAATATCCCCCTCTCTAATTTCGCGATCATCGACCCGAACGGCAACGTCATATTCAAAAAGGGTGGGTTTGTTATACCGCAGGCATCGCTAAAGGCCCTTCTCGCGAAAGAAAAGGATACGGTCCTGAAAATGCCGGCGCATAAAGACCCTACGCTTGTTATGGGAATGTGGGCGAAGGGAAGGATCGTTTTTTTCAGTATTGACAGGCAGGAGCTGGATGGGTTGAGAAAAAAGTTTGTTATTAAGGATGTCCTGGAAAGGGAGGAGCGGAGGTTCAACGTTGTCGGCATCACAATATACGATGATAAGGGGTTGCCCTATCTGGCCATTTACGGAGAGAAGGCAAACGCCTTTGCGCTTTCAAAACCCCTCGATTCACCCTTTCTTCCCGGGCACAGGATGGAAGTTCTCATTTCAAGGGGCCTTGCCGACGACACCCTGCGAAGGACCACCTTCAGCTTCATTATTACCCTTATATTTCTCGCAGGGTCAGGCGCGATCGGCACATTCGTCATTTTCATCCTTGAGAGAAGGCACGAAAAAAAGGTCGAAGAGATGGAGAAAAGGCTGGCGCTCAGGGAAAGGCTTGTCTCGCTCGGCAGGCTTGCCTCGGGCATGGCGCACGAGATCCGCAACCCCCTCAATGCCATAAGCCTCTCTGTTCAGCGCCTGAAGAGGGAATTCTCCCCTGCCGAAGAGAAGAGGGAGGAATATGATCAATTTCTCGATATCGTCAGAAGCGAGCTGACGAGGGTCGACAGGATCGTAGAGGAATTCCTGCTCTCCACAAAAGCAAATATACCCTTCTCGCAGGAAAAACTTTATACTATCGTGGAAGAAGTGCTTATGGTGATCAAAGAAAAGGCGGCCTCGCGGAATGTTGAGCTCAAAAACAGCGTCCATGCCGACATTGTTATAGAATCACAAAAAGACAGGCTCAAACAGGCCTTTTATAATATTATCGTCAATGGCGTCGAGGCGATCCAATCAAAAGGCGCCGTTGAGCTGTTCACAGAAAAACGCGGCGGCGGCGTTGACGTCATTATCAAGGACTCCGGCGCCGGCATCAAAGAAGAAGAAAAGGGCAGGATCTTCGAATATTATTTTACAACGAAGGACAAGGGGATAGGGATCGGGCTTCCCATCTCCTACATCATCATCAAGGACCATAATGGGGACATTAAGGTGAACAGCGAGGAAGGCAAGGGAACGACGTTCGTCATAACATTGCCCCTGAAACAGCCCTCAAAAGAAAAGGGGAGCAGGAATGGATAGGGCGCGCATATTAATTGTGGAGGACGAGGAGACGCAGCGGACATTGCTCGGAGGCCTCCTTGAAAAAGAGGGGCATGCCGTCGCAGCCGCGGGAAACGGTTCCGGCGCAATTGATCTGTTTAAAAACAATCCCTTTGAGATCGTCTTTCTTGATTACAGGCTGCCTGATACCGATGGCCTGACGCTTCTTAAAACATTCAAAGAGATAAACCCGGAGGTTGATATCATCATGATCACCGCCTTCGGGACCATTGAAAATGCCGTTGAGGCCCTGAAGGCAGGCGCAACGGACTATCTTACAAAACCCGTAGACCTCGATGACCTTTTCTTTAAAATAAAAAAGATCGAGGAAAAGGCACACCTCATCCGGGAGAACAAGGTCCTGAAAGAGACGCTGAAAGACAGGTTCAAGTCCGAGAACTTCATATACCATAGCGACAGGATGCACGAGGTGGCAAGCCTCGTTGTAAGGGTGGCAAAGACCGACTCGACCTGCATCATTGAAGGGGAAAGCGGCGCAGGGAAGGAGGTTATCGTCAACCTCCTTCACGAATTAAGCGAAAGGAAGAACCGCCCCCTCATCAAGGTAAACTGTGCGGCGATCCCCGAGACGCTCCTGGAGAGCGAACTGTTCGGATATGAAAAGGGGGCCTTTACCGGCGCATATCAGAGAAAGATAGGAAAATTCGAGCTGGCAAACAAAGGGACGATCTTCCTTGATGAGATAGGCGACATACCGCTTCCCCTTCAGTCAAAGCTTTTAAGGGTCATCCAGGAAAAAGAGGTGGAAAGGCTGGGGGGGCTCCATCCGGTCAAGGTGGATGTGCGGATCATCACGGCAACGAACAGGAACATCGAGGAAGAGGTAAAAAGAGGGGCCTTCCGCGAAGACCTCTATTACAGGCTGAAGGTGGTGGCCATACCGCTGCCTCCTTTAAGAGAAAGAAGGGAAGATATCCCGCTTCTAATCGACCATTTCCTGAAAAGGTTCAATGACAGGCACAACCGGAGCGTCAAGGGAGTTACCAGCGAGGCGCGGGACATGCTCATAAAGTACGACTATCCCGGCAACGTGAGGGAGCTTGAAAACGTCATAGAAAGGGCCGTGATTCTCACGAGGGGAGACTATATATCCAAGGAAGACCTGCCGCTCGTGCCTGCCGGGACGGACAGCGCGCAGGAAAAAAGGATGAAGGACACCGTAGGGGCGCTCGAGAAGAGGATGATCACCGAGGCGCTCGTAAACGCCGACTGGGTCCAGACAAAGGCCGCCTCAGCCCTCGGCCTCAGCGAGCGGATGCTGAGATACAAGATCAAAAAGCATAGTATCGTCAAGCCGGGGAACGGCTCATAGCAAGACCCGTTCAATGTTCAATGTTCTATGTTCAACGTTAAAACCATGCAGACGAAAAGACCGGGTTTTTGGCTGATCGCTGAAAGCTGGTAGCTGATAGCTGATGTCGATGTCGATGTTGATACTTTTTATTTGACTTTTGCTGCCTCAAAATAACATATTAACAGGATGAGGGTTATGGAATGATGCGAAAAGATCCGCTTGTTGACCTGCTGATACACGACCTTACGGGGCCGCTTTCGATCGTTTCGACAAGCGTCGGCAGCCTTTTAAGCAAAGAGGATAAATTCGGGCCCATCCCTGATGCCCAGCGTGAAACGCTCGAAAGGGTCCTCAGAAATGCAAACAGGGCAAAGGCGCTCCTTCAGGAAATGATCGAGGTCTACCGGTCAGAGGAAGGCCTGTTCAGAAAAGATGAAGTGGTGATTGCCGAGGTTGTCAGGGAGGCGCTCATGGAAGCCCTCGAGATAGTCAGCCCCGATATCGCCTCCGCGCTGTCAAAAGCGGCCGGCGAAAAAGAGTTCAGCCGCGTGCTCGGCGCAAACGGGATCTCCGTCGAGGTTTCCGGCAGATACAGCAAAAACCTTTTTATTCATGACCGCAAGAAGATCCAGCAGATCACGAGAAACCTCATTACCAACGCAATGAAATACCGCAAAGAAAAGATGAAGCTTGTCGTCAGCGGCGATATAGACCTTGTGGTCACCGTCGAGGATGACGGCGAAGGCATCCCGCAGGAAAAACAGGATTACATCTTTAAGCGCTTCTTTCACCTTAAGAATAAAACGCAAAGCGGCGCAGAGGGCCTCGGGTTCGGCCTTTCATGCGTCAAATCACTCGTGGAGACGATGAGGGGGGATATCGTGGTAAAAAGCGGGGAAGGCGAAGGCTCATGCTTTACCGTCCGCATCCCTTCCCTTTAGTGTAAACCAAATAAGGAGGATGTGATGAGCGAGTCCATTTTAAACGGAAAGAAGATCCTGGCAGTTGACGATGAGCCGGATGTGTTGGCGGTCCTCGAGGAAGAGATCAGGGACGCCTGTCCGCAGTGCCTGTTCGACAAGGCCACGACCTTTGAGGCTGCATCAAAGCTGATTGAGTCCAACCCTTATGACGTGGTTATTCTGGATATTATGGGCGTACGGGGTTTTGACCTTCTGGACCTGGCGGTTAAAAAAGGCATGAAGGTCGTCATGCTCACCGCCCACGCCCTGAGTTCCGATGCCTTGAAAAAGTCATATGATATGAAGGCCCGCTCATATCTGCCGAAAGACAAGCTCGGCGAGGTCGTTCCTTTTCTTGAAGACGTCTTCAAACACGACTTTGAGTCGGGGTGGAAAAACCTTTTCGAAAAGCTCCACGCCTTTTTCACCGACAAGTTCGAATCGGACTGGGAAAAGAAGACCGGCCTCAACTGGCGCGAATGGGGAAAAACATCAGGGCTGTAGCAAGTACGACGGGCCCTTCGTAAACAAACACGCTCGGCGCGCTTAAAGCAGCTTTCTCTAAACATTGGCGATGCGCCGTATGGCCTGCACGGCCAGATCTATATCCTCAAGCGTATTGAAATACCCCATGCTGAGACGGATAGTGCCGTCGGGAAAGGTCCCGATGGTCTGGTGCGCAATGGGCGCACAGTGCAGCCCGACCCGAACGAGGATGTTATACCGGCTGCTGAGAAGGTCTTCCGCCTCACCTATGGGCACGCTGTCGCTAAACCATTCAAGGTTGATCGCGCCGCACCCCAGCGATCCTTCGGACCTTTCTGAAAGGGTGCTGTCGAACGTAATGGACACCGTCGCCACCTGTCGTGCCGCATCAAGTGGACCGTATATGGCGATATTCTGTAAGTCATAAATGCCGTTGAGAAGCGCCTTCGTCAAGGCCTGCTCATGGCGGCGGATCGTTTCAACGCCTTCTTCCAGGATAAAGGCAACGGCAGCGCCCAGGCCGGCGATACCCACATTGTTCTGCGTTCCGCTTTCCAAGGCATCAGGCATAAAACCGGGTTGATACATATTCTCTGATTGGCTGCCGGTACCGCCATGCTTAAGGGGCCTTAGCTCGATCCCCTTCCGCACGTAGAGCCCTCCGGTTCCCTGGGGACCCATTAGCCCCTTATGGCCGGTAAAGGCAAGGAAGTCGATCCCGAGCGCCCTGGCATCTATGGGATAGACGCCTGCGGTCTGTGCGGTATCAAGCAAAAGAGGGATGTCGCCGATCGTGCCTTTGACCGCGGCTATATCCTGCAAGGTGCCGCAGACATTGGAAGCGTGGTTCACAACGACCAGCCGTGTATCCTTTCGCAGCAGCCGCGCAAGCGCGTCAACATCGAGCAGCCCTTTTCGATCACAGGGGGCGATGTCAAACGTTATGTCCCCCTTTTCCCTCAGGTATACCAGGGGGCGCATTACCGAATTGTGCTCCATGGCGGTGGTCACAACATGATCGCCGGGGTTTAAATATCCATTGAGCACGGTGTTGATGGCTTCGGTGACGTTCAAAGCAAAACTGATGCGCGATGCATCGTCTATATTAAAAAGGCGGGCCAGGTTGTCGCGGGCCGACTGCACGATACGGCCGGCCTCGCGCGCGAGGGGATGTCCGGAACGCCCAGGGTTCGCTCCCACGCGCTCCATGAAACGGACCATTGCCTCCGTTACTTGCGGCGGCTTGGGGAATGAAGTGGCGGCATTATCCAGATAAATAAGCCTTTTTGTCTCCATTCAGACATCCCTGCTATTCGAAAACCATCTTCTTAGGCCGGGTACATTCCTTTGCTGATCGGAACACCTCGGATTAACGCCGCGCTTACCCCTCCTTTGCCTTGAGGGCTGCCAATACCTTTTCGGGCGTTATGGGCAGGTCTTTGATGCGAACACCTATTGCATCATAGACGGCATTTGCGATCGCAGGTGCGGTCGGGACAAGCCCCGGCTCGCCGATACCCTTTGCGCCATAAGGCCCTGCCGGGTCAGGGTCTTCAATGATGACCGCCTCCACGGGAATTGCATCGTTTGCCGTCAGTATTTTGTAATCCCTGAAATTAGGGTTCACGACCTTGCCGTCAACAATCTGCACCCTTTCCGTCAAGCCGTAGCCAATGCCTATGTACGCAGCTCCGTAGATTTGGCCTTTTACCAGCGTCGGATTGACTGCGCGGCCCACATCATGTGCCGATACCAGCTTGAGGATCTTTACCTCGCCGGTCTGCCTGTCAACTTCCACCTCTACACCGGCAGCACCGAAGGCATAGGTGCACGAGTAGTTGCCCTTCATCTCGGCATTGAGCATCTCGGTTGGAGGGTCCCAGAAGACCTCTGCCACCACGGCCTTGCTTTCGCCTACTCCCACATGAAGCCCGCTCGTCAATATTTTGCTGACCTCTGTCTTGAAGTAGGGGTGATCGGGGGCCGTCTTGGGGAATATCATGCGGTTCTTCATATCGAGCTTTTCCGGGCTGTCGATCAGCGTGTAGTCCAGTTCAGGCTCAACAAAGTCGGGGTTTTTCTTCTTCTGTTGCTTCATGCTCCTCTTGACCATCTTCGGGATGTATTGGACCGCCAGTTCGAGTATCTGCTGTTTTACCTTTTCCCCGGCGCGAACAGCAGCGTTGCCGGCAACGAAGGTGTGCCTGCTGGCGTGGGTACCTGCATCCCACAATCCAAGGGCCGTGTCCCCGAAGACGATGTTGACGTCTTCCGGTTTGAACCCGGTAGCCTCGGCCACGATCTGAGCGATGACCGTTGGCGAACCCTGGCCCTGGTCCGTGCTGCCGGAAAGCACGTCCACCTCTCCGTTCTCATTTGCCTTTATGCGGATGCCGGTGCCGTCGGAGAGGTAGACCCGCGCGCCGCCGGCAACGTGGATCAACGAGGCCATCCCGACCCCGCGACCGTTCCGTTTGCCCCGCTTCTCATCCCATTTGATCTTTTCCTTCACTGTAGTAATGCACTGCTCCAGAGGGCAGGTGGTGATCTTGAGGTTCATTGGGGTGACGTCGCCGGGATGGTTGCGGTTTATCATCCTGAACTCGGCCGCATCGATCCCGGCAGCTTCAGCCAGGTGGTCCATTGAGGTTTCAACCGCAAAGGCGGCCTGCGGGTTCCCGTAGCCCCTCATGGCCTGAGAATAAATATTGTTCGTATATACGCAGGTAGCCTGAAAAGAGACGTTGGGCACCCGATACATGGATGATATGGGTAGCATCATTACCGACGGCGTCGTGGCGCCCCACGACGTATAAGCGCCATTGTCGAGTATTGCTTCGACCTTGCGGAAGGTGAGCAGTCCGTTTTTATCGCACCCCTGTTCAATGGTAAAACGGGATGCCTGTCGAGGCGGCAGCGCCATGAACTCTTCTTCCCTGGTAAACCTGATCCTGACGGGTTTGCGGGTCTTCAACGCCAGCTGGATGCAGATGAACTCATATATGTCGGTATCGAGCTTTGTGCCGAAGCTGCCGCCGACGACCGGGTTTATGACCCTTATTTTTTTGCCTTTAAGGCCGATGTTCGACAGGTAGGTCTGAATCCGCTGCTTGGCACCGAAGATGACATTGGTCTGGCCGCAGAACATCAGGTTATTGTTGCCGTCAAATTCGGCAACGCATCCGCTTGTCCCCATGCAACACTGGTTTATCCAGGGAGTGCTTACGCTGTCCGTTACGGTGTAGGCGGATTCCTGGCGTGCCTTTTCAACGTCCCCGGCGTTGAACTTCCACGGAAGAGGAAGTATGTTGCTTCTCAGCGGGCGCCCTCTCGCGTCCGTTTCGTGCACCAGGGGGGCATCCGGCTTCATGGCCTCCAAGGGATCGAATATTGCAGGCAACGGCTCATATTCCACCTCTATCAGCTTGAGGGCCTCTTCGGCGATCTCAGGAGTGATTGCCGCCACCGCCGCCACCTCATCCCTGAACTGGCGAACCACATCCTTTTTCAGCACTGTCTGGTCTCCGAGAAAGCCTACCCTCACATCGGGGATATCATATCCCGTAAGCACCGCGCGCACCCCCGGGACATTTTTTGCCTTTTCGGTATTGATCGATCTTATCCTGGCGTGGGCATGCCTGCTGTACAGGATCTTCCCGTACAGCATACCCGGCCGCTTGTATTCATCTATATAGACCGCCCGCCCGGTCACCTTATCAATTTCAGCGGTTCTTGGAATATCCTTTCCTATGTGTAACAAATTCTCCATTGTTCCTCCTCATACCGGGTTCCCCCGGCTCTGACTTTGTAGTATGACGCAATGGTTCCCCTATTTTTTCATCCTTTCAGCCGCCTTCTGGATCGATTCGACTATCTGTACATATCCGGTGCAACGGCAGATGTTGCCTGCGATGCCGGTCCGTATCTCCTCTTCGCTGGGCACGGCCTTCTTGTCCAGCAGTGCCTTTGCGGACATGATCATACCGCTTGTGCAGTAGCCGCACTGGACGCCGTTGTTCTCGATGAAGGACTGCTGCAAGGGGTGGAGGGTCCCATCAGATGCTGCAACGCCTTCGATCGTGACAACATTCTTGCCTTCCGCTTCCAACGCCGGGTAAAGGCATGAGTTGACAGCATCTCCTTCAACGATCACCGTGCAGGCCCCGCATTCGCCGACGCCGCACCCCTCTTTCGTCCCCGTCAGTTCAAAAACCTCGCGGAGCAGGTAGAGGAGCGTCCAACCGGGATCGACCTCCACGACCACCTTCTCGTTGTTCAACGTAAATGTTATCTCTTTTTTCATCGTAGCCCCCTTACCACAATCTGTTCGGACTTGCAGTCTGTTCCGGCCTGACCACGCGGTCGATCGACCTTAAAAGCGCCCTTACCGTGAGCACCTTGACCATCTCCCGCCTGTACCAGGCCTCGCCCCTTATGCTGTCTCTCGGCTGGGATTCAGAGGCGGCGACCTCCCCTATCTCTGTTAAAAGTTTCTCAGAGATTGCCTTGCCTTTTATGGCCTCTTCGGCCTTTATTGCCCTTACAGGCCGGGGCGCGACAACACCCATGGCGATCCGCACGTCCTCAAAAACAAGCCTTTGACCTTCAAGCTGCTTTATTATCTGCGAGCTGTCGTTGCCGGCGCCAAAGGCGTCCCTGCACGCGGCTTCGTTTCCGCCGATCTTTACGGTTGCCCGCGCGGCTATTCCGATTATAGGCAGGTCCATTGCCTGCCGTCTCGCATGTTTTATATAGGCGGAACCGGTGTTGCTGCCAAGGTCGGGCAAGACAAAACCCGTAACAAGCTCACCGGCATTCAGTGCTACTTTGTTGGGCCCCAGAAAAAAATCATCGATAGGGACCTCGCGCTTACCCCCCTTCCCCTCAATGGCGACCTTCGCGTCAAGGACCAGCAGCGGGCACGCCGTATCGGCGGAGGGAGCGGCATTGCAGATGTTCCCTCCGATCGTTGCAACATTGCGTATCTGCTTGGAGCCGACAGCGCCCGCCGCATCTGCCAGCGCTGAATAGCGTTTTCTGATGAACTCGCTGTTCGCTATTGCGCTATGGGTCGCTCCGGCGCCCAGCTTCAAGCCGTCCTTGGCATCGATAGACACCAGCTCGCTGATGTTTCGCAGGGAAACAAGGTTCGCCGGGGCAAGCTTTCCCTGCTTGACCAGCACTATCACATCGGTGCCCCCGGCGATGTATTTCGCATTTTCGAGGCTCTCCATGAGACCGATGGCCTCTTTGACCGTTTGAGGCTTATGGTATTCATAGTTGCTCACAATGACCTCCTTTATTGCTTTATTGATGAAAACGTTTCAATCCCTGTTGTCAAAGACCCTCTTCGTCTTTCTCTCGGAACGCGGCAGCGATCCGTAATCCTCTACCTCGACGTCGCAGCTTACCAGGACCTGCCTCTTGACCTCCTTCTCGATGGTCTTTCTGATGTGCTTGTCCCCATCGTGGGATGACGCAAGGCCCTGCGTCCTTTCGACCTTGATGGTCATGTGGTCCTTGCCGCCCTTTTCTTTACGGTACAGGATGATCTGGTATTCGCTCCCCACCTCCCTGACATTGGAAAGGATCTGGTCGATATGGCTCGGATAGATGTTCACCGCCCTGAAGATGAACATGTCGTCGGACCGGCCCAGGATCCTGTCGTGCCTCGGCATGATGCTCCCGCAGGGGCAATCGCCGGGCATGATCCTTGTGAGGTCCCGCGTCCGGTAGCGTATGAGCGGCGCCGCCTCCTTGCGAAGCGTCGTAACCACCATCTCGCCCACCTCGCCTTCCTTCACGGGTTCAAGCGTGTCGGGGTCAAGGAGCTCCAGTATATAGTAATCCGCCCAGTAGTGGATCCCCCTATGAAAGCGGCAGTCAAGGCCTGTCCCGGGGCCGTAGAGCTCCGTCATCCCCGGGATATCGTAGAGCTCTTCGTAGCTGACGCCTGAAAGCTCGGATATCCTCTGCCGCATCGCGTCGCTGGCCCGTTCCGAGCCGAAGATCATCTTTTTGAGCGCGATCTTTCCCCGAAGCCCGCGTTCCTCGATCAGCTCCGACATGAGCAGCCCCATGGATGCGGTACAGGTCATTGCGGTGGTCCCGAAATCCTCCAGGAACTGGCACTGCATGTCCGTGTTGCCCGGCCCGATGGGGATCGACATGGCGCCGAAGCGCTCGCAGCCGTTCTGAAAGCCCCACCCCGCCGTCCACACCCCATACCCGACGGCGATCTGTATCCTGTCCTCGAGCGTGCACCCCGCATACTCGTAGCAGCGTGCGAACATGTTCGCCCAGTCGTCAACGTCCTTTGCCGTATAGCACAGCACCTTTCTCTTGCCGGTAGTGCCGCTGGACGCATGGATCCTCACTATCTTTTCAAAGGGGACGCTCCGCAGCGGAAAGGGGTACCCTTCCTGCAGGTCCTTGCTCGTGGCGAACGGCAGCCTCCGTATATCATCGAGGGTCTTGATCTGCTGCGGCTTTACCTTCGCTTCGTCGAGCTTCTTCCTGTAGTGTTCCGATCCGTTATACGCGTGGTTTACCGTCCACTGTAAACCCTCGAGCTGCAGCGCCTTCAACTCCTTCTCGTTCTTCACCTTCGCGTCAAATCGCTTCTCCATCATACCTCCTTGTTTGAAGGATCAAGAATCAATAACCAAACATCAATCACCAATTAATACCCAATAATCAATGACCGAATCACCAAATGTAAACCGCAGGATATTTCCGTTTGGTTATTGAATATTGGGTATTGGTGATTAATTGGAGCTTGGTTATTGGTCATTGGTTATTCAGATCCCGTGATCTGTTTTCCTCCTCTTACACCTTACAGTTCTCATCATCTGCTTCTCAGCTTCTTCGTTTCCGCTTCATGTACCTCAAGGGTAACCGGATCTATGGCCACGCCGTAATCCTTTTTTGCGCTTTCGATGCTGATATAGCCTTCGATCATGTCATTTACCACCAGCTCCGGGTCTCGTTCGAGCGGGTTGCCGTATCCGCCGCCGCCGGGGGCATCGATGGTCACCCTGTCGCCTGGGTTCAGCTGTGTTAAACCATAGGGGTTCCCCTGTGCGCCGTTGACAAGGAACTGGCCCTTGGCGCCTGTTTTTCCGTCAAAAAGCCCCTCTGCAGGGTAGCTGTATCTTCCCGCCTGGATTCCGAGGTTGACAGGCGGGATCGGGGCATACTCG